>Ga0075479_10000256_pt1 | contig 21963 bp, 14 predicted proteins | sample DEB08_DNA_8_FD_76341 | JGI IMG/M metagenome (GOLD analysis project Ga0075479, IMG submission 76341) | Aqueous microbial communities from the Delaware River and Bay under freshwater to marine salinity gradient to study organic matter... | ecosystem: Environmental > Aquatic > Marine > Coastal ... | reverse complement strand
CGGGATCCAGCCCAGCCGCGGCACGTGCCGCGGCACGTGCCGCGGCCAGTTTCCGCTGCTCCGCCTCAACTCGCTCCTGCTCTTCAATCCGCAGGCTCTCGGCGTCCGCATATTCAACGATCAGATCGCAGTCTTCGTCACTCAGACCACTGATTTCCTTCAGCTGATCAGGCTCAATCACAGACAAATCGTCAAACGTAAAGAAGCCCTGAGAAACCAAATTCTCCGCAAGCTCCGGCGTCACCTGAGGAACGACACAAAATGCCTCGATCGACTCGTCGAGCTGCTGATCCAATTGCATCTGAGTCATCACATTGATGTCCCACCCAACCAACTTGGATGCCAGACGCACGTTCTGCCCAAACTTGCCAATTGCCAGAGACAACTGGTCCTCACGCACCAGCACAATCACTTTTCCCAACATCGGACAAAGAATGACATCTTCGACCTCTGCTGGCTGCAAGGCATTCGGCACCAGCACAGTGAGCGAATCATTCCAGCGAACAATGTCAATCCGCTCGCCCGCCAGCTCCTCCACGATGCCGCGAATTCTTGACCCACGAACCCCCACGCACGCCCCAACGCTGTCAATCGTCGTGTCGGAACACGAAACCGCAACCTTCGAGCGGTTCCCGCCCTCACGTGCAATTGAACGAACCTCAATGACACCGTCGTTAACCTCAGGGATCTCAACTTCGAACAATCGACGAACAAAATCCGGGTGTGTTCGGCTGAGAATCACTCGAACCCTTGACCCCGACTTTCGCACATCGAGCACGATCGCTCGCAGCCTGTCGCCCGTGCGAAATGATTCTTTGCGAATCTGTTCACTGCGAGGAAGTATCGCTTCGATCTTATCGAGCTTCACGATCACTGTACCGCGATCTACTCGCGTCACCTGACCGGAAATCAACTGACTGCGCAGGTCGAGGTACTCGTCATACAGCGAATCACGCTCCGCTTCGCGGATTTTCTGGATCATCACCTGCTTGGCTGTCTGAGCGGAAATGCGCCCCAACAGATCCCCGAGCAACTCCGGCTCCAAAGCGCGACCTTCGCAGATCAAAGCTGGCTCGCCTGTCTCCCGATCGATGCGAACCTCAAGCTCCTCCTCCTCTGAGAAGTGCTTGCGAGCAGCAGAAAGAATTGCCTGCTCAATCCCCTCAAAGACGACGTCGGAGTCGATCGCCTTGTCCCGGCGAATCACGTCGACAATTCGAAGAATCTCAGTACCGTTCATATGAGTGAATCTGCTGTACCCAAATGTAAAAAAAAAAGCGGGAACAAGTCCCACTTTTCGCACCCGACAGAGCAGTTCTGCCGAAACCAAACCGCAACGACCCCGGCGAAGAACCACCAAACTCCCCCCAAAAGGAAGCAAGGCGGACCCACAGGAATCCGAGCGGAGAAATGGAGAAAGACCTACATCTTGCCCATTTCAGGTCCCTCAAGCACGAAAACCAACAGCTGAAAACAAGCCGCCCATAGCACCACGTCACACATGGCCGCCGCAACCACTCGGTGGAATGCCGAACTGACCTTCATCCAACGCAGGAGCGAGTTGTTTTTTTTGCTCCAGCAACCTCCGACCTTCGGACGCTGTTTCGCAATATGCTGAATTCATTCTCAACACCGCGACACACCTGCCGGACATTTTTGATGCGAAAAATCCGCTAGCAAAACCTACCGAGCAGGCGACGCCTATCACTTGAGAGCAGGAAAAACTGGACGACTTCACTCGCCATCAGAATCACCAGCCGGATCGCGACAGGCCGCGACTTTCGAGCGGCGATCAGGACACGGCGGTTCACGCGAACGATAGCGCGCGTAACGAACCCGGACCTCCCCACCGACTCATCGGCAGAACGTTAGTCGCACATCATAGAAAAGTCAAGCAACCGGCCATTGAGTCCCGGCACACAGAAGAGGCAGAGCGGGAGCAGCATTCAGCTGCAAATGCCGTCGCCGGGCAAACTGGAGGCAGGCGATACGATCACACTCGCTGGATTGGGGAGTGTGAAGGGTTTTACTCACGCCCCATCCGACGCGCCGCCACTGCCGGAGACGCACTCGCGTACCACCTGACGCGACGCTTTCCACGCATGCCGAATTGTGAACAGGCGTGATTCAATCTGCTCGGCGGTGAAATACTTCCCGGGATCACTGGGTGGTAAGCCTGCCAGGGCGAGAGTCAGCGGCATCAGGTCCAGAAACTCTCGGTAACGCCGCTGAATATCTGACTGTTCTGCCATGATGGCCTCACCTCTCTGCGGGAGTTCGGTCACTGCGTCGAACCGTCTGCCGAACGGGGTCGGGCTAACGCATTCACCAGTCTTTATTGAATCCCAGGCAACTCACAATGCTAATGTGGCAGCTAGAACCCACTAGCCCTTGCCCGGTGGCCGTCCGTGACCCATCATTTTCCTGATAATATTTTCAGCGGCACCGGTCGGCTTTGCTCCGTCGGACTTGTCCGAGCCGGTACTGCCTTTGGATTGCCCCGTAGGCTGCTCCTTGACCCCAGTCTCGCTGGGGTCGGGTAGAGCCACATCCACTGTCGGAGGCTTGGGCTCAGCCTGCGTTTCAGCCGACTGAGGTTGCCCCGGCATCATCGCCGGTTGCTGCCCCGGCATCCCCGCACCAATCTGAGGATACATCATCCCCGGATACACCTGCCCAAACCCCGGCACCATCGGAGACTGCATGCCATATCCCGGCGGAAAACCCATCTGCGGCATCATTCCTGGGAATGGCTGTCCCGGTGGCATCATCCCCTGCACTGGAAGAACAACAGTGTCGCCACCAGCAGGAACCTGCGGCGGTTGCTGCTGTGGAACAACCGGATCTGTCGCCTGCGTCTCCTGAACCGCGACCACTTCCGTCGACGCTCGGGTAACACTGTCTTCTGCTGCACGCTGCTCTTGCGAAATCTCGATAACGAAATCCAGATTTCCGATAACGACGCGATCACCGCTCTCCAGTACAACCTCACTACGAATCCGTTGGCCGTTGACCATCGTACCGTTAGTACTGCCAAGGTCCCGTAATCGGACTGAAAACTCGTCCAGGGAGAACGCACAATGGTGGCGGCTGACCATTTCGCTGTTTGGTCGCAGGTGGCAATCCTGTTCCCGGCCGATCAAAAATTTACGACTGTTAAGTTGGATCACCTCACCGGCATGCGTTCCACTAACCACCCTGAGACCTGCTGCAAGCATTTTTTTATCCAGTCAAAAGATCCGCATGCTAAAGCAAAAACGGCCACTACTGTAGCGACGACAGGGCCGTCGGGCCCACTCAAACGATCTATTCAACCGTTCATGCAGAGCCGCTGGCAGATCCCAAAACGAGTCAACACAAGTTTTCGGTATCCACATCCGGGGCTGACCACTCCTGGGGCGAGGCCACGTTTCCGAGCCAAACTTACGCGGACCCGCAAATTTCGCCAACCCGTACACTTGAGTCTAGCAACGACGCGCACCTGTGAAATAGACGAGTTTTCAAAGAAACTTGCGCCGCTGCGGCAGACATTCCCCACCGCGATTGCGAGACCTTTCGGCCTCCGGAGCAACTTTCAACAGCGTCCTCCGTACGCGGGCGATCTGACGAAAAACACGTCTCGTCACCGTCTCTGGAATTGTAATCGTCAATTCCGGACAAACTGCAACAGTTGGCACCGTTTTTTTGTCTAAATAATTCGGCATCGCTCGCCAGAGCACTGCTGCGATCAAGGGAATTCCGCATTTGTCTTGCCGCAGCAGACTCTGGCGGGGCCGAAACCCACTGAAATTCCCGTGGGGTGGCAGGGGCTGGCTTCGCTAAGAATGCCCCGGTGACTGCCACTGGGGTTCGATTCCAGCTAGTATCTGAGCCGGGGAATACGTCAGCCGATCTGTGAGGACGAGGCTGATTCACGATCTCGTCTGACTTCCATGCTGCGGAGTGAGTTTGTGCAACAGCAAATCCGTACGTTCAACAGACGACAACTGCTTCGCAGCAGCGGCCTTGGCATCGGCTCGCTGGGACTTCAGTCTCTGATTGCTGATGATCAAAAGCAGTCCGAAAGCTCTGGTCCCCATTTTGAGGGGAAGGCCAAACGTGTCATTCACTTCTTTCTGAATGGTGGACCGTCACACGTTGATACGTTTGACCAGAAACCCCAACTTCAGCGTTTCAGTGGAAAATCCGTACCAACGAACCTGTTGACCGAACGGAAAACCGGAGCGGCGATGCCCTCCCCCTTCCGGTTCAGACAGTACGGAGAAAGCGGTTTGCCGGTCAGCGAATTGTTTCACCAGACCGCCCGGCATGCAGACAAACTGGCCGTGATCCGCTCAATGCACGCAGAAGTTCCAAATCACGAGCCGTCGCTGATGCTAATGAACTGTGGAGATTCGGTGCAGCCGCGTCCCAGCGCCGGCGCATGGACTCTGTATGGCCTTGGCTGCGAGAATCAGAATCTGCCCGGCTTCATCGCAATGTGCCCGGGCGGACTGCCGATTAAGGACACCGAAAACTGGCAGGCAGGCTTTTTGCCAGGAAATTGTCAGGGGACCTGGCTGGATACTCAGCACACCGAAGTGAGCCGCCTGATCGAGAACATTGACCACCCACAGATTTCGTCGCCACAGCAGCAGCGGCAGCTGGCGCTTTTGCAACGAATGAATCTCGCTCATCAAAAGAACCGAACCGATCCGCGTCTGGAAGCTCGTATCCGCTCGTTTGAACTGGCTTTCCGGATGCAGCGTGATGCAGCAGAGGCATTTGATCTGAGCAGTGAACCGGAGCATATCCATCAACTGTACGGTGAGGGCATTCATGCACGACAGACGCTGATCGCGCGACGACTGGTCGAACGTGGTGTGCGATACGTCCAACTTTGGCACGGCGCCGGGCAGCCCTGGGATAACCACTCCGGACTCGAGGCGGCTCACCGCAAACTTGCAGGGCAGATTGACCAGCCGATCGCAGCGCTGCTCACAGATTTGGAGCAGCGAGGACTTCTGGAGGAAACGCTGATCATCTGGGGGGGAGAATTTGGTCGAACGCCGACGGTGGAACTGGCCGCCGACGGACGCCCACAGTCCGGTCGGGATCACAACCACTGGGGATTCTCAGTCTGGCTTGCCGGTGCCGGCATACGGGGCGGAACAACATTCGGGGCAACGGACGACCTGGGTTTCAAAGCGGTCGAATCTCCCACCAGTGTGCACGATCTGCATGCCACCATTCTGCACTGCCTCGGACTCGATCATCGACGCCTCACGTATCGCTATGCTGGTCGCGATTTCAGACTGACCGATGTGCATGGCAAGGTGTTAACACCGATCTGCACATAACCTGCTGTCGCAGGTTCCAACAGCAGTATGCAGCTGGATTTTTCTTGCAGCATCAATCGTGCCGCAGCTTGCGATTCCAGCGATCGACCTCATACAGCAATGCGGCTCCAAACTGCTCCAGTTTCTTTTCGCCGATGCCTGTGATCCCGCGCAACTGTTCCGGCGTCACAGGTCGCTCACGAGCAACCGCACGAAGCGTCGCGTCACTGAAGATTACGTACGGTGGGACATTTTTCTGAGTTGCCAGCCGTGTCCTTAATCCTCGCAGTTCGTTGAACAGCTCGCGGTCGATTCCTTCCCACTGCTTTGTCGCATGCGATTCAGCGGCTTCCTGCCGACGCTCACGAACGAGAGTGACATCGCCGCCCTGTTTCAGCAGCGTCCAACCCTCCTGTGTCAATTCGAGACACCGATACTCACCTGTCTGACGCAGAAACTTCTGCGACAGCAACTGTTCAATCCAGTGTTTGACCTGCGTTTCGCTATCATTCTTCAGCAACCCCCATGTACTCAGACGCTGATGGCCATTTTCAAGGATGCGTTTCGCGCCCGATCCTCGCAGCACCTGTGCTGTGTAGGCCACGCCGAATCGCTGTCCCTGCCGATAAACACCGGAGAGGATCTTGCGTGCCAGAACTTCCGCGTCGTCAACTTCTTCCAGTTCCCTGAGACAGATATCGCAGGATTGGCAGTTGACGTGCTCGCTGTCCTGCCCGAAGTGTTCGACAAGCTGGGCATGGCGACATCGCATTCCCGTGCAGTATCGCTGCATTGATCTGAGCGAACGCTCCGCGGCTTCACTGACTTCGGGATGCTCCGGATCCTGAGTCAAAAACCTCCATGTTTCCGCATCTCCGGGGGAATACAGCAGCGTACACTCAGCTGCCAGCCCGTCGCGTCCTGCGCGCCCACTCTCCTGCTGATAGTTTTCCAGAGATCCGGGCATGCCGGCGTGAATCACAAATCGCACGTTGCTCTTGTCGATCCCCATTCCAAATGCGACGGTCGCCACAATGATGGGAATTCGCTCTTCGGCAAATTCTTCCTGAGTCCGCATTCGTTGGTCGTCGGACAAGCCTGCATGGTAAGGCCTGGTTCTGTGACCAAGCGCATTCAGTTTTTCGCTGAAGGATTCCACATTCTTTCGGCTGATACAGTAGATAATCCCCGATTCGTTTCGATGTCTTGCAAGCACATCGCGAATCTGCGTCAGAGCGTCCGTTCTTCGCTCGACCCGATACAACAGATTAGGACGATCAAAGGGCCCAACCAGGATTTCGGCGTCACGAAGTCCCAGCTGGCTGACAATATCAGCCCGGACCTGCTCTGTGGCCGTCGCCGTGTAGCCGTGAACGGAAACCCCTGGCAGGTGATCCCGCAGCGCACTGAGCTGACGATACTCCGGCCGAAACTGATGGCCCCACTGGCTGATGCAATGAGCTTCGTCGACCGCAACAAACGAAACATTGCAACCGCAAAGGAATTCCAGCGTCCGCGATTGCACCAGTCGTTCCGGAGAAATGTAAAGCAGTCGCAACTGACCACTGCGGATCCGTTGAGTGACCTCGCGTTTTTCTTCATATGACTGTGAACTGTTGATGCAGCCGGCACTGATTCCAAGGCTGCACAGCGCATCCACCTGATCCTTCATGAGCGAAATCAGCGGTGAAACGACAATGGCGAGGCCGGGGCGAGCGACTGCAGGAACCTGGTAGCAAAGCGACTTCCCCCCACCGGTTGGCAGAACAGTGAGCGAATCCTGGTCGCGCATGACGCGCAGCATGGACGCTTTCTGCAGGCTGCGAAACTCCGGATAGCCCCACCATTTCTGCATCTGCGTCAGCAATTGCTCACTAAGTTCCTCAGGTGTTTGCTGGTTCATTACCTGACACTAACGGCAGATCCGCCCCTCAAATCATGCACAGACTCAGACCGATCCAAGAATACCGCGCCGGGCTGATCCCTGGAAAAAAACAGCTGCTGCCGAATTCGATTTCTCAAAACAGTTCAGACAGTCGAGTCCGACTGCATCATTGCCGATTCAGTCTGGAAAACGCACAGCCTCTGAGGTACTGTCGCAATTCGTGAATGGTCCGCTAGCCTGCCAATTCGCTGTTCAACATCATGGATACTCAGATGTTTCATCAACCTCCGCAGCAACCGGATCTGCACGCTGCCCGCCGGACATTCCTGCAACAGTCAGGGCTTGGATTCGGCAGTGTCGCATTCTCCAGCCTTCTTGCCGATGACCTCGCTGCCCAATCCCCGGCAGTCGCGCTCCCGCCAGCCCACTTTCTACCCAAAGCTAAACGGGTGATCTACCTGTTTATGGCGGGTGGTCCCAGCCAGCTGGAGATGTTTTCTCCCAAGCCGGTACTGAATAGTTTCCACGGCAAACAACCGCCGGCAGAGATGACAGAAGGTCGACGATTTGCCTTTCTGCCGGCCACAGCTTCACTGCTGGGTTCCAATCGTCGTTTCGCACGCTGGGGCAATTGCGGAATGGATCTCAGCGATGTGATCCCGTTCCATCGCCGGATTGTTGACGACGTTTGCTGGCTGCGTGCTGTCTCAACGAATGTCTTTAACCACGGTCCGGCGAAACTCTTCATGAACTGTGGTTTTCAGGCTCCCGGACGCCCCAGCCTCGGCTCGTGGGTCACATGGGGGCTCGGCAGCGAATCACAGAATCTGCCCGGTTTTGTGGTCTTGCAATCGGGGCCTCGCGGGCCGCGGGCCGGAAATACTCTGTGGTCCAGCGGCTTTCTGCCAACATCGCGACAGGGCGTTCCATTTCGAAGTCGAGGAAACCCTATTCTGAATTTGGCCAATCCCCCCGGGATCACAGCCGATGCTCAGGAAGATTTCACGTCGACTGTCTCCGAACTGAATGCGATGCGGATGAATCAGGTTCGAGATCCTGAAATCCTGACCCGAATCCAGGCATATGAAACAGCGTTCGCAATGCAGACGGCCGCTCCCGAACTCACACGACTTGAGGAAGAATCGCAACAAACCCTTGATCTCTACGGGGCGGTTGCGGGGCAGCCATCGTTTGGGGCCAACTGCCTGCTGGCACGACGAATGATCGAACGCGGTGTTCGCTTCGTACAGTTGTACCATACCGACTGGGACCATCACGGCGGTAAGAATGCCGATCTCGACGGCGCACTGGATAAAGTTTGCCTCGAAACCGACCGGGCTTCGGCAGCACTCGTACTGGATCTGAAGCAACGCGGCCTGCTGGAAGACACGCTCGTCATCTGGGGCGGAGAATTCGGCCGCACACCGATGGGGGAACCTCGCGAAACGACCGGGCGAGACCATCATGTCGACGCCTTCACCATGTGGATGGCCGGAGGCGGAACCCGTGCGGGTCATGTCCATGGAAACACGGATGAACTGGGCTTCGGCCCGGTTGAAGGCAAAGTACATGTTCATGATCTGCATGCCACGATCCTGCATTTGCTTGGGCTGAACCACAAACAACTGACCTATCGATTTCAGGGACGTGATTTCCGACTCACCGATGTCCACGGCGAAGTTGTGCATGACATCCTGACCTGATCGGAAAGGCCTGAAACCCGCAACAGGCGATCATTCCGGCACCACCGTTCCGCGGCTGCTGCGTTGTCTTCCCGTCCCTGATTTCTCGATGGCACCCAATCATGTCGCCGCCAACTTCCACGATGACACCACGCCAACTGGCTCTCAACATCGTGCAGCGTCTCCATGAACACGGGCACGTCGCACTGTGGGCCGGCGGCTGTGTGCGAGACTCTCTGCTGGGACGTGAGCCAGTTGATTACGACGTTGCCACCAGCGCGACGCCGGACCAGATCGTAGCACTCTTCGGAAAGCATCGAATACTTTCCATTGGGGCTGCATTTGGCGTCATCATCGTCCTCGGGCCGCGAGGAACCGGTCTGCAGACCGAAGTTGCCACATTCCGATCCGATGGAGAATATGTTGACGGACGCCGACCGGAATCCGTGCTGTTCTGCAGTGCGGAAGAGGACGCCAGACGACGAGACTTCACGGTCAACGGCATGTTCTTCGACCCGCTGAATGAAAAAGTTATCGATTATGTCGGAGGACAGCTGGACCTCCGGAACAATCTGCTCCGCTGTATTGGTCGACCTGCAGATCGATTCAATGAAGACAAACTCCGGATGCTGAGAGCTGTCCGGTTTGCAGCCACGTTTCAATTTGAAATTGAATCGGAAACCCTGCAGTCCGTGACGCAGACAGCTCACCAGATCACTCAGGTCAGTGCTGAGCGAATCCTGCAGGAACTGCGGCGAATGCTGGCACACCCACATCGGCAGATGGCGTTTCGCCTGATGCAGCAGGCAGGACTACTGTTCGGAATTCTTCCGGATTACGAGCAGGCGTCAGCCTCCAGTGGAGTTTCAATGGAACATGTGGCGGAGATGCTGGGGCGTTTGCAGTCACAGGAATTCCTCCCGGCCGCAGCAATTCTGATGCTGCCCTTCCACGCCCCGGAAAAACCAACTTCCAGGCATCGGCTCGGCACCGTTCGACAAACCTGTCGCAATCTCACCATGTCCAACAAGGAAGTCGCAACCGTCGAATGGCTCATCGAGTCGCTCGACAGTCTGCGGATGTTTCGGCAGCAGCCGCTGCACGTTGTGCGTCCGCTGCTTGCAGACCCTCGTGCGGATATCCTGCTGCAAACAGCCCGAGCTGTTGCTGATATCAATCCATCCTTCCCGTCGCACGACGATCCGGTTGCAGCAGACGAATTCCGCACTGCATGGTCAGCAAAGGAACTTTGCCCGCCGCCACTGATCGATGGGCAGGATATTCAGCAGCAGGGCATCGCTCCGGGTCCGAAAATTCGCACACTGCTGAATGCGGTTCGCAACGCTCAGCTGGATCAACAGCTGGAAAATCGCAGCGATGCACTGAAGTTGCTGCAACAGCTCATCGCAGCTGATGCATGAGCTGAACAATCTCAACAGGCCCCACGCTCAGGGCCGTTCGGCTGTCGCCTAAGCCTGCTTCAACGCCTGGCGGAGTACAGGTTCCATCGCGTCTGCATGACGGAAGAACCCCAGATCGGATGGGTGTGAGCCATCGGTCGTATCATCCCGGTCCGCCCCCAGCAGCGTCTCGCCATCGATGTACCACAAGCCGTCCACACCGCTGTCCTGCAGGCGTTTGTACTGTGCCTGCAACGCTGCTCGACTGCCCTCGTTGCGTCGCTGCTGCTCCTCAATCAGCCATGAACCGGAATAGGAACGATCCTCGACGATCACAATCGGCGTGCCTGGATAGACATCGCGAAGTTGTTGAATCAAAGGAACGGTCCGTTCATTGATTTCGCCGGCCTGCATGTTGGGCAGGCAGTCAATCACAAATGCTGCGGCGTCGAGTTCCTGCAGATAATTCCCGACTTCCGCTTCCATTCGGCCGTTACCGCTGAACCCGAGATTGATGACCGGCATGTTCAAACGACGGCCAAGAATTGCGGGGTGAGGCATCCCCGGGCGGGAAGCACAGGCGCCATGCGTAATTGATGTGCCGTAGAAAACCAATGGCCTTTGTTGCCGAGGTGCAACTGTCTGAAAAGTACCTCCTGCCGGAACTCCCACCCGGAGATGTTCAGTGCCGTTGTAAAGTGGCAGATAAATCGCGTAATTACGCAGCCCGGGACGCAGACCGGTTACCATGGCTTTCTTCGTTGACTGCTCGCGCGGCGCCAGCACCGCCACCCACTTCCAAACGCCCCGCTCATCCTGAGCATACAGGTCCAGGCCGCTTACACCGGTGGCCGGCATGTGCGGCATGGCCAGACTGGACGACGTGACAGCATGATCCACGTGAATCTCCGTGGCGTCCGTTCGGAACTGAACCATCATGCCGGCAGAATGCCGACTCAGATTCCAGACAGCATCGCGAACAACTCCTTTGGCCCGCGACGGCAGACGGTCAAAGTACCTGGCAGTGTCATGAAATCCACGTCCCTCCACGCCCCAGTCCCGAACGTCAGCCCACTCGATGTCATTCGCGAACCCCCATGCAGGATTCTTTGCGGACAGACCGGCCAAAAGACTTCCTGTCGCTGCAAGAAACTGACGACGCCCCGTTTGCATTGCTCTTCTCCACAGCCTGATTCTCTGCAGCCTGATTCTCTGCAGCCACCCTCTGAGACGGGCTCGTCTCAGAATGAATGTACTCTGCGCGTCGGAAAACAGGAGACCCCTGCGGTGACCTGCCTGACACCTGCAAAGATTAGGCTAAACTCCGGCGATATTCCAAGCGCCATCGCAAAACCGAAACGTCGCTCATCAACCTGCAGAAGGGAACCGCGTACAGTGGATCTGGAACTCAAAGGACGCGTCGCCGTGGTGACCGGGGGCAGCAGCGGTATCGGCGCCGCCGTTGTCGATCTACTACAGCAGGAAGCGGCTTGTCCCGTAATCTGGGATCTGCAGGAGCCACTGAGCTCAGGACCTGCGGCACCGTTTCTGAACACCGATGTCAGCGATGAATCCAGCGTGACAGCGGCCTGGCGACAAACACTCCACAAATTCGGCGAACCCGAGATTCTTGTTCACTGTGCCGCAATCGGCTCCGGTTGCTTTGGATTCCCGTGGTACAACGTGCCGGCCTCCGCCTGGGAAAAAACGTTGCAGGTGAACATCATGGGGATGACGCATGTTGCCACGGTTGCAGGCAGGTTCATGGCAGAGAAACAACGTGGAGCGATGGTGTTTTTGTCCAGCGTTGCCGGTCAGATTGGTTCCCGAACAGATCCTCCCTACAGCGCCAGCAAGGCTGCTAATATTAATTTCGCTCAGTGCCTCGCGCAGGACCTCGCACCTGCGGGAGTGCGAGTCAACACAGTCTGCCCGGGCATGGTCCGTACACCGCTGAATCAGTCAGTCTGGAAGTCGTGGGCCGAACAACAGCAGGCCGATACCAGTTACGATGACTGGGCGACGGAAAAAATTGGCCAGGTTGTCCCTCTGGGGCGATGGCAAAAGGCCGAAGACGTGGCAAACGCAATTGTCTTTCTCTGCAGCAAACGAGCCGGTGAAATCACCGGCCAGACAATTAACGTCGACGGCGGCTTCGTCATGCACTCATGAAGTCACAGATCCCGGGAATCCTGACTGCAATTGCCGACATCGGCAAAAGTCCACCTGTCACCAGAGCGGTGGATCGCCCTAAGATCACCCGGCAGGACTGTTCCAAATCAAAGGTGTTTTCTCAATGAGCAATCGTATTCTCAGTATTTCGGGTCTCCGCGGGGTCATCGGAGACGGACTGGATCCGGTCTACATTACACAGTTCGCAGCGGCACTTGGAACAATGTTCCGGGGAGGGCGAGTTATCCTCTCACGGGACGGGCGCAGCACGGGTGAGATGGTGCGACATGCAGTCGTCTCCGGACTGCTGGCTACCGGGTGTGAAGTGCTCGATGCCGGTATCTGTACGACCCCCACCTGCGGTGTTCTGGTTCGCCACCATGACGCGGTCGGAGGACTTCAGATCACAGCCAGCCATAATCCCGTACAGTGGAACGGACTCAAGCCGTTCTCCGCTGACGGCTCTGTTTTCAATGCCGACCTTGGTCGACAACTCCTGGATCTGCTTGCCGGACCAACAGCACAGTGGACCTCACACTCTGATCTCGGCACGCTCGTGCAACTCCCCTCCTCTTCTGCGGTACACATTGAACGAGTGCTTTCGCTGGTAGATACACAGCGTATTCGAGAACGGCGATTTCGAGTGGTCCTCGACTGCAATCATGGCTCAGGTGGCGTGTGCGGTCCACAACTGCTGGAAGCTCTCGGATGTGATGTTGTCACGCTCGGTGGCACACCCGACGGCAAGTTCGCACACCCTCCCGAACCACTCGCAAAAAACCTTGGTGGACTGTGTGATGCCGTCCGCGAACATCAGGCAGACGCCGGATTTGCTCAGGACCCCGACGCTGACCGTCTGGCGATTGTCGATAATCAGGGGCGATACATTGGCGAAGAACTCACGTTGGCGCTGGCCGCCGACTTTGTTTTGCAAAACAGGCAGGGGGCCGTTGTCGTCAACGAATCCACCAGCCGTGTCACCGCAGATATCGCAGCTCGCTATGGTTGCGAATTCCACCGCAGTTTCGTTGGTGAAGCAAATGTCTGTGCTGAAATGCGCCGCGTGAATGCAGTTCTGGGTGGTGAAGGCAACGGCGGCGTGATTGAACCCGCTGTCGGCTACGTACGGGACAGCCTCGTCTCCATGGCTTACGTGCTCGCCGGGCTCGTTGAGAAGTCAACTTCACTCTCGGAATGGTCCGACAGTCTGCCGCAATACGTGATCGTTAAGGACAGTCTGACCTGTCCGGCGTCAGCTGTCCCTGCAGCATGTGAAGCTCTGCGAAAGCGATTTGCAGATGCCACAGCGAAGGATGGTGATGGACTTCGACTGGACTGGAATGATCGCTGGCTCCATGTGCGATCCAGCAATACAGAACCTATTGTACGGGTCATCGCTGAGGCTCCGGAGGAAGCGTCAGCATCGACATTGGTTCGGGACGCTCGGGCAATCGTGGAAGCCTGCCTTGATCCGGCAGGCTGAGCCCGCATTCCCGGTCGAACCGCAGCAGCAAATGCTGATTCCCGTCGCAACCACTGAGAATTCCGGTTGAAACCCATGCAACTCGGCTGGTTTCCGGGTTTCGGCGGAACAATACTGTGCCGGCATCATCTTCTTTCTCGCAGTCAATTTCCGCTTTACGGTCCGACTGTCACTCTTACGGTGTCACAGCCATGACCACAGCGTCTGCCGATTCCAAACTGCAGCCCGCAGCACCGCCTGAAGAATCGGTCACTGCGGTGCTGCTGGGACTTACCGCTGCAGCCACCTATTCCATCGCCAATATGGCTCTGCGAGATCTGGCCCGACCGGAGGCCGGAATCGGATGGGACATGTGGGTATCCGGCACGAAAGCGATCCCCACTTTTTTGGTGGCCGTTGCATTCATTCTTTACCGCCGTCTTCGGTCACTTGGGTCTTTTGCGGAATGGAGTTTTGTTCGTCCAATTGCAATTGCAGCCATCTTCAACCAGATCGGCGGAAATTTTGCGTTTCAGCTGTCTCTCAAATACATCGGACTGGCGGTCTCGGTTCCCATCTGTTTCGCATCAATCATCTGCAGCGGCGCGGTCGCAGGGCGATTGGTCATTGGAGATCGAGTCACGCTGCGAACGGCAGCCAGCATCGCAGTCATGATGACAGCAATTATTTTTCTCTCCTCAGGAGCCCGGGCCAGAACAATCAATGACGACGCCGGGGAAGTTGCACCTGCAGACGCAGAGTTCACCGACTCGGTTCTGAGTGTACTGCCGGGCGTCACAGCCGCCGTCATTTCCGGCCTTTCCTATGGCGTCAGCGGCGTCTACATTCGCCACGCAGTACGTTCAAAGATGCCCATCGCCGGGACACTGTTTCTGTTTAGCGGTGCCGGCTTCCTGACACTTTGCCCGGCCAGTCTGACACAATTATCGACCGCCGAAATTCTGCAGATCTCGTGGCCGGAATGGCGGACGATCATTGTCGCAGGGACATTCAACGCACTGGGTTTCTTTTCGATCACCGCGGCCATGAAGCAACTGAACATCAGCCGTGCAAATGTTATTAATGCGTCACAGAATGCCATGTGCGCGGCGGGCGCTGTGCTGGTCTTTGGAGAACCCATTTCTACTGCGGCACTCGTGGGGATCGTACTGACCATTGGTGGACTGCTGCTGCTGGGAATCCCCGTTCGAGGAATCCGCAGAAAGCCTCGAATCACTCAGCAGCCGGAGTAACAGTCAACCATAACTGATCAATGGAACTGCCATCCGAGGCAGACCATACAGCAGGAAATGACTGACCACTTTCTTCACCAGTGGCACGTATTTGCACTGGCCCGGACCACCCGGCCTGGCCGGTGCTCTGCAGCGTCAACTCTGCCTTCTTCGCGGTATCTCCGCTCTTTTCCGAAACCGTTGCCGTGGCTGTCACCTGCTCGGGAAGACCACTGACTTCAAAACTCAGCTTCTCTGCGAAGCCCTGCTGACGATCAATGGTCAAAGGAATCTTGAGTTCACCACCGGCGGCAACAGAGAAAGCAGTACCGGCGACCGTGGCCTGACAGGATGCAACTGGCGGAGCAATTCGCATGACATAGAAATGTCGGTCTCCACTCTTCAGAAACCGGTCGGCAACAACCAGCCGTAATTGATCATTCGCCGGCGCTGTGAATACCAGATCGATGTCCGAATCAGTGCGGCTGATATCGTCAACTTCCTTCAGAAGTGTCCCGGCAGAGTCATAGACACGCAGAACCGGATCCATCAGCGAACCATGACGACGGCACTCCACCCGAAAACGGATGCGATCCCCCTTCCCTGCCTGCAGCAGGTACTCATCAGCACGCTCGTCAGTAAGACGTCCGCACAATGCCGTCGGCATTGACAACACGCCATCGCTGATCCGATCCTCCGTCACCACCGGCTCGGAGACTGTGTGAACGAACCGCGGCAGCGCGAACTGACCGGTCAGAACATTGCTGTCTTCGGCCAGAACGGCCTCCGGAACTGTGATATTCCAGCCCTTCAACTGGAGTCGCTGCGCGCCGCTGCCCGCCTGTCGGACAACAGGCTCCGTATGGTGAACGACGGCGTCGGTCGACATCGTCAACCGATAGACATACGTCGCCGCACCCGCAAATCCGATGGTACTGTTGGGCGCTGACGGAAAGGCAAAGGTTCGCACATTCCAGACCCCGTCCTGAGGAGCTGTGAACGTCACCAGCGGATCTGTTGTGACATCGTCATCATTTTGCGCAACAACTGTCCCACGGCTGTCGGTCACCTGCAGAATGGCATCCATTGGTGAATCAAGAATCCGCCTGGCCGTCATTCCGGCCACCAAAGTTGTACCGCGATTCAGTCTGATGGCGTAGGAGTCAACGTCATTGGACTTCTGCAGCACCCCGTTCACGGTGACACCCGGCAACGGCAGCGAGACAGCCTCAGCAATCAGATCGTTGGATTCAGTTTCCACGATCTCCGGAATCACTCCCACGATAAATGGACGCAATTCGCTGGCACCAAAATCGTTATGAAGTCGAATCCAGTGCACCCCTGGACTGGCGTCGGCTGGGATTGTGATCTGCAGTGAGTCCCGTTTCTCTGAAAAACTCAGTTGCAGCTGTCCGCTTCGGGACGACGCGACTGTCCCCTCAGTACCGGCTTTTCCATCCAGAGTCGCTGTGACCACGCTGCCACGCTGGCCGCCCGCAGGCGTCAGTCGATTCAGCACGGGAGGATCCCCCGCATGAGAAATCCCGGCGTGAATAATACTCGCCGCCAGCAGGGACAGAATTCGAATATCAGCCATCTTCTCTGGCAACTCCTGACTCGCCCGCCTGTCTGAACTGAACGTCAAAGAAGTTCGTGGATCGGCTCCGGATTACTGACCAGATGAGTTGGGCGTCCCTGAGGTGTATACAGCACACGGTTCGGATTGATGCCCAATTTGGTGTAAACCGTAGAGACGAAATTCTCAGGAGACAGCACGCGATCAACTGCGGAAAACCCTTTGCGGTCCGTCGCCCCGACCACTGTGCCGCCCGGTGTACCACCACCAGCAAAAAGAACCGACATGGCGTTGGCCCAGTGATCACGCCCTGCCTTTGTCTGCCCCGCCAGCGTCGAAATTTTGGGAGTTCGGCCGAATTCGCCCAATGCGATCACCAGTGTACTCTCCAGCAATCCCCGCTCCTTCAGATCCTGAATCAGGGTGGCGACGGAGTTATCCCAGTTGGGCAGACGTGTCTTCAATGTGCCGAACAGATTACTGTGATGATCCCAGCCGCCGTCGTACACTGTGACAAACGGTACACCAGCCTCAACCAGACGACGCGACAGTAAGCAACGCTGCCCAAAACTGTCTCTTCCATAGCGGTCACGCGTCTCTGCGGACTCACCGTGGATGTCGAATGCAGCCTGAGCTGCCGTCGACGTGACCAGGTCATGTCCCTGCCGGTAGTACTCGTCGAAGGCCAGTGAAGGATCTCCGGCAGCTTCGTTGCGAATCCTCAGCATTCGGTCGACCTTCGCACGCAATTCCGTACGGGAGTCGAATCGAGTCTCACTTAACTCGCGCGGCAGTGCAACGTCCCGCACTTTGAAGTTACTGCGGTTGGGGTCGTCCGCCACAACAAATGGAGCGTACTTTGCGCCAAGAAAATTGGGGCCGCCGGATCGAGACATTCGCGGCAAACTGAAATAGGCCGGCAGCCCGTTGTCCCGCCCCAGTTCGCGAGCGGCTACGGAACCCATACTCGGATGGAAACTGACAAACGCACCACAGCCGACAGGAATTCGCGGAGGTGCTCCGGTCATCATGTAGTGATTACCTGCTCCATGATTTCCCTGATCGTGTCGGATTGATCGAATCATGGCGAAATCATCCAGGCTGGCCGCCAGTTTCACCATGTGCTCGGAAAAACCAACGCCAGGAACACTGGTTTCAATATCCGAAAACTCACCGCGAAACTCAGCAGGAGCATCGGGCTTCGGGTCGAAGGTCTCGAAATGTGTCGGGCCTCCATCCATCCAGATCAGAATACAGCTGGTTGCCTTTGCTGCCGCAGATTTACTGTCTTCAGACTCAGCTCGAGCCTGAAGTCCTGCGGTAAAACCGGTTCCCAGAAAGCCCCCCAGGCCCAACTGGATGGCTCCACGACGGGTTACTCCGTCACAACGTCGAAAAACTGACATTGACTCTTCTCCCGTAGCTGTTGATCTGTTCCCGATCCGAGTCCCAAACCTGCGCGGAACTGCAACGAATTAGTTTTGAATCACAAACTCTGCGGAATTCAGCATGGCCCACATGAAATCTTCGATCACCTGACGTCGCTCCGCACCCTCTGCATTCAGCCGTTCTGTGATCAACTGCAATTCCGCAGAGTCAGGATCTCTACTGAAAACACGCCGATAAAGCACCCTGGCTGTCTCCTCCGCAGACAGATCCTGTCCGGCGAAACTGCGAACAAATCCTTTGTCATTCGTCACCATCCCATAGATCTCTTCGGAATTCATCAGGTGCAAACTTTGCACAACTGTGGATTCTCCCGTTCGCTCACACGGCGGATCCTGGTTTGGATCCGGCCGACCGAACGTATCCAGAAACAACGAGCCCGTTCGGTGAGTCCAGATCTGACGCGATGATGTATCCGGAGGCATCGCGGCAAATCGCTGTGGAATCTCTGTCAGCTGACTCAGTGAATCGAGCAGCACCTCCGCGCGATGACGATGACGGTAGTGACGCGAATGCCCCCGACCGTCAATCTCGTTCGTTTCATTCGGAATCGAACTGAGCTGGTACACGTGAGAATTGGCGATCACACGAATCAATTCCGGTATGGAATATTCGGCATCACGAAAATGATTCCCCAATGCCTCCAGCAACGCTGCGTTGGAAGCAGGGTTGGTGGCCCGAAAATCATCCACCGGTTCCACCAGTCCGCGAGTCATCAAATCCATCCAGACGCGATTGGCCATCACCTGCGAAAACAAATGATTGTCCGGGGAGGTCAGCCATGTGGCCAGAGACTCGCGAATATCCTCCATCCCTTCCGTTGGCGGTGCTTCTCCAAACAATGGAGCCGGTTTCATTTCTTCCCCGGTCACCGGATGACGCACCACGCCCTTCCGGCCCGCAAAAAAGAACTCTTCAGAGCCTGAAATGGGAGGTGACAAACCCGTCCCCTTACGCCCCACCTCCGCAAAGTAAGCCGCGAAGCTGAAGAAGTCTTCCTGACCCCAAACCTCAAACGGATGATGGTGGCAGCGAGCACAGTCCAGTCTCACACCCACAAACAGCTGGCTGACCAGCGTCGTGATTTCTTCCGGCTCGCGCCGATCCCGAAACAAAGTGACCGCCCCGTTACGGAACGTACTGCCCCTGGCAGTGACCAGTTCCCGAACAAAGTGATCCCATGGCTTTCGATCGTGAAACGACTGGCGAATCCAGTGGTCGTAGTTGAAGACAGCCTTAATCCCGACGCGGTAAGGATTCGGCCGCAGCAGATCCACCCACTTGTTCGCCCAAAAATCGGCGTACTCCGGATTCTCCAGCAGCCGATCAACCAGACGACTGCGGCGATCCGGTGATGTCTCTGCGAGAAACTCATCGACCTCTTCTGCAGTAGGCATCCGGCCGATGATGTCTGTCGTGGCTCTACGAATGAATGTGGCATCGTCGCACAACTCTGACGGCAGAATCTGCAGTCGCTTCAATTTGTCCCAGACATGACCATCGATGAAGTTGTTTCTTGGCAGTGCCTCATAGGCCGCGTCCGGTACCAGGGACGGTCGCGGAATCAGCACATTACAAACGGCAATGTGGCTGCGAAATCGCCCCATCACTGCAGCTTCACCCGGAATATTGCCGGCTCGAATCAGGCCTTCGTCACTGACCGCAGCCAATGGGGCCTCGCTGGACTGGAAGGATGCCAGTGATGTCACATCCCGCTCTGATCCATCACTGTACTGAGCGGTCACCTGAAGTTGCTGCGTTGCATCGGCAACCATCACGGCCGAGTCCGGCTTGACCGTAATTCCAACAAGCGTGGGAGCATCCGGAATTCGCCGCGGCATTCCCTGCACAATCCACCGGCGGAACAAATCTGCCTGAGAACTGGTGCCGGAAAAGCGAACGCCACCACCGTGTGCAGCTCCTCCCGTGGGCTTGGCCAGCAGCAGACTTTCGTCAGGAATCGCGGCAAAGACGCGCCGTCCCCGACCCTCCTTCACGATGGAGTTGAAGTCCTGATCAGAATCGAAACCGAGCAGTGAGAGCTGAAAGCCACCCTGGCCGCGAGCTTTCCCGTGGCATGGTCCGCTGTTACAGCCAAAACGAGTCAGAATTGGCTGAATGTCATTTTCGAAATCTACAGGCGAATCATCGGCAGTCGCCCGGCCAGCGACACTGGTCAGTGAGAGCGCAAGCAGAATCGTTCGCAGATTGAAATTCACGGAAACACCAATGGTGGGATGTTGAGGCAGGGGAGAATTCCGCCCCGAGTCTAGCACATTCGCTGCCGGTCTGTCACTGAAAAACAGCCCCAAACGAACCATTCAGGCAAGGCGGTCACAACACCGCAGCGTGCCCGAAGTTGATGAAAAACCGCATCAAAAGCCCTGTGTCTTTACCTGCTGTCGTGCCCATCAGGATGACCATGCCAGGTCGATTCAGACTTCCTCGGGATGCAAAACACAACCGCGGGGCTCCCCTGCCAGTGTGTGTAGGCAGTGTGAGCAAACTGCTGCTCGGTCAAGCAGATCGAATCAGCTCTCACGATGACCGCTCGCCACGGAAAACATCTGAACGTGATTCCGGAACTTCAGGCATTCACCGGGGGTGCAGAAGCGTTACGCAGGTGCTGAGTCGGAAGAATCCTGTCGGTGGCGACATGATACTGCGGATCCTCTGAAACATTGACCACCACCAGATTGCCGGCACGATCAAGCAACTCACGGCATTCCGCACTCAGATGAGTCAGGTGCAGGCGTTTCCCGGCCTGCTGGTACAACTCCGCAAGACTATTGATGGCTTCAAGGCCGGACTGGTCGTAGACGCGTGTGAAGTAGAAGTCGATCACCACATCATCCGGGTCCGCGTCCGGGTGGAACAGGTCACGAAATGATCTGACTGAGGCAAAAAACAGTGGCCCATGCAGTTGATAAATCTTGCTGCCAAATTCATTAAACCGAATTTCTGCTCCGATATGCCGAGCCTGATTCCACGCGAAAACCAGTGCGGATGTAATGACGCCCAGCACAACTGCAGTCGCCAAATCATGCATCACAACCGTGTATCCGGCGACAATCAGCATGACCAGATAATCCGAGCCCGGAATTCTTCGCAACATCCTGAGTGAAGCCCATTCAAAAGTCGCGATGACGACCATGAACATCACTCCCACGAGTGCAGCCATGGGGATCATCTCAATCCACGGAGCCAGAAACAGAATGAACAGCAACAGACACACGGCCGCGACAATTCCCGACAGACGGCCTCTTCCTCCGGAGTTGATGTTGATCAGTGACTGACCGATCATCGCGCAGCCACCCATCCCGCCAAAAAACCCGCAGACAATATTTGCAACACCCTGCCCGATGCATTCCCTGTTTCCCGATCCCCGAGTCCGGGTAATGTCATCAATCAGCGACAGGGTCATCAACGACTCGATCAGACCGACGGCAGCCAGTGTCAGTGAATAAGGCAGGATCAGCCACAGAGTTGCAGGACTTAGAGAAGGCAGGCTGACATCAAGAAAAAATGGACGCGGAAGCCCGGCCCCCAGTCCAACCGTCTCTTCTGCAGTTGCCAAAGCTGCAACCACAGCGGCTTCGGAAACACCGCCGTGAACAGTGACATTTTCAGCAAGGCTCACTGACGCAGCCTTTGACACCAGCATATCGCGGACAGTCAATACAACATTGCTGCGAGAACCGACGGCCTCCGGTGTATTGAGTTGTGAGTTCAATGCGACGGAAACCACTGTCATGGCCAGGATGGCGGCCAGTGAAGCCGGGATCGCGCG
>Ga0075479_10000254_pt1 | contig 22040 bp, 12 predicted proteins | sample DEB08_DNA_8_FD_76341 | JGI IMG/M metagenome (GOLD analysis project Ga0075479, IMG submission 76341) | Aqueous microbial communities from the Delaware River and Bay under freshwater to marine salinity gradient to study organic matter... | ecosystem: Environmental > Aquatic > Marine > Coastal ... | reverse complement strand
GATGTCCACCGTGCCGGTGCCCAAGGAGCTCCCGTCGTAGCCTCCGATGCGGATGTAGTAGGTCGCGCCGGCGGTGACCGGCACGCCGGAGAGGTCGGACGAGAAGCCGGGGCAGCTCGCCGACGGGCCGTCCCCGTTGCAGCCGATCTGAACGAGGGCGCCGCAGGCTCCGCTGTAGACGACGATGTCGGTGTCGAAGTTGACCGTGCCGCAGGTCGAGACGGAGAGATCCCCGCTGTTCGGTGCCGTCAGGGCGTACCAGACATCGTTGTGCATGGCCCCGAGGAAGGTGCCGGCGCACTGGGCGTTGTTGAACGGATCGGTCGAGGGCGTCATGAGGGTGGTGTCGATCGGGTTCGATCCGAGCGTCGCGATGAGTGCGATCGCACACTCGTCTCCGGGCTCGGGTGGGAGGCACGCCGGGCTCGTCGCGCAGTCGGGATCGTTGCAGTCGACGAGGGAGTCCCCGTCATCGTCGATGCCGTTCGAGCAGAGCTCCACCGGACCTCCGCCCCCGGCGGGGAGGGTGTCCAGCACGGTCGCACCGCTCCCCGTCGGGTCGAGCCAGCCCGAGAGCCCGAGGCCCCAGGAGGTCCCGAACCAGCCGTAGGAGTCGCCGAGGTTGTTTCCGCATGCGGCGGCGCCACAGCAGAGCTGTCCGATGACTCGGTGGTTCATGTCGAAGAGCGGAGAGCCGGAGGAGCCGGGCTCGGTCGTGCCGAGGTCCCAGTCGGTGACATCGACGTAGTTGCCGCTGAGGACGACCGGCTGGTCCTCGAAGCTGATCCGCTTCTCATCGGTGTTCGGGTGGTGGATCCCCACCGCCCCGGTGGTCGGGATCGCACCGTTGTTCCAGCCGCAGAAGGAGACCCCGAAGGCAGGGTTGGGCGGCGCGTTCAGCTCGACGAGGGTGAAGTCCGACACCCCGGAGCCCGCCCGGAAGATCGAGCCCGTGCTGAACTGGTTCAGGACGCCGTCCCCCGGGCCGCCGCTGGCGGCGCTGCCGGGCGTGCGACAGAAGCTGTTCTCGTAGTTCCAGTAGACGACCAGGGAGGCCGCGTTGCCGCTGGTGATCCCGCAGTGGTCCGCCGTCATGAAGTACGGCGTGCCGTCCTGGTTCGTGTTGTTCACCATGAAGCCGGTGCAGAAGGTCGAGCCGCCGGTGGAGATCACGCCGACGCAATCGATCTCGTTCTCCCAGCCTGCGGACTGGGGGCAGGCCACGTCGACGTTGCAGGAGCCGGACATGAACGGGCTGGCGCCGCCACCTGCCGCCTCCTTCGCGTGGAAACCGCGGTAGCCGATGTTCACGAAGCCGAGCATGACCGCCGACTCTACGATCCAGCGGTCCTCGTGGAGGCAGTTGATCTGGATGATCGCGCCGTTGCCCCCGATCGCCGGGGTCCAGAGCTCGCCGTGCTCCTGCACATCGTAGATGTCGAACGGACGGATCTTCTGGGTGCCGGCGGCGTTGAGGATCCGCATCTCGGCACCGTACGGGAGGCTCCAGCGGATGAAGCCGAAGTTGAAGCTGATCGCGTTCTCACAGGAGATCCGGAGCTGCCACGAGGCGAGGCGCTCGTCGACCTTGCTCCACACTCCGGAGTTCCCCGGGGTGAGGGAGACCTCCTGGGGGATCGCGAAACGAGGAGCGAAGCCGAAGGCATCGCGCTCGCCGTCCTCGGCCGCGATCGCCTCGAGGTCGAGGGGCGCGAACTGGATCGTGCTCGGGGGAGCGCTCTCCGCGCTCTGTCCGACGGCGATGCCGCCGAGCAGCAGCGACAGCAGGAGACCTTGGAGGAGCGGGTGTCCGGACACGGGGAGTCCTTTCACGCTCGGATCCCCCGAGGGGGGACCCGACGCACCACGCGAGAAGACGGCGGCGGGGCCGACTCCGGGACGCGCAGGTTCAATGAAGGAAATCTAGGCAGAGCCACAGGTTCTATGATAACCGTGGTCGGGGGCCTGATCCACCGGCGGGGGAGAGGGGCGCCCCCCGCGCGACCTCGAAATCAGGACTCGAGGGACATTCCTCCGGCGGAATTCACGAGCAGGACCCGCGGGAGGTCTCCCGCCCAGCGCTCCATCCCGTGATACCACGCCTCCTCCCCTCCCTCGGAGGGAGGCTCGAAGCCGAAGAAGGTGATCGCCGCCCGGGAGGAGGTGTCCCGGATCGCGCCGCGCGGATCGGAGCTGACGACGACGATCGCCTCCGCCCGGATCCGCGACTGCTCGATGAGGCTCTCGAGGTGCTCCTGCACCTCCTCGCGCCCGGCCTCGTTCTCGATCACGCGCAGCAGGCGGATCCGGCGGGCGCGCCAGTCGGGGTTCCGCTGGAGGAGATGGGCGAGGAGCAGCATCAGCTCGCCGTTCTTCCGTCCCCGCCACCAGACATCGATCGTCCCCGCGGGAGCCTCCCAGGGGTCGGACTCATCGCGGTGGCGCAGGATGACGGTGCTCCGTCCGAGGTCCGCGATGGAGCGCAGGGTCTCTCCGAAGACCTGCACCCTCTCCGGATCTCCCGGATAGCCGAGGAGGACCGTGTTCGGACGCAGGGAGCCGAGGCCGTGGCACTGGATCAGCGTCTCGATCCCGGAGGAAAGCTCGGGCGCGATCGCCACCGCCGGAAACCCCTCGATGTCGCGCTCCTGAATCATCGCGGTCAGGATCTTCTCCTGGTTCTCCGCCCGCTTCCGCTTCTCCTGCGGCTCCCCGATGATCACCTGCCCGAGGCTGAGGATCCCCTGACCCGTGGTCAGGCGGTGCCCGAAGATCGCCAGGTGGGGCCGGCTCCAGCCGGCGCCGGAGAGGGCGAGGATGATCGGACGCCAGTTCTTCGGGTGCTGCAGCTCGTGCTCGAGCCTGAGGAGGTTCTTCCGCGTCCGCTCGAAGAGGAGGCCGCTCTGGAGGTCTCCCCAGCGCGCCTCGACCTCGCTCCTCCCGATCCACCAGTGAAGCCCGGCGATGACGACGATCGCCGAGATCGCGGCCACCCAGTGGATGAGCACCATCACCCCGACGCAGCCGATGGCCCCGAGGAGCGAGGTCGTCCAGTGGCTCCACCGGAAACGGGGTCGGTAGCTCGGGTTCTTGGTGATCCCCTCGTAGAAGGTCGCGAGGTTCAGCAGGCCGTAGGTGATGAGGAAGAACATGGTGATGAGCGGCGCGATGGTGTCGAGGCTCGCGAGGACGATGCAGGACTGCGCGATGAGGAAGGTCAGGACCGTCGCCCGCCGCGGCTCGCGCGCGACTCCGCTCAGCGCCCCGAAGTAGCGCAGCGGGCGGAAGACATCGTCGCGGGCGAGCGCCTGCAGGATCCGCGGCGCTCCCATCATCGAGCCGAGGGCGGAGGAGAGGGTCGCGGCGAAGACGCCGACCGTGATGAGGAGCGGCCAGTGGGAGATCTCGCCGATCGCCTGACCGTTCCCGACCAGCTCCTGGTGCGGCTTCGCACCGGCGATGAGGACCGTCATCGAGAGATAGATCGCGGCGGTGGCGACGATCGCGAGGATCGTCCCCACCGGGATCGACCGCCCGGGGTCCTTGAGGTCCCCCGACATGTTGGCGCCGGCCATGATCCCGGTCACCGCCGGGAAGAAGAGCGCGAAGATGAGGAAGAGGTTCTGCCCCTCCGAGAAGTGGGGATCGCGGTTCTGGGCGAGGATCTGAGGATCGAAGCTGTCGAACGCCCCGATGTAGAAGGAGAGGAGCGAGAGCCCGATGAGGGCGAGGATCCCGTACTGCAGTCGGATCGTCCAGCCGGCGCCGATGAGGACGCAGATGAAGACGACGACGTTGGTGAGGGTGGCCGCCGCGCGCAGATCGACCGCCGGAGCGACATCCCGGAGCGCCTCCGCGAATCCCATGACGTACATCGCCACCGAGATCGCCTGGGCGAGGTAGAAGACGAGCCCGATCGCGCCGCCGAACTCGACCCCGAGCGACCGACTGATCAGGTAGTAGGCGCCGCCCCCCTGGACTCGGGTGTTCGTCGCGATGGCGGAGAGGGAGAGGGTGGTGAGGACGGTGATGAGCTTCGCGGCGAGGACGATCGCGAGTCCGCGCACCCAGCCCGCCTCGCCGACGACGGAGCCGAAGCGCAGGAACATGATGACGCCGAGGATGGTGAGGGTGCACGGCGTGAAGACCCCGCCGAAGGTGCCGAAGCCCTCGGGCTCCGCCTTCACGGAGGCGGACTTCCCCCCCGCGCCCTTCGCCGGCGCATCGGTTCTGGTGATCGACTCGGTCGACGCCATCACGCTCCCCCGGTTTCGAAGTCCCGACCCGCCGGCCCGGGCTTCCATCCCTCCCCCTCCAGTATCGCCCGCGAGGCAGGTTTGAGCCCCCGGATCCGGTGGGTTGACGTGGCCGAAGAGGTCCCAAAGGGCCCTAAATGCTTACATGAAAGAACTTTGTGGTGCGCTCCCGCAGGCGGCGGTCGCCGCGCTCAGCGCTCGGAGAGCAGCTCCCTCGCCGCATCGGAGAGAAGATCCCGGTGCATCCGCTCGTCGTCCTCGAAGAACGCCTCGGCGATGCGGCGGTCGAGCTGGTGGGTAGCTCGCAGGCGGAGCATCCGCTCGGGGTCGTAGACCGACTCGGAGTAGATGACGCGTCGCCCCTCACCGGACTCCCCGAAGAGCTGCGCGAAGTACTGCACGCCGAGGGCGCCGGCTCGCGGCAGCGCGGAGCCGCTCACGACGGCGCTGGCACTCTGCCACTCCTCCGGAGGAATGCGGGAGCGCCACTCCGCGATGACGGCGTCATACCCCTCGATCTGCAGCCGTGCGGCATCCTTCGCGCTCTCGAGGACCAGGGGAGCACTGCGACGCGCGAAGGCCGTGACCTCCGCTGGCTCGCTCCGACCCGAGCTGAGGGTGGCGTCGAGGAACTCGAGGCTGCTGGAGAGGAGCCGCGCCTGGCGCACACGCGCCTCGGGCGGGAGTCTCTCGCTCTCCGCCGCGGCGCGCGCTCCGACGGCCCGGGCGTGGAGCCCCTCGAGCCTCGCTCGCGTGCTCTCGTCGAGCTGCCCCCCCCGATCGTGGAGCGTGACGAAGATGGCGAGGGGGAGATGGGCGACCGCCTTCAGGTCGTGGTACGCCGAAGGGATGGCGACCCGCCGCTCCATCGCGCCCTCGTGGAAGAGGATCAGCTCATCCCCGGTCGCCAGAACGATCGGCCCCTCCGCGGCGAGGGACCGGGCGCGAGCCTCGGCGTAGGTCACCCGGAAGTCGGCGTTGAGGAGCTGGAGCGGTGGAGGCGTCGCGCCCCGGCACGCGGGCACGAGGCCGAGTGCGGCGAAGAGGACGAACCGGAGCGTCCTCCGCCGCAGGGAGCGCCGAGGCGGATGCTCCGCATCGATTTTCGCAGCGTGTTTCGCAGCGAGGAGCATGAAACGGGCCTCGCGATCCTCCGGGGGAGATGCAGAAGACACCTGTCGGACCCATCCCGGGGCATTGGATTTCCCATTCCCATCGGACTAGGCTCCGCAGGTCGGCAGATGATAGCGGGACCCGTCGATCGAAGGTCCGTTTTCCACTTCCCGATCTGGCAAGGAGCAGCGAAATGCGTTTCCTTCTGGCCCTTCTGGTGTTGGTCGGGTGGGCGGTGTTCTACCTGCGCCCTTCTCCGGTGCCTTCCTCCATCGATGCGCTCGCCGAGCAGCAATTGAACAACTTCGTGTCTCGTTGGGATGGCGGCCCCTCCGCGCTGATTTGGTCCTATGAAGCGAACGCGATCTGCGCGTTCAGCAGCGAGACGGCTCCGATCGCGGGGTTGGTAGCGATCGAGGCGAATCTCACCAAGGTCCTGGGTCCCGACGGACCTCTCCATGCCACGAAGATCGAAGGAACCACGGGGGCCGTGGAGAGTCTCCCCGGGGGCTACTTCCGTGCCCACGGAAGCTACACGATCCGGGATGCGGCCGGAGCGGTGCTGGATCAGGGTCTGTGGGGGAACGTCAGCCGTGAGGCGGACGGTGGGCCGCTCCTGGTTCAGGAGTCCGCGCACACGACCATCCCCGAAGGCGCCGTTCTGCTGCCGCCGGAGGGAGACCCGGGCTCGGCCGAGGTCGAGGGGATCCCGGTCGGAGACCCCGAGCTGGAAGCGCACTTCCAGCGTTTCTTCGACGCGTGGAACCGGCAGGACGCGGCGGCGATCACGGAGGAGTTCTCCGAGGACGCATGGCGCATTGTCGCGGCGGCCCCCGAGCCGTTCATCGGCCGAGACGCGATCCGACGCAGCTTCGAGGAGAACTTCGGTGAATCCTCGCCCTTCCGGGGGTCCACGCTGAAGGGGATCCCGCTCCATGTCCGCATGCTCGACGCGGAGCATGCGATCGCCAGTGGAGTCTGGCGGATGCAGGACGCGGAAGGGGCGCTCATCGCCCGGGGAATCTGGGGAAACCTCTACCGTCGCGAGGATGGGCGGTGGCGGATGCTCATGGAGTCCGCGGGAGCGGCCATCTTCGAGTGAGCGATCACCGGGACGGACCTCGAGACTGCTTCCTTCGAGACTCCCGAACGGGGGGCCGTCGGGGGTCTCGAGCCTCGCGCGATCTCCGGCGTTCGGATGCTCCTTGAGCCCATCACCGACCCGGGTCCACGGATACGATCGACTGGTCCGGCTCTATGACCCCCTCGCCGCGCTGTGGAGCGGTGGGGGGATCGGGGCGTGCCATCGCATCGTGGCCGATCGGATCCAACCGGGAGAGAGGGTCCTCTTCGCGGGAGCGGGTGGCGGCCGGGATGCGGTCGCGGCGGTCCGGCGTGGAGCGCGCGCCAGCCTGCTCGACACGAGCCCGCGCATGCTGGCGCACGCGCGGCGACGCCTCGAGCGCCGCGCTCCCGGCGCGGCGGTGGAGCTGCGGCAGGAGGATGTGCGGGATCACCGGCCCCCCACTCCCCCTGATGTCGTCGTCGCGTGCTTCTTCCTCAATGTCTTCCACGCCGACGAGGTGAAGGCGCTCCTCGGTCGCTTCCACGGGTGGCTGTCGCCGGGGGGACGCCTGCTCATCGCGGACTTCGCCCCCCTGCGAGGCTCCGGCCTGCATCGCCACCTGCAGCGCCTCCATCACGACCTGCCGATGCACACCTTCGCCGCTCTCACCGGGAACGCACGCCATCCGATCCACGAGCTGGGCGCCGCGGTCGCGTCGGCCGGCTTCACCCGGATCGAGCGAAGAGGCGTGCGCCTGGGCGGACGCGGACCGTGCTGGTACGAGGTGATCGAGGCGCATCGCGCGGATGCGGAGGTTCCGGCGTGAGCGGGACCATCCGACTCCTCACGCTCTCCGTGGAGTCCCGCCTCATCGTGGGTGCGGCCGCGGCCGGTCTCGTCGTCGCCGTCTCGCGAGTGCTCGGCGTCCCGGTCTCCCCGCCGCTGACGATGGCCGTGATGGCGGCCACCACGCTGATCTACATCCTCGATCGCGGGATCGACCGTCGGAGCACGCCCGGGCCGCTCCCCCGGGCGATTCTCGTCGTCGGAGTCGCGGCGGGGGGATCCCTCCTCGGAGTCCTCCCTCTCCTCGCGGGGGAGACCCGCCTCGCGATCCTGCTGGGGCTGCCGCTCTGCCTCCTCTACGCGGTTCCCCTCCCCATCTCCCGACCGTGGTCGCGCCCGAAGGACCACCCCGTGGGGAAGGCCCTGATGGTCGCCACCCTCGTGACCGGGGCCACCGTCCTCCTGCCGCTCCTCGAGGCGGGGAGTCCGGTGCCGCTCCCCTCGATCATCGCCGCCCTCTCCTGGGTCTTTTCGATCCTGCTCGTGAACGCGGTCGCGTGCGACCTGAGGGATGTCGAGGCGGATCGGAGGATCGGGCAGAGAACGATCGCGACCGAGCTGGGGGGGCCGACGACGCGCGCCCTCCTCGCGCTGGCCGCGGTCGCGCTCGGAGCCGCGAGCCTCCTCGGCGCGCTGCTGGGGTTGCTGCCGCGAGGATGTCTCGTGGCCGCCCTGCTCCTGACCGGCGCGATCGTCGGGCTCGGGCCGGAGCGTCCGCGCTGGGCGTGGGGGCTCTGCCTCGACGGCGCCCTCCTGCCGCTGCTCCTCAGTTGAGCGTCTCGCCCGAGAGGATCCTCCCCCACACCGGCCCGAGGCCGGAGGGGGACGGGCGCCACACCCGGATCGTGCGATCGTCAGAGCCGCTCCACAGCTCGGCGCGACGCGGATGCCACGCGAGCGCTCCGATCGTGCCATCGGCGGCGTGCCCCTCGACGACGGGGTTCCCCGCCGAGGTCGCGATCACGCGGAGAACGCCGGCGTCATCGCCGGTCGCGATCAACTGCCCCCGCGGGGCCCACGCCGCCGCGGTGATCCGCACCCCATGCTCGACCGCGCCCTCGGGGGCGAGCTCCCTCTCCTCGGTGACCGGATAGAGCCGGAGCACCCCATCGTCTCCGGTCACCGCCAGCCGGTCGCCCCCGTCGGCGAATTCGACCCACCGCACCCAGCCCTCGGCCCCGGTCAGCGCGGTGATGACCTCGACGCGACGCGCTGGGGCGCCCCGCCGGCGGGCCCGGCCCACCGGGAAGTGGAGGAGGAGCGCGCATCCGTCGTCGCTCCCCGCCGCGAGCCGTCGACCATCGGGGGACCAGGCGAGGGCCCGAACCCAGTCACCGAACTCCGCGAGGACCCCCCCCTCGGTGAACTCCCCGCCCTCATCGACCCAGAGCCGCACCGTTCCGTCCGCCCCGGTGGAGGCGAGCCGAAGACCCTCGGGGGACCAGGCCACCCGTCGGATCGGACCGGCGTGACCGGAGCCCTTGGCCCCGCGCAGAAGCGTCGGTCGCCACCCCTCCCGGGTGACGCTCCAGACGCGGACCTCGCCATCGTCGCAGGCGGTCGCCAGCCGCGTCCCATCCGGACTCCAGGCGACCGAGCCGACCTCCGGGGGACCGTCACCGTCACTCGGATCGCCGTGGGCGAGGACCGCGTGCTCATGCCAGCGCCCGGCGCTCTCGCGCCAGATCCGAACCGTGCCGTCGACCGAAGCGGACGCGCACTCCGACCCGCGGGGAGAGGGGGCGAGGGCGAGGACGGGACGAGCATGCCCGGTCAGCTCGGCCCGGAGCGCCCCCCCCCGGGAGGGAGCCTCCCCATCGAGTGTCTCTCCGGCCCAGATCCGCACGCCGGCATCGGAGCCTCCGGAGGCGATCCACGCGCCCCCCGGTCCCCACTGCAGGGAGCGGACCCAGCCCCGGTGCCCGCTGAGCGCCTCCACCGACCACGGCTCCACCCCCTCGGCTCGGACGACCTGGAGCGCATCAAGCGCCTCGCCACCGGGATCCGGGTCGAGGCGGAGGTGGGGCGCATCCTCGATCACGAGGGAGCGCAGGCTCGCGGGGAGGCGCGGCAGCGACGCGGCGGGGGTCTCGCGAATCGTCAGCTCGCGGACCTCCTCCCCCCAGGCGCCCGGTCCGACCAACGCCGCGAGCTCCGCGAGGACCTCGAGCGGAATCCACGGACCGTCGGTGAGCTGAACCCGGGGGAGCGGGTCCTCGCGGATGTCCCGCGGATCGAGTGGGGCGAGGAGGAGGTGTCGAGCATCCGGATCGGTGGCGGCGAGGGTGCGACAGAGCTCGACCCCCTGGCGCTGTGCCCATCGCTCGTGCGACCAGGCGAGTCGCATCGCGGTGGCGAGTGCGCGCCGAAGGTCCGGCCTCGGGTCGAGGCGGGCCGCGAGCGCCGGCGCGAGCCCGAGGTCCTCCCGGCGCAGGCGCTCCTCGGTCTCGCGGTCGGGAGGCGGGATCGGCACGGGGCTCCTCGGGAAGGGGTCGAGCGAAGACCACCCGAACCGGCGGGTGGGTCGCCGGATCATAACCGCCCATACCCTCGCCCCGCTCCCCCGGGCTCGCTACGATCATCCGCGGTGCCCGGGCCTCCCCCGGCACCGATCCCCGGACGGAGGTCGAAGTGAGACACGGAAGCGGTGGCGGCACCTCCGACGGCGAGGGCATCGGGCGGAGGGTGGATGCCGTCCGCCTCGCCGAGCTGGTCCGTCATGTGGCGGCCCGCGCGGACGCGCCGCCCCTCTGCATCTGGGGGCCGGCGGGCGTCGGCAAGACGGAGATCGTCCGCGACCTCGCGCGGCAGGAGCGGTGGGGATTCATCGAGATCGCCCCCGCCCAGTTCGAGGAGATGGGGGACTTCCACGGCCTGCCGGCGGTGGAAGCGACCGATGACGGGACCGAGGTCACCGTCTATCGGCCGCCCGCCTGGGCCCCCCGCGCGGCAGGGCCGGGCATCCTCCTGCTGGACGACTTCAACCGGGCGGATGATCGGATCCTGCGGGGACTGATGCAGCTCCTCCAGCTCGGCCGGTTCCCCTCCTGGGAGCTGCCCCCGGGGTGGCGGATCGTGCTCACCGCCAACCCCGAGGGAGGAGACTACTCCGTCACCCCCCTCGATCCGGCGATGACGACGCGGATGCTCCATGTGACCCTCGGGTTCGACCCGGCGCGCTGGGCCCAGTGGGCCTCGGCGCCCGGCACGGGCGAGGCACTCCCCTCCTCGGCGATCGACTTCGTGCTCCTCTACCCCGAGCTGATCACCCGCGGCGAGCGCACCACGCCGCGCTCCCTCGTCCACTTCTTCCGCTCCATCCGCGAGCTGGACTGGTCCGGCGACCTCGACCTGATCGAGACCCTCGCGGCGAGCGCGCTCGACCCATCCACGGTGACCGCCTTCATCGCCTTCCTCCGCGGAGAGATGGACCGCATTCCTCCCCCCGAGGAGGTCCTCACCGCTCCGAGCCCGGAGGCGATCCCCGCCCTCGTGGCCCGCGTGGTGGAGAGCGACCGGATCGACCGCCTGAATGTCCTCGCCACCCGGGTCGTGGTGCGGTCGGGGGATCCCGAGCTCGGGGTCGATGAGAAGGTCCAGTCGAACCTGCGCGCCTTCCTGATCTCGCTCCCGAAGGACCTCGCGGTGAGCATCCACCAGCAGCTCCTCGCTCTCGAGCGCCCCGAGGTCACCGACGGGCTCCTCGACAGCGCGGTCGCCCTCCATCTCGCCGGCTGAGCGATGTCCCACGACCCGAACGAGGATGCGACCATCGATGCGCGGGCCCGCGACGCGGTCGACACCGCGGTGCGCGTCCTCCTCGTCGAGGAGCCGTTCTTCGCCCATGTCCTGTCGGGCATTCCCCGGCGGATCACCCGCAGCGTGCGGACCGCCGCGGTCGGCTTCCACGACCCCGGTGAGGGGGTCTGCAAGCTGATGGTGAATCCCCGCTTCATCCTCGGGCTCCCCGAGCCGCAGCGGGTGGCGGTGCTGAAGCACGAGGTGCTCCACCTCCTCCTCCGGCATCCCTTCCGGGATGCGGGGCGGGACCCGAGGATCCTCGGCATCGCGGCGGACCTCGTGGTCAACGCCCTCGTCCCGCCCTGGCCCCTCCCCGCGAACGCGGTGACGATCGAGCACTTCGCTCCCCTCGGTCTGCGGCCGGGGGAGTCGCTCGATCACTACTACCGGGCGCTCGAGCGCGCGGCGACGGAGCGCCCCGCCTTCGCGGAGTGGCTCGAGGGTGGGGAGGATCCGGAGCAGGAGCGGGGGATCGGACCGGGCAGCCATCGCCCCTGGCCCGGAGAGGGGCCCGAAGGAGAGCCGGACTCCCGTCGGACCGCGGCGGCGAAGCTCGTCGATGATGCGATCGAGAAGGCGTGGGAGCAGGTCTCCGAGGAGACGCGCTCGGCGCTGCCCGGGGAGGTCACCCGGGGGATCGAGGAGCTGCTGACGCACCGGCGCGCGCCGCGCGACTGGACGCGGACCCTCCGTCGGTTCGCCCAGTCGGTGCGCCGTGCCCCGCTGCGGAACACCATCCGTCGACCGAGCCGGCGCTTCGGGACCTATCCCGGCCTCCGCCTCCGGCGCACCAGCCGCCTCGCCGTGGTCGTGGACACCTCCCGCTCCATCGAGATCCCGGTGCTGGAGCGCTTCTTCTCGGAGGTCGATGCGATCTGGCGGGCGGGGGCCGAGGTCGTGATCATCGAGTGCGACGCGGCGGTCCAGAGTGCGCGACCCTACGACGGGCGACCCCCGACCCACGCCCGGGGGCGCGGCGGGACCGGCTACGACCCGGCGCTGCGCTGGATCCGCCAGGAGGAGCTGCGCCGCGCCTTCGACGGCATCATCTACCTCACGGATGGCTTCGCGCCCCCCCCGACCGTCCGGCCGCGCTGTCGGCACATCCTGTGGGTCCTGGCCCCCGGCGGCACGGAGAAGCACCTCCGCGGCGAGCATGTCATCCGCCTCCGACGCCTGCCTCACGCCGCCGGATCGTGATCGACGGACAGGAGAGTCGCGTGGGGCAGGTCGACCTTGGTCCACCTGCCCTGACAGGTCGTTCAACACCTCCCTTTCGGGTGCTAGCTTCCGTAACAGGAGCAATGAGCAGCTGAGGTGAAGCACCTATTCGCGCCTCGCTGATCTCACCGTCGGTCACCGGAAAGACCGACTCCTCGAAAACTCACAAGGGCACCCGCCCTCCGGGCCGCCGGGGATCCCTCCGGCCGCATCCCCGATGCGGCGCGGCGGAGTCCCCGCAGGCGTTGCCGGCGGCGTGGCGTGCCGAGTTCGCATGGGAGGACACATGCGCTCATCCACGATCTTCCGTGGATCCTCCGTCGCCGGCCTCCTGCTGGTCGTCGGCGTCTCGCTCAGCGGCTGCGGCTCGTCCGGAGGAGGATCGAGCCCCCCCGCCGCCCCTGCCGACCTCAGCTACCCCTCACCGACGACCGCCCACCTGGGCGTCCCCCTCGAGCCCCTTCAGCCGACCGTGGCGGGAGCGGTCACCGAGTGGTCGGTGGACCCCGGCCTGCCGGATGGTCTGCTCCTCGACCCGGAGTCCGGGTGGATCGAGGGGACCCCGACGGCGCTGCGGCCCCTGGCGCCCTACACGATCGCGGCCCGCAACGCCGCCGGGGATGGTGTGGAGTTCGTCCTCGAGCTCGAGGTCGTGCCGGTCCCGATCCCTGCGGTCTCCTGGGAGACGGGGAGCTCGATCCTCGGCGAGGCGGTCGGGGGCGGAGCCCTGATCGTCCTCCTCTCGGAGCCGACGATCCACGAGGTCATCGTCCCCTTCACCACATCGGGGAGCGCCACTCCCGGCGCGGACCTCCTCATCGATCCGGGCCCCTTGGTCGTCCCCGCCGGAGAGACGATGGCCTCCCTCCTCCTCGGCGCCATCGATGATGACATCGCGGAGGGAGTCGAGGAGCTGGAGGTCATCCTCGGAGATCCGATCGGGGGGGTGCTCGGCGCGACCGTGGTCCACGTGGTGACGATCGAGGACGACGAGGGAGTCCCGGTCGTCGAGTTCACACAGGACTCCCTCGCCGTGCCCGAGAGCGCGGGCTCCATCGAGATCCCCGTCGGGATCGACCCGGTCTCCGCGTTCGACACGACCGTGACGATCGAGGTCGACCCCGCCGTCTCCTCCGCGAGCGAAGGACTCGACTTCGGCCTCGCCGCGGCGGAGGTCACGATCCCCGCGGGCGCCTCGACGGCAACGCTCACCCTGCTCCTCCACGACGATGCCGACTACGAGCTCGAGGAGTTGGCGGGGCTCGAGCTGGTCGGGGCGAGCGGCGCCGAGGTCGGACCGGGCTCCACGCTCCTCATCACGATCGAGGATGACGACCCGCTGCCGACCGCCTCCCTCTCTCCGCCCACCGCGAGCCTGACCGAGATCTCGGATCCGCTCGCCCTCACGGTCAGCCTCAGCGCGGCCTCGAACTTCGAGGTGACGCTCCTCGTGGAGACAAGCGGCACCGCGACGGCGGACGACTTCAGCGTCTCCCCGACCCTCCTCGTCCTCCCCCCCGGGTCCCTCACCGGGCTGATCGAGGTCACGCCGCTCATGGATGTGATCGAGGAGCCGGACGAGACGATCGTGATCACCCTCGTGGCCGCGGGCGGCGTCGAGGTCGGCCCCGCCGCCACCTCGGAGATCACCCTGCATCACACGCCCCCCCCTCCGGGCGGGCTCACCTACTCCGATGCGGACGCGTTCCTCGCCCTTCAGCAGCCGATGGTCCCCCTCGTCCCCACCCTCGCGGTGGGAGCCGCCGACGCCTGGACGGTCGATCCGCCCCTTCCGGCCGGGCTCCTCCTCGATCCGATGACCGGCTGGATCACGGGGACACCCACCGTCGAGGCGGACCCCACCGATCACACGATCACCGCCACGAACGCCCTGGGCTCGACCACCGCGGTGGTGCGGATCCGGGTGGGGATGGCCTTCCTCCTCTCCGGAGGGGAGGTCACCTCATCCCTCGGGGCGACGAGCTTCGTCATCGACATCACGCTCACCGAGAGCCCGAGCGGCCCGGGAGCCGGGTCCTTCCACGACATTCAGGGCTGGTCTCTGGGGATCGAGATCGACCCTTCGGTCGCGACCGTCCTCGGGGCGGTCCAGAGTCCGGATGTCCTGGGGATCAACGGCGGGAGCCCGGTGGACTACCACCAGACGAGCCTGCTCCCCACGGGGGTCACCTCCGCTTCGGTGGTCAACTTCGTCGGAGCCCACACCCTCGTCTGCGATGTCGAGACCGGGCTTCTCGAGATCACCTGCCAGGTCACCGCCGGCTTCGCCGCGGCGAACCCCTCGGGCGCGACCGTCGAGTTCCCGATCGTCGACACTCTGGGGAGTCCCCCGCTCGATGCCCTCCTGGTGATCGACACGGCCGCGGTCTGGCCCGAGCTGGAGCCGTGCACCGTGAACTTCCTTCCCTAGCCTACGCCCCTGAACTCAGGGCAGATCAGAGGAGGCCCCCCCGGCTCGACCGGAGGGGCCTCTTCCCCTTCCTCTCGTGAAGATCGCTTCACGGCCTCCGGATCGGCGAGGGGCGCAAAAAGGAGCCGTTCACACTTCATCCCCAAACTGGTACCTTCCCCGTGGGTCCGGACGTTGGGGGGTTCGCTCGGCTCGCGGCACTCCCCACCATCCCCATTTCAGGGCATTTCCTCCTGACGGAACTCGACTCCTCGGTCGGAACCGTGCAGGGCGTCCGGCTCGATGTTCCCATCCCAGGGGTCCGTGCCCGGTGGCACGGTCCCGACCCCGCTCCCTCGTTGAGGCGGCGAAAGCCCCGGCGGACAGCCTCCGCCCGGGCTCCTGCCGGCTCGGCGAGCGCGGAGAAAACCGTCCCCTTCTACGGAGGCACCATGCTCAACACTTCGTGGACCGCTCCGGTGAGGCTCCTCACCATCACCCTGGCTCTCTTCTCCGCGCTCTTCCTCGCGGGCTGCAACGACATCTTCGATGACGACCGCAACGAGCCGTCGATCCCGGTCGCGCCCTCCGGGCTGAGCTACCCCTCCCCGGTGGAGGTCTACCAGGGGCTCGCGATGACCACCCTCGTGCCGACCGTCAGCGGAGGCATCGACACCTGGAGCATCGCGCCCGCCCTCCCGGACGGGATCAACTTCAACACCGCCAACGGGCGCATCAGCGGGACCCCCACCACGGTGACCCCGAGCGCCAGCTACACGATCACGGCGGAGAACACCCTCGGCAGCGACTCGTTCAACCTGATCCTCGCGGTGATCCCCGTCCCCGTGCCGGATGTGAACTTCGAAACCACCAGCTCGACCGTCGAGGAGAACGGCGTGGGCAGCGAGCTCGTCGTCACCCTCTCGGAGACGACCCTCGTCGATGTGGTCATCCCGTTCTCGGTGGGCGGAACCGCCACGGAAGGCGATGACTTCACGATCACCGCCTCCCCGATCACGATCCCCGCGGGCAGCAGCTCGGCCCTGATCAGCGTGAACATGTCCGACGACGCGACCGCGGAGGGACTCGAGACCGTGGTCGTGACCCTCGATCCGCCGACGAACGGAAGCCTTGGAGCGGACGTCGAGCACGTCGTGACGATCGTCGACGATGAGGGAGTCCCCACCGTGGTGTTCACCGCGCCCACCTCCTCCGCCTCGGAGGCGGCCGGGACTGTGACGATCGGGATCTCCCTGGTCCCCGCGGCATCGAACGAGGTGGTCGTCACCGTGCAGCTCGGAACGATGGGGGCCACGGCCACCGACGGGGAAGACTTCGACGTTCCCAGCGCGACGGTCACCATCCCGGCGGGCAGCATCTCCGGAAACCTCGCCGTCACCCTGATCGATGACACCGAGTTCGAGGGAGACGAGACGATCGTCGTCGAGATCGCCGGTGCCACCGGGGCCGACATCGGCAACGAGACCACCCACACCCACACGATCATCGACGACGACCCGGCACCCACCGCGGGGATCTCCCCCACGGCGGCGAACCTGATGGAGACCGACGCCCCGCTCACCCTCACCGTCGGCCTCAACACGGTCTCCTCCGTGGACACCGTGATCCCGTTCACGACCGGGGGCAGCGCGACGGTGATCGACGACTTCACCCTCTCCCCCGCCTCCCCCCTCACGATCCCGGCCGGCTCGCTCACCGCGAGCATCGTCCTCACGCCGGTGGATGACGGAGCGGACGAGGGGAACGAGACGGTGACGATCACCCTGCAGTCGAGCCCGACCGTGACGATCGGCACCGGCACCGCCACGATCACCCTGGAGGATCCGCCCTCCCCGCCCGTCGGCCTGACCTACTCCGACGACGATGCGTTCCTCCCCATCGGCCAGCCGATGACCCCGCTCACCCCCTCCCTCGCCGCGGGCAGCGCGGACAGCTTCTCCGTGAACCCGGCGCTCCCGGCGGGTCTCTCGATGGACCCGGTCACCGGCGTCATCGCGGGGACCGCAACCGCGGAGCAGGGACCGCAGGGCTACACGATCACGGCGACGAACGGCCTCGGCTCGACCGACGTGACGATCCAGATCCGGGTCGGCCTCGTCTTCACCCTCTCGGGGGACAGCCAGACCGTGAGCTTTGACCCCGCGAATGGTCTCGCGGCGCCCTTCAGCGTCCGGGCCAACCTGCTGGAGACCCCGAGCGGAATCGGCGCCCCCGGCTTCAGCGAGGTCGCGGGCTGGTCGTTCGGGATGGCGTTCGACGACACGATCGTCACCGTGATCAACGCGGTCCGGGGCGCGGATGCCGCCACCGCGAACAACGGCAACCCTCCGGCCTTCGAGACGATCAACCTCGTGACCGGCGGCGTGACGATGGGAGTCGTGGTCGACCTCTTCGGGGTCCAGACCCTGCTCGCCTCGACCACCCAGGAGCTCCTCGTCGTCAACTGTGAGGCAGTCCCGGCCTTCCTGCAGGCGAACCCTGCGGGGCTCACCGTGGAGTTCCCGTTCTCCGACAACCTCGGGAGCCCGGCGGTGGAGTCGGTCATCGTCGTCGGCGGCGGCTCGGTCCTGCCGAAGTTCGCCTCCGCGACGGTCGACTTCACGCCCTAGGGACCCCGAGCGGAGTCCGAGGCGCCACCTCCTGAAGAGGCCCGAAGAGCGATGGCTCTTCGGGCCTCTTCTCTTGTCCACTCCTGTCTGGCCGATCTCTCGGTCCGGGGGAAGCTCAGCCTCGGGAGAGGCTCAGGAGATGACGTCCCCTCCCCCACCCCCGTCGGGCTCGGCCCTGAGGAAGGGGAACGAGGGAAGCAGGCCGGGGTCGATCCGAGGGGGGGGAGCCTCATCGACCTCGTCCCACGCTTCACCCGTGAGGGGCTCGGGCCGCTCACGGCCGGTCCCGAGATAGTAGTCCTCGAACTTGTGCGAGGCCCCGCGCACGCGATCGCGCCCCGCCTCGTCCGTGAGTCTCCACTCGCGGGCGGGGATCCCGTAGGCCTCGGCGAAGATGACCCCGTGCAGCGAGGTCGAGACGATCCGCTCGCACTGCCACAGCGTGGTGAGGAACGGCTCGAGGCCCCCCTGGATGTCGAGCTGGACGATCGAGGGGTCCGCCGAGCTCGCCCCGAGCCTCTTCCGGACCTCCGGCTTGTCGACGTAGTGCGCCACGATGCCGACCCGGAACCGAGAGGTGATCTCCGGTGGCCGCGGCATCACCAGCGGGAGGAGAAGCGCCGGATCTCCGAAGATCTCGGGGCAGGGGATGCCCTCTTCCCGGAGCAGACTCCGGGTGAGAGGCCCGCGCACGGCCCGCACCTCGATCCTCCGGGAATGGGGGAGATGATCGGGCCGGAGCGAACCGGCACCCCAGATGATGTCCCCCCGACGCGCCCGCCCGAGGATCGATCCGCAGGCGAGGAGGCGGGGTCCTTCCCGCTTGCCCACGATGATCGTCGGGCGACCGGAGAGACCCTCCACGAGGACGCGGGCGATGGAGTCTCCCAGGTTGGGAGACCCGGACCAGTGGTAGAGGGGGATCGGCCCGCCCTCGAGCACGCTCTGCCGGACCTGAGAGCCCGGGTCAGCCGAGAAGAGGCCGCGAAGTCGTCGAGCGAGGGGCTGGAACAAGGGCGTCGGCTGCCGATCCGCGCAGGAGTGGGAGTCGGAGAGGCGCGGAAGATAGCAATGCGACCTTCCCATGTAAATGGCGCGCATGCCCGCGCTGGGCTCGAGCGCTTCAAGGTGCATGGTGGGGCGGTCTTTCCCCTTTGCGAGCCGCAACCAGAGCTCTGTCTTTCCTGACTATCCTGACAAAGCACGCAGGACGACCTCTCCTCAACGGGACTCCCTTCCCCCGCTCGGCCTGGGGGCCGCGATGGCGCAGATTGGCCTAAACACCCCAAACAAGACGCCATGAGTGTCATATGAGTCAGGCAGCCGATCTGTTAGTCGCATTGAAAGTGACTAATGCGACATACTTGCCAGCAGTAATTATCTTGATAATTTTCTGGATCGGCCCCAAGACCTGTCGTATACATGCTGTCTAACATGTCTGTGTGGCCTGAGCTGACTCGCTCCTTACAGCACGCAAATCGCCCCCCAGCACCTTAGACTGGGGACTATCAGCGCTTGAGTGGTCGCTGTTCTGCCGGAGAGAGGAGGCCCACGGTCACAATCGTGGGTTACTGTTCGAAGGCCCGGGCTTCGCCCGGGCAACTTCGACAACGTGGGGAGGCTCTACTATGAGATGGAGTCTGTGTTCTCATTTGGAATCGAAGCTGATCGGCGCCCTCGTGGTGTCGCTGATCGTGGGGGCTTCGACCGTGGTTTCGGCTCAGGAATATCGCTCGATCGATGGCTCAGGAAACAACGTGGCCGATGGAAGCATCGGCAGCGTCGGCATGATGCTGATGCGGGAGGTCAGTGAGGCGTACGAGGACGGCGTGCAGATGCCGGGGGGCATGACGCGACCGGGCGCCCGCCTGATCAGCAACACGATCTGCGACCAGACGACCTCACTGCCGAACTCGGCAGACGCCAGCGACTTCCTCTGGCAGTGGGGACAGTTCCTCGATCACGACATCGATCTCTCGCCCTCCCACGACTTCGGAACCCCGGGGGAGCAGCTCCCCATCCCGGTCCCGGCGGGGGATCCTCATTTCGACCCGTTCGGCACCGGCACCGAGACGATCGGATTCATGCGATCGCTCTTCGAGCCGGGCTCGAGCCCCCGTCAGCAGATCAACATGATCACAACCTGGATCGATGCCTCGAACGTCTACGGATCCGATGTGACCCGGGCCCTCGCCCTCCGAACCCTGGACGGCACGGGGCGCCTCCGCACGAGCGCGGGCAACCTGCTCCCCTTCAACGAGCAGGGACTCCCCAACGCCGCTCCTCCGGGGCCTCCTCCGGGAGTCTTCTTCCTCGCGGGAGATGAGCGGTGCAACGAGCAGGTGGGGCTGATCTCGATGCACACGCTCTTCATGAGAGAGCACAACCGCCTCGCGACCCAGATCGCCGCCGCGACTCCGGGGTTGAGCGGGGACGAGATCTACCTGCGCGCCCGTCGCCTGGTCGGAGCCGAGATGCAGCGGATCACCTTCGAGGAGTTCCTTCCGCTGCTGCTCGGACCGGGGGCGATTCCCCCCTACGCCGGCTACGACCCGACCGTTGACGGCAGCATCCGGAACCTGTTCTCCACGGCCTGCTACCGCGTGGGACATACGATGCTCTCGCCCACGCTCCTGCGCCTCGGACCGGGCGGTCAGGAGATCCCGGAGGGGAACCTGCCGCTCGCCGCGGCCTTCTTCGCCCCGAACCTCGTCGTCGACGACGGGGGGATCGAGCCGATTCTCCGGGGGCTCGCCCTGCAGCGGGCCCAGTCGATCGACACCAAGATCATCGGCTCGGTCCGGAACTTCCTCTTCGGGCCGCCGGGTGCGGGGGGCTTCGACCTCGCCTCCCTGAACATCCAGCGGGGACGCGACCACGGCCTGCCGTCCTACGCGGATGCCAGAGTCCAGCTCGGTCTCGCGCCGGTGACGACCTGGTCCGACATCACGAGCGACCCCGAGGTCCAGACCGCGCTCGCGGCCGCCTACCCGACGGTGGGAGAGGTGGACCTGTGGATCGGGGGTCTGGCGGAGGATCATGTCGCCGGCGCGCTCGTGGGCGAGCTGTTCCACAGCGTCCTGAGCATGCAGTTCCGAGCGCTTCGGGATGGTGACCGGTTCTGGTACGAGAACGACCTCGAGCCGGAAGAGCTGGCGCTCGTCAACGACTCGACCCTGAGCCGCGTAATCCTGCGTAACACCTCGATCAACACCCTGCCCGCGGATGTGTTCCGCGTCCCAAGCCCCGAGTTCGTGCGGGGAGAGTGCGACGGGGACGGTCTCAGCACCCTCGCGGATGCGATCGTGACCCTCGACTTCCTCTTCAACAACGGCCCGGAGATGCCCTGCATGAACGCCTGCGACGTGGACGGAAGCGGGACGGTGACGATCGGTGATCCGATCTACACCCTCGTGTACCTCTTCTCGACCGGACCGACGCCCTCGGCTCCGTTCCCGGATTGCGGATCGACCGGTCAGGGCGCGGGAGAGCTCCCGTGCTACGAGTCGACCAACTGCCCCTGAGGATATTGACCCAGGCCACCCTCGGGGACCCCACGCCCTGAGGGTGGATCCTGGATTCCGCTCCCCTGCGTGGGAACTTGAATGGGGGGTGCGGAATCGCGATTCGGGCCGCGACGAGAGGGCTCAGGCGCTCTTCGAGACCATGCTGTGCACCGCGTCAATGAGCACTTCGCGACGAATCGGCTTGCTCTGATAGTCATCACAACCACACGCCAGACAGCGCGCGCGCTCGTCCGGGGTGTGGTTTGCCGTCAGGGCGATGATCTTCCCGAGGTAGCCGCGGTCCCTGAGCTCCCGGGTCGCGGAGTATCCGTCCAGCACGGGCATCTGCATGTCCATGAGGACGACGTCGTAGGGAGCGGAGCTGAGCTCTGCGTCCAGCGCGACCTCGACCGCCTGGCGACCGTTCTCGACGACCCGCACCTCGGCCCCCTCCCGCCTCAGGATGAAGGTCAGGAGCTCCTGGTTGTCGATTCCGTCCTCCGCGACGAGGATCCGCAGCCTTGAGAGGGCGCGCTCCATCAGGACCGGAACCGCGGTGGCCTCCGGGGGGGCGGCATCCGGTCCGCAGCGTCGGGCCGGAACGGAGAAGACGAAGCGGGATCCGAGTCCCTCGACGCTCGTCGCGGAGAGCGTCCCTCCCATCTCATCGGCGATCTCCCGACTGATCGAGAGACCGAGCCCCGTGCCTCCGTATCGACGGGTCATGCTCTCGTCCGCCTGAGTGAACGGGTCGAACACCTTCCGCAGCGCCTCCTCCGAGAGACCGATCCCCGTGTCGACCACGGAGATCAGGAGCTCGCACTCTTCCGATCCGCCGCCTCTGCACTCGATCTGGACCGTCACGCCTCCGACCTCGGTGTACTTGAGGGCATTGCCGGTGAGATTCAGAAGAACCTGTCGTATGCGAGTGGGATCGAGTTCGAGGAGCTCGGGAATCTCCCCGATCACCTCCAGCTCGAGATGCAGACTCCGCTTCTGCGCCAGAGATCGGAGCGTCTCGAGACCGTCCCGCAGGAGATCGACGGGGTCGGTGGGCAGGACCTCCAGCGTCAGGTTCCCGGCCCTGCTCTTCGCGAGATCGAGGACATCATCCACGAGGCGCAGGAGGTGATCGCCGTTGCGCTGGATCGCATCCTGGGCGGCGCGGGTCTCCTCCGGCGTGAGATCGGG
>Ga0075479_10000245_pt1 | contig 22335 bp, 16 predicted proteins | sample DEB08_DNA_8_FD_76341 | JGI IMG/M metagenome (GOLD analysis project Ga0075479, IMG submission 76341) | Aqueous microbial communities from the Delaware River and Bay under freshwater to marine salinity gradient to study organic matter... | ecosystem: Environmental > Aquatic > Marine > Coastal ... | reverse complement strand
CGGCTGTTATTCTGTGAGTCGCCGTCGGCATTTGCCGCACACCTCAATTTCACGCCTGGTCCGCGCACGGTCATTTGCGGCTCCCGGGGCGAAGTGCTACCAAAGTTCTGCCTCACCGCCTGCATCGAACACAGATTTTGGAAAGTGCCGAAAAGCTCGCGGGACCAGTGCGGCTACTGCAGCCGGGGTTCAAAAACAACAGCCCCCACGGTGAATCGCAGAGCGATTGCATTCACCACTTTCAATTGTCTCAGTGCAGGCCATCTTCCCGGCCAGTTGTGTCGCCAAACGAGGGACATAAGACAGGTGTCGGCTGCACGATAGGGTAACCACCTCTGTCATTACGACGATCCCGACCGCGTTTACCCTACTGCTCTCATTGCGCAATCGTGTTGATCGTTATGACCAGTACCGGCAATTCGTGTCAACCCTGCATAAACGGCAGCGGAAACAGCAGACACACCTCAACCTTCGGCAATTTCTGCAGATTTGTACGTCACCCTGACGAAACGACAACTAAGGTTTAGTGACGGGAGATGTGACCGCAGCAGACTGATGCTTCGTGGGCATCACTCCAAGTGAGCCGTCTCACCCGGGCTCTGATATCGAGTTTTCGATTCGGCCCCGTCTGGATGGCAAAACAGAATCTGTCCGGAGCAGAATGGCGACGTTCGTAATCTGCTTGTACACATAAACGCGGGATGAAAAAGACCGCTGAAGATTCACCAGGGATTGGCCATGTTGGTATTAAGCCGGAAGAAAGACGAAAAGATCGTGATTGGCGACACCATCAAGTTGATGGTCATTGAAATTCGGGGCGACAAAGTCCGGCTCGGGATTGAAGCACCTCGGGATGTTTCCGTACATCGCGAGGAGGTCTATAACGCCATTCAGAAAGAGACAGAATCGGACCAACAGGTCTGAGTATCTGTCTGATCTCCACACGCACACCTCAGTCACGACGGCTGAAGAATTCTGCGATACATCTCAGGTAACACCTTCGAGAATCGCATAGAGTTCGCCGTTGTATTACGATGCGGCTACGTTGCGCATCAGTGACCTTCCCAGAGTCGGCGTTTGCTCAGGTCGATTGAGTGATGATCCGACTTCCTTTGTTTGGGCATCGCTGCAATGCGTCTCACATCCCTGTGAAAACGATCCTCATCCGGGAACCGATGGAATGAATGGCGAAGCTTCTCGGGACTCTGCACAGCACGTACACGACTTCCTTGCTGCGGTCCGCGCCCGAGTTGGACAGGTGGTTGTGGGTCAGGACATTGTGGTGGAAAGAACCCTGATCGCCCTTCTTACCGGCGGTCATCTCCTGCTTCAGGGTGTTCCCGGGCTCGCCAAGACGCTGCTGGTATCGGTTCTTTCACGGTGCATTGATCTTGATTTTGCAAGGATTCAGTTCACGATTGATTTGCTGCCGGCCGACATCCTCGGATCGGAAATCCTTGACCAGCGGAATAGTGAATTCAAGACTCGCAAGGGCCCTATCTTCACCAATCTGCTGCTTGCGGACGAGATCAATCGTGCTGCTCCACGTGTCCAGGGGGCGTTGCTTGAAGCGATGCAGGAGAGGAAGGTCACAATTGGCGACGAAAGCTATCGCCTGCCTGCTCCATTCCTCGTGATTGCCACGCAGAATCCGGTCGAACAGGCGGGAACATTTGAGTTGCCGGAAGCTCAACTGGACCGATTCATGATGTGCCATCGTCTGGAGTACCCAACGTTGGAGGAAGAACAGACAATTCTGCAACGAAATCTCCGCCTCGGAATCACCCGTCGCGACGGCGGCGCCGTCGTACAAACAGAATTTGACGTTCTCGAAGACGGACCTTGCGGCGATGCAGAGCAGTTGATTCAGGCAATGGAGTCTGTCAACAACGTGCACGTCAGTGAACTGTTCGTCAACCATGTCATCCAGCTGGTGCATGCCACAAGGCAGCACCCGGAACTCGACCTCGGCTGCAGCCCTCGGGCAGGAATATCGCTCATTCGAGCCGCTCGAGCTCGTGCACTGATTCAGGGACGCAGTTACGTGACACCGGACGACCTGCTGGCACTGGCGGAAGACATCATTCTTCATCGTGTTCGCCTGACCTATGAGGCGATCGCTGACGGTCGGACATCAGCAGAGATTCTGCAGGAACTTTTGGCTGCACAGCTTTCATGACTTCTCGTTAGTCGGACGGCAACAGGCTTCAGTGATCTGAAGTCTCGGAGGCTTTGCGATGACAAGCACAGACGTCACTTCACTGATACCGGACGCAAGGCAGTTTGAGATCCTTGCACGCCGTGCTGCTGACAGTCTGAACTACGGTAATGATCGCTCACCCAGCTTTGGTCCAGGCGTCGAATACGTCCAGTCGAGGCAGTATCAGCCTGGAGACCCAATCCGTTCGATTGACTGGCGGGCGACGGCACGCACCGGTAAGCCGTGGGTCCGCGAGTACGAAACGCTGCGGCAGATTCCCTGTTACCTTCTGATCGACACCTCGGCTTCAATGTGTGTCGCCTCGCACGCCACGAGCAAGCTCGAAACAGCCGTGAGAATTGCAGCGGGGCTTGCATTTGCCTGTCTCGATCAGGTGCGTCCGGTCGGCGTACTTGGCATAGGTGAGACTGAATTACAGGTTCGTCCAACCTTGCGTCGCGACACCATCATGCAGTGGCTGTTAACGCTGCAAAAGGTGGGGGTTTCCGAATCCACTCAGTCAGGACAGCGTATCCGCCACCTTTATAACAGCCTTGAATCAACCAGCCTGGTCATCTTGCTTTCCGATCTGCACGATCCATTCATGATTCCGGCAATGAAGTTTGTTGCAGCTCGACACGACTGCATCGCGATTCAGATTCGTGATCCGGCAGAGCGGGGAGTCTCCGGCGTCGGATTTGTCCGCGGCATGGAAGCGGAAACAGGGCGACGGGTCACTTCGCTCAGTGTGTCGAGCGCCGAGACCGTTTCGATCGACACAGATCAACTCAGACGAGCCCGGATTGATCATACGGTGATCGATACGGACAAGCCCTGGCTTGCCTCACTACGGCAATTCCTCAAACACCGTGGCGGAAATACGAGGAGCGCTCGATGAATGGACTGATGAGGAAACATCCGGGACTGAAGTGCTTCGGATGGCAAAAAGAAACCTGTCGCCCGGCATCGACTGCTGGTGACGGATTGACGCTGCGGTTCCGGCAGATCGCGCAATTCCTGCTGGCAGCCCTGTTCACCGCATCACATGCCGCCGCACTGGCAGATGAACTGTCAACCAATGCCGTTCAGGCGGATCGATCCGGGACGGTCTCTGGAATCGCAGAGCTGGAATCGACCGTTGGCATGATGCGGCGGATAACGCAGATCTACTTTGAGGGACCGGAACTGACACTGAAAACGATGGAATCTCAGAACGACTCCGTGGTGATCAGAATTGATGCGGTTTACCCACATGGAAGCGGCTTTCGCTATGACCTGACGTGGTCAGCGGACCTTCCCGGCGAATTTAATCTGCTTGATTCACTGCGTCGTTCGGATGGTTCGGACGTCACCGATCTTCCGCCGCTGAAGGTGACTGTTCGATCTGTGCTTGCCGCGGACAGACTGATACCGAACCCGGTTCAGGCACCGCCCGCGCGGTGGGTGGGCGGATATTACGTCGTTGCCAGACTCTTCTGGATACTGTGGTGGTCCGGACTTGCGACAATGATCTTCTTTTGGGTCCGCAAACGGAGTCAGAGTGAAGTGACCGAACGACCGGCGGCCGAGCAGAGACTCGACGACATCAGGAAACTCATCGAGCAGGCCCTTCAGGGAGAACAGTTTTCTGCGGAAGATCGGAGTCGAATCGAGCGATTAATCGTGGCCTTCTGGGTTGACCAGAAACAACTGCACGACCAATCCCCCCGCCAGGTCTTTCATCTCCTGCAGGAGGACCCTGACGCAGGTCCGCTTCTGGCCGAACTTGAACGCTGGCTCTACGATCGACCATCGGCAGACCAGCGATACATCACGGAGCTGCTGGAGCCGATGAATCGCCTGTTGGCTGCTGCGGAAGAGACGGAAAAGGTTCAGGGGGAAGCCTCATGAATCTGAATGAGGGTACCGAACAGATCACCAGTCTCGCCGATCAGTTCGGCACCCTGACCTTTGAGAGGCCGTTTGTTCTCTTTGCGCTCATCATTCCGCTGCTGTTACTCCGACGATCCGTGCAAGGTCGCGCCGGGAAGATTGCATTCCCCTTCGACTTCAGCAAAACGTCTCACAGTCGCATCCGCAGGATATTACCAGGCACCTATGATGTCCTGCCGCCGCTGTTGCTTGCTGCGGCGATTATCGCGGCGGCAGTGCCTATGAAACAGGGCAGCCCTGTTATTGAGCGTCGGTTGACGAACATTGAGTTTTGCGTTGACTGTTCCGGAAGCATGACGGCGCCGTTCGGGGAGGGAAATCGCTATGACGCGTCCATGGAAGCGATTAATCAGTTTCTGACTTTCCGAGATGGCGATGCCTTTGGCCTGACGTTCTTCGCAACTGATGTCGTGCGCTGGTGCCCGCTCACGCGTGATGTCACCGCATTTGAATGCTCGCTGCCATTCATGCGTCCGGACGCACAGCGCGCCATCGGCGGCGGAACGATGATTGGTCGCGCCCTGACAAACTGTCGGCTTGTGCTGGAACAGCAGCAGTCCGGGGACCGCATGATCATTCTCGTCTCCGACGGGATGAGCGGGGACCTGATGAATGGAGGAGCAGAAAGAATTGCACGTGAACTGCGTGAGTCATCAATTACGGTATTTGCAGTTCACATTGGTGGTTCCGAGATTCCGGCTGACATCGTTGCGTTAACTCAGGCCACGGGGGGGGAAGCGTTCGTTTCAGGTGAGCCCGAAGTACTGGAACGCATCTTTTCCAAAATCGACCAGATGACCCCTGCCGAACTTCAGCAGCGTGCCGTGGAATTTGAAGACTGGCTGCAACCTGCCGGGCTTGCCGGTCTGCTGCTGCTGGCGTGCTGGAGTCTTGCTGCGTTTGGGCTGAGGTACACGCCATGGTAGATCCTCAGTTTCTCAGTGATCCGCTGCCGTGGATTTGTGGTTTGGTTTTGGCAGTGCTCGCCATCATCTCAGAAGTGCTGCACTGGACCCGCATCAGTCGGATGGGAACGCTCACATTCGGTCCAGCGGGACGAATTCCCGTGCGGGTACAGGCCGCGATATTTCTGTTACCGATCTGTTCTGCAGCAATTGGCTGGGCCCTGGCACAACTCTGCCTGCTTCCTCCGGAAATACGCGTCCCGCAACAAGCAGCAGATGTTGACTTTCAGAAACTCAAACATCTTGTCGTCGTGCTGGATGTTTCCCCCAGCATGAGGTTGCGTGATGCCGGCCCGGAAGGTTCACAAAGTCGTATGCAACGAGCGCGTGCCGTCATGGAATCGTGGTTTCGCCGGGTGCCAATGAGCGAATATCGCGTAACAATTCTGGCGACCTATACCTCGGCGTTGCCGGTTGTCAGAGACACATCCGACATCTCTGTGGTCGAAAACATCCTCAACGACCTGCCGATGCACTTTGCATTTCGTCCGGGCGAAACAAAGCTGTTCAGCGGACTTGAGGCTGCGGCCGAAGAAGCCTCGGGGTGGCGTCCCAATAGTACAACCGTTGTCCTGGTAAGTGACGGGGACACAGTCCCGGCTACTGGCATGCCGAGGATGCCTCCCTCGGTCTCCGATGTTGTCATCGTTGGTATTGGTGATCCGGTGAACGGCACATTCCTGAATGGCAGGAATTCAAAACAGGATGTCAGCACACTGCGTCAGACTGCGGCGCGACTGCGGGGCTATTACCACAATGGCAACGAACTTCACCTGCCGTCTGACCTTATTGCGAGGCTGACACAATCCGCCGAGGGGGAGACTGAACTGAACTGGAAGCCACGAGATATCGCACTGACAATCCTGCTGATCGCGACGACATTGATCTCCCTGATACCCGTGTTTCTGCAGCATTTTGGAACCAGATGGAAGCCCGGAGTGCGAGGAAAAACACTGTGACTTCCCATAGTGGATCTGGACACCAGCCCATTCGCACCGCACAATAAGTCAAGGTGCACCCCACGGAGACAAAAGCCCCGGATTCTGGAGAATCACCGATGAAGAAAACTTTGCTTTGCATTTGGTTGTGTCTGCCGGTGGCCGGCTTCCTGTATCACATGTCTGCCGGTGAGGCTCATGGTCGGATGGACCAGTTGGGGGCACACCTGCGTCTGGGCAAACGTCTGGCCACGCAGGAATTGTTCCAGCCAGCGATCAGTCAGTTTGATCAGGCTCTTGAGCTGGTTCCGGCGGAGGATGCTGAGTTGCAGACGCAGCTTCGCCTCGAAAAAGCCATCGCGGGCATTGAAAACGCGGGCCTGCCGGAATCTGTCGAAGAATTGAAAAAGCTGATCGGCGAGGTCACCGCAAAAGATTCAGTTGACGCAGTCAGGCAATTCGAGGCTCCGGTAAGGGAGTCACTGGCTCGATCACAGTATTACCTGACCTGGCTGATGCGTCTGGAGGGTGTCCCGAGGGACGATTGGGAACCAGAGATTGAATCTGCGAGACAGAATTATCGACTGCTCGCCGAACGCGCAAGTGAAAGCGGCAACAAGGCAGAGCAGCTGCGTCAACAGGAAAACCTTGAGGCCGTGATTCGCCTCGAACAGATGGCGTTGGACGATCTGCAGGGGCTCCCAATTCCGCGACCATGTCAGTCATGCTGCAGCAACTGTCGTTCACGACGCCCCGGCCCACCACGGAGTGGCAAACAGCCGAAAGATGCCAGAGGAGCGACAGCAGGTCCTCCTGCGGACGGCTCCGGTTCCTGACAGGGTGTCCTTCCGGGACAGCAGTTCTTCATTCAGGTCTCGAATGAAGTGATCCTTTTATGCCATTCTCCTCAAGCCCGTGGTCGCTTTGAGGACTGGGGGCTTTCATGCAATTGCTGCGAACACCGTTATTTGTGCGCTCTTTCCTGTTGCTGGCCTGTGCAGCGCTGCCAGAACAATCTGCATACGCATTCCCACAGGCCAGGACACTGGTCCCGTTGAAGAAGCCTGCAGCAACCTCCCGCGCATTGCCGGTCCTGCCCCCCAAAGTCGTCGCTGAACCACCTCAACCCTCTGTGGATCCTGATACCCCACAGATTGAGACCACTGATGGAGCAGCGACGACACCGGAAGATGCCAGTGCCGCCGCTGAAAAGCAAAATCGGCTGCGGGCCCTGCAGACCATGGATTTTGATCGCCGACCGTCGGCGATACTCAAAGCGTGGTCAACCTCTGAACTGCCAGTGTCTGCAATCGATCAAAGCAACGAGGATGCAGCTGAAGCAAACCCACTGGCTGCGACTACAAAGATCATATCCGGCCTTCAGCTTGCTGTGACGCAGGGAAACTGGACCCAGGTCGGTGACTATCTTGAGCAGCTTGTCGAGGATGAGAGACTGGTGGCCTGGAACCAGATTGTCTCGTCGCTGCAAATGGGTCCGCGGTCCTCACCCAAAGCACGAAATGGCCAGATCATTGGTGAGAAAAACATCCTGAAGGCAGCGGATATCCTGCAGTTGGCAGAGATCTATCCGGCCGATTCAATTCCTGAAGAAGCCGCTCAACGAGTCGGCAGACTTGCCGCAACTTGTTCCAACGAAGGCGAGAGCCCGCAGGAACTTGAAGTGCAGTTAAGTCAGCATCTCCAGCAAGCTCCACCCGAATCACTGATTGACGCGCCCACGGCGGTGAGGATTCTTTTTGCTGCAGGTCAAAACAAAGCAGCGGCGTCGATCCTGCCCCAATTGGAAGTGGATCAGGCGTCACCCGATGCGGAAATGCTGCTGTTGATTGCCACGATACGCCACGATGTCTGGAAGAGTTCCGGAAGCTCTGCCGAATTACAGTCGGCATGGAAAGCGACGCTGGCGGCACTTGAGGCAACGGCCGTCTTCACAGAGTCGACAGAGCAGGCTCGGCCCCCTGAATCACCTGCTGAGCTCGAAACACGAAAACGCATCGGGCTTGAGGTACTGCAGATGGCCGTCAGAATTGCTCCTCTTCTCGAAGATGAACTGGGGGGAAACTGGTTGCGAGAAAGTTTCTCCAGCGAAGCCGACAGAGGCCGTCGAATTATGCAGGGAATTGGTGAAACCGCCGCGACCAGCATGGCATTGATGCCAACCGCTCCCGATCAGCGCCTTGATGTCCTCAAGCTGCAGCAGAATGCCGTTTCGGCACTGCTGAGTCAACAGGGTGACAGTCCGGAAGACTGGCAGACCGCACTCAATCTCATGCTGATTAACTGGCTCCGTGAAGCAAGGTACTCACAGGAATTTGATTCTTCCGTCCAGCGCGGGCCGTCACTGCAGCGTGACAATTTTGGTAACTACTATTACAAGCAGGACGATGCCAACAGGCAGAATCAGGCTCGAATTCAGTCGGGAATGCCTACCGCCATCAACTCCGGCAAGCTTCTGGACATCCTTCCGGACGAAAGATTTCTCAAATTCCTGGACCCCGCGGTATTTCCCACATTCGCATCAACGACCGCAACTTTGCTGCTGAAAGTTCAGGAAGAAACAGAAGCGTTCCCATGGATCGAGAAGTTGGCGGAATCACACCCTGACGACGCCGTACAACTGGTCCGGACGTTTCTCGAAACATGGTCCACAAACAACGACCCGAACAGTAATCGACGACGGACCGGTGTATACATGTTTTCGTTTGGATTCAATCAGCGGCTGAATGCGATCCCGTTGACTCGCAGCCATCAGCAAAGAAATCTGCAGGAACTCGCAGGTTGGGTGCAGCGGATTCGATCACTGCAGCTTGAAGGAGTTGACGACACCTGGATCGCAAAAGCATTCACCAGCGTGCACAGTTCTGCCGAAGTTTATCAACTCGCAGAACTGCAGACTGTATTTGGTGATCCTCAGGACATTGCCCCAAAGACGATGTCCATCTTGTTGTCCCAGATGCGGAATAACCTGGCAACGCTTTGGCGTTCACCACAGGTTCAGCAGAACAGCAAAACGAATCGTCGGAAACAGGAGATCGAGGCTGAGGTTGTTCGCGGCTACCAAACGGCAATTACTCTTTGTCGCGACGCACTTGGAAACACCCCCGACGAATGGCAACTGATGATGCAACAGGGAGCACTGGAGCACGATCTTGCCAACTACAACAATGATCTAGCGCGCTCCTCAGACTTTCTCAGCCAACGACAGCAGGCGCTGGAGACATTACAGGCGGCCGCAGACAGCTACGTTCGAAATGTTGCGGAGCTGGACGCAAAAGACTACTCGGTAGAGCCGTTCAATACGTGGTTCTATGCCAGCCTCGGAGACGCATCGATTCAACAGATCACTCCGGATCGCAACCCGCTGCTGGAACAGTTCAGGTTAATTTCGGAATCCATGGCGAAGATCCCGCAGGCAAGCCTTCTAAGACACCGTGAAATGTTCTGCAACGATCTCTTCGCGCGAATGAGCGGAGTGAATCCGGCGGTGAAATTCCGCTTCGTTCGAGAAGGGCTGCAGATTATTGGCGACGAAACACAGGGCCGGGAAGCTCGGAAAGTGTTTGAGTACTACAGTGATCTCGTCTCCGAGATCAGCCTCATGGCGGAAATTGATGGTCCACTGGATGTCGGCAGCGACACTCCGTTCGGAGTGCTGATCTCAATCAGACATACCAGAGCCATTGAACGCGAAGCCGGGGGCTTTTCAAGATATCTGCAAAATCAAAACAGTGGAGGTGGGTACTTCTACAATAATGGTCGTCCGAATGAGGACTATCGTGACAAGTTTGAAGATGCGGCACGCCAGGCACTTGATGAACACTTCGAAGTGCTGTCCGTCACCTTCGAACCGGAGTCTGTGCAGTCCATCCCCGACGATGAACCGGGATGGAGAAAAACACCCTACGCCTGGATCCTGTTGAAGTCTCGTGGTCCTGAAATCGATCGACTGCCTGCGGTCCGTCTCGACCTCGATTTCCTCGACACCACCGGTTATGTGGTACTGCCGGTGGAGTCACCAGTTCTGTCGATCAATTGTTCAGATTTGGCTGCGGCGGCCCCACGGCCGTTTGAACAACTCTCAATTACACAGACTCTTGACGAACGAATGGCAAAACAGGGGGAATTGCTTCTGGAAGTTAAGGCAACAGCGCGGGGGCTGGTTCCTGAACTGGATCAGATCCTGCAACTGAAATTTCCAGGCTGTGAAGTTGTTTCAGTGGATGACGGGCAGCTTTCTGTCTCCAGCTTCGATGATTCTTCGACGCAGCCCGCAGTTCTCTCTGAACGGATCTGGAACGTTACGCTCAACAAAGCCCCCCAAACCGACGCCAGTACCTTCGTGTTTGCAAGCACGCAAATCGCCGCGGCTGATGCAGACGTCCTGTATCAGCGATACAACGACGCAGACCTGCAGTCTGTCGAACAACACATCCAGTTCCTCGCAGAAAGCGGCGTCAACCAACCTGTCAACAAAACCCTTCAGGCTGTTCTTGCGGTGCTCATGTTGGCCGCCTTTGCCGTAACCGGAATGGTCCGGTTTAGACAAAAGACTGTGCAGGCAGCCAACTCGCAGGACTCAGTGAGGGTCTACCCGAGGGGATCTGTCGATGCCTTCACCGCTGCTGGTATGCTTCGACGGGTCTACTCTGAATGTGACTCTTCCGAGGAGCAGGAGCAACTTCGCAGGGCCATCGATCAGATTGAGTCGATCTGGTTTTCAAACACCTCTCCGGACGAGTCAGCCAGTCTTGAAGAACTTCTGTCGCCGTGGTTCCAGTTTGAAACTGCGAATTCCTGACGGTCGAGCAAAAAGCAGCCACTCCAGTGGCCTGCGGCGACATGAGACCGCAATGGCAACTTTCCGGGTGACTCGATGCCATTGCCGCGACCGTGGGCAGCCTGCGGAACGGTTCGCGGGAAAGTGTACAGGAATTTGGCCAGCGACCTTGCGCTGACTGCGGCCCCTCGTTCTGACTCATGAGAGACCAACAGGTTTGGCCTGCGCGCAAAAAAACGCCGCCATCTCCAAAGGCGATGGCGGCGTTCGTCCCTCGTCATTGAGCCAACCTGATTGTCAACCGATGAATTCCGGAACCACCAGTTTTGGAATGATCCCGGCCTCATACCCCCGACGCAGCAGAAGTCTAACAGCTTCGCGGCCCTTCTCGCCAAAGTCGATGGTCCAGTCATTCACATACATCCCGACGAATTTATCGGTCTTAGCCAGATCAAGGTCGCGACCGTACTTCATCGCGTGGTCCAAAGCCGCCTGCCGATGCTCCAGTCCATAGACAATGCTCTGCTTCAGATACTCAGTCACTTCCAGCATCGCCTCCATCCCCAGGTCGCGACGGATCGCGTTCGCCCCGAGCGGAAGGGGGAGGCCGCCAGTTTCGTCATACCACCACTTCCCGAGGTCAACGATGAGGTTGAGCCCCTGGCTGCCGTAGGTCAGTTGCCCCTCATGGATAATCAGCCCGGCATCGTACTTACCCTCTTCCACAAGGTTCAGGATCTGGTCGAATTCTTCAACCTCGTATTCGAAGCTGTCCCCGAGCAGCAGACGCAGTGACAGAAAGGCGCTGGTCAGCGTGCCGGGAACTGCAATGCGTTTCCCTTTGAGATCATCGATCTTCATCGGCTCTCGGGCTACGACCATCGGTCCATAGTTGTCCCCCATACTTGCCCCGGAAGCGCACAACGCGTACTTGTCTTCCACGAAAGCGTAGCCGTGAATACTGACTGCGGTGAGTTCAAGCTCTCCCTCAAACGCTCTCCGGTTGAGTGACTCAATGTCCTGCAGTTCGTGTGTGAACTGATAATTCCCGGTATCGATTGCGTCGTTCGCCAGGGCGTGAAACATAAATGCATCATCGGGGTCCGGACTGTGGCCAACACGAATCAAGGTTTTTGTGGTGCTCATCGCCTGCCTGACTAGAAGATCTGATTTCATGAAAGGAACAGCAACCCTCGGGTCGCAAAATACACTATCAGCGTTTCGGCCTGAACCGGACGTGTGAGGCCCGGATTTCCGGGTGAACGCGTCTCCCGATGGCCGTTTGTATACAGGACCCGCATGTCACAGTAGACAAAACCGCAGAGATTTCACTGCAGTTAACTGTCGGAATGTGCTTTCAGCTGATTTCAGACAACGCTGAAAAACTGTTCAACTCCACAATCCCGTGCGTGGTGACTCATTAGCCGTAGCCTGCAATTGCTCGTACAGCGCCCGTTGCTCATCTGAGAGTTCCTTTGGCACTGTGATTCGAATGACGACAATCTGATCCCCCGGGGCGCTGGACTTCGGATTCCTGACTCCCTTCCCACGCAGACGGAGTCGTGCACCACCGCTGGTCCCAGGTGGAATTGTCAGCATCACAGGGTCATCACCGAGGAGCGGTACTTCCACCCTCGCTCCCAAGGCCGCTTCGGATGGCGTCAATGGCACATCCACAAGCAGATTCCAACCTTCACGTCTGAACCATGGGTGCGGGGCTATTCGGACCGTGACCATCAAATCGCCGGACGGAGCACCACCGGCTCCCGGCTCCCCCTGCCCGGTCAGACGGATCGTCTGGCCGCTGCTGACCCCCGCAGGAATCCTGACCGTAATCTGACTCTCAGTGCCGCTCTGTTCGACACTGAACGAATACTCGCCTCCCTGAGCGGCAACCGTGAACGGCACCGTAACTTCAGTGGTGATATTGCTGCCTTTGCGTGGACGTTGCTGGCTGCGACGCCCACCACCGCCAAAACCACCCCCAAACATTCCGCCGAGGAGATCCTCCAGATCAACCTGACCGCCACCGCCGCCACCGAACCCCTGAAATGGATTTCCACCTCCAAAAGGACTTTGCCCACCGCGAAATGTCTGTCCGAATTGATCGTACTGCTTTTTCTTTTCCGGGTTCCCGAGCACTTCCCATGCTTCAGTGACCTCTGCAAACCTGGCCGCGGCCTGCTTGTCTCCTGGACGTTTATCAGGATGCAGTTCACGCGCCAATTTCTTGTAGGCTTTACGCAATTCATCCTGTGTCGCGCTGCGGGAAACTCCCAGCACGTGATAATAATCCGGATTGGACACAGGACCACTCCTTCAGCAAATTCTCTGTGCAGTAAGCACCATTGCAAACGCCGACTGGTTTCAGACTGATTCGACGCCTGCTTTTCCTGAGTGATAAACAGTTCTCCGCCGCCGGCCGTCTGTAGGGAGAAAGCACTGTTCCCCATTGCAGGCCGAGCGGGATTATAAACAGTCCGCACCGTAGCCGTGCAATCTGCCGGAATCTTCCAACTCGTGAGACAGCTTTTCCAGAAATGCGGCTATCAGAAGCCTCAATTTGTTCTGAGCTGCCTGCCCGGTTTCGGTCACCTCGGTATGATCCAATGGCGTCTCACCAATTCCTGCCGCAACGTTGGTTACACAGGAGATACCAAGTACAGCCCCGCCGCGACTACTCACAGCCATAGCCTCGGGAATCGCGCTCATCCCGACGGCATCTGCCCCCAGAAATCGCAGCATTTTCACCTCCGCAGGTGTTTCATAAGCCGGTCCCGGCATCATCGCATAGGTTCCAGCTGGACAGTCCTTTGCAACTGGCAACGACTGAAATTTTTGCAACAGACGAGGACACCAGATCCTGTGGCCATGGACGTGTTGAACGGAGGAATCTGACTGCGTGCCGCAACTGCCATCGCCGGCAACAACCGGGACTCGTATTGAATCCCGGATCAGCATCAGATCTCCCGGAGTGAGGTCGCGACGAATCCCGCCCACCGCATTTGTAACCACCAGAACCCTCACTCCCAGCTCTGACATCAGGACCCCCGGAAAAATCACGGCTGATTCACCAACACCCTCGTAGAGGTGCACCCGGCCCTGCTGGATAATCACCTTAAGCTGCCCCAGTTGTCCCACAATGAAGCGACCGACATGTCCGGCAACACCCGGAGTCACCATTCCGGGCAGATCTCGAAAACTGACGACGGCACTTCTTGAATCGAGGAGGTTGTCAGCCGCACCTCCGAGACCGGATCCAAGGACCAGTCCAACATCAACAGACCAGTCTGCAGGTAATCCACCAAGTTTCCGAAAGTGTTGTGCAGCAACACTAATCATCGGCCTGTTGCTCCCACTGCCGCAGGACCAACGCAATTTGTTTTAAGCTGGAGCATCCTGAACTTTCCAGCCGGCTGCGGCGAAGAGTGGCACATACACCCGGGGTATCCAGAGTCGGTCTTCCGTCGCCGCAACCTGTGGATAATTCTTTGGGTGCAACAAGACATCACTGTCTGAATTCAGGTCAATCAGAAACCGTGACGGGAAACTTCGTCGTGCCAGGAAACGCAGTTCAAAGGGCTCCAGCAACAATGGACGCATTCTGTCAAACAACCCCAGATGCTGGCTGCGAGCCTTGCGAACAGCATTCCTCGCCGATTCCAGCTCCCGATCGTTCTGCGCCATCTCTTTGGCACCTCCTGGGGGAATGACAGCATCCTCCGGGTTTTCCGGACGGTCCCAGGGATTCACGTTTGGCCAGATGAAATAGGGGAATGCACGCCCTCTCTCCAGCAGTCGCAGGTTATAAGACGGCGGCCGAGGCGTGGGGACCGTTCGCTCCGGCTGGTTTCTGTTCAGCATACACAGCAGGCGACCGTAACGATCCATCACCTCAAACCCGAAGTTCATGTAGTAGCCGAACTCGTCCAGGTCCTGCTGCATGACCTGCATGTCACCTTCAATCAGTCGACGAAAATCAGCTCCCGCCTGTTCCGCGTGATAGTGATGATCCGCTGCAGCGCCGGAACCGGTTGCTGTGCTGACGCGAGCAGCCATCGCAGCCGGCATCGGCTCCGGAAATTCCCCCCACTTGTCAGCAAGCGGTTCAGAAAGCAATTCCTCCCATTGCGGCGAATCCAGCGAAACGAAACCGCCACCGGGAAACTGAAAGCTCACCTCCGGCGTATCAATTCCAAGCAATCGAACTCCCAGATTACCGTTCAATCGCACATTCACGGTATCACCATCGTGAACAGCATCCGACGGAGGAACGAGGCCATGCGAACCATCCGGGGGCGCAGCGAAACCGGTGGTACGGTTATTGAATGAGTCTGTACGAATCGCTTTTGCAGGCATGAAACACCCCCAGTGAATTACTCGGACTGCTGCTGTCGACAAAATCCTTGACCGCGAAGCGGTATCGCCGGACTACCCACACGGAAAATCCACCAGTACTTTCTGAGCCCCATCCTCGCGATCGCGAAAGACCCGAAATGCGTCATGAATCTCAGCAAGCGGAAATCGATGAGTCAGCAGCACGTCGAAATCAACACGCCCCTCGTGGATCCATTGCATGGCCAGAGGGAACATTGTCTTGAACGAAGGATGAATACTCGTTGTAACGGTGACGTTCTTCCACATCGCCTCGTGAAGCGCGACACCGTCTGATGTGTGCGGGGGAACACCGAACAGCAAAACGATTCCCTCTTTACGAACAAGTCGAACTGCGGCATTGAAGGCCTGCTGAAGATGACCAACAGCTTCAATGACGACATCCGGCCTGCCACCTTCAAGAATTCGTTCGACCTCCTCAGCTGCCTGTTCTCCGGTGCTGCAGACAACGTCCGTAGCCCCCATTGCATGGCTGAAATTCAGTCGGGACGATATTGGATCAATCCCAATAATCCGACGGGCCCCCAGCGACCTCAGTCCGGCATTAAACATTTGCCCGATTGGCCCCTGCCCCAGAACCACAACGTCGCGACCGATCATATTCGGAAGACGACTGAGGGCTTTGAGCACAGTTCCGAACGGCTGCGCCAACAGAGCTTTTTCATTTGACAGTTCTTCCGGAACAGCAATCAGCTGTTCAGAGGATACAACGAAGCGTTCGTACAGGCCCCGCTGGCCATCAGGAACTGCCACCACCCGTGTACCGGCCGGCCAGTCGGCCGCGTGACTCTCCACCACCACGCCAGCAATTTCGTGCAGACTCATTCCGGGAGGCTGCGGATAGGGTATTGCGTGTCCCTCAAATTCACCGTCATAGAAGGGGAGATCAGAGCCGCACAGACAACCAAGTGACGACTGGAAAAGCACAAGCCCATCGCCTTCAGCACCGGCAGGCAATTTCGGCTCGGGAACATCAATCAGGTGGATCTCCCGACAAGCCGTGATTTCACCCCCCAACATTAGACAGCCTCCGTATTGATGTGCTCGTGCCCGACGAATTCAGATGATGCCAACCTCGATAACTGCCCGACCGGCGAGTCTTACTTTTGGATAGTCCATCTGCAAAGTCTACAGAATTCCGGCAAGCTGTAAGGCCGTAAAACGGCCCGAAATACTTTCCCTGACGGGAAACTCAACCAAAACTTCCCAGGTCAGACGAATTGCACTTCATGAATGACCGGTTTCGTCCTGCTTCTCCCGAGCCAACTTCCCGGATTGTCATCCCCCAATTCGAGCGGAAGTTGACTTTTCGGCAATTCACGCCGATTCAGAATGTGAGAGGGATGCACCGCGTGCGGAGACACCGGGAAACAGAGATGTCATGGAAGACAGCGTGCCAAACTTCAATCAGGCTTCGCTGATGACGGACTCATCGAGTTATAAGACAGCATGGTACAGCAGGATGGGCATTCGATCCGTAGCGGTCGCGGCTTTCTTACTTCCACTTGCAGTCTCTTCACTGGTCAAGTTGCGGATGCACAATGATGTCGTGGGGTGGCTGCCCGATGACGATCTGCAGGCTGAAATCCTTGCCTGGTACCAGGAGACATTTCCTCAGGACGAGTCCGTGCTGGTGTCATGGGATGACTGCACAGTCACTGATCCGCGCATCCTCCAGCTAAAACGCAGGCTCACCGGTGTCACGCGAAACGAGGCCCGGGAAGGTGGCTCCCCCTATATTTCAAAGGTAACCACCCCGGCTGATGTCCTGCAGAAAATGGCGACAGGGACAGATGATCTGGAGGCTTCACTGCAGCAAACTGTAGGATTGCTGACAGGCAACGGACCACTCTGCGTGGAATTGAGCGAGACAGGCCGCCGATTCAGCGTCAATCTGACGAGAGCCGCAAAGATTTCCGTCCGCAAACAGTTCGGTGTTGAGCTGCATGAAGTCAACAGCACACTCGCGGTCCCTTCCGCCGAATTGATTCCTGCGGACGACGCGAAGGCAGTGGGGATTCACGACTCGCTCAAATTCTGGCAGTCTGAACTCCCTCCAGCAGATCTGCAGTTCACCTGGGAGGATATGAACCTCAATCAGCGGCAGACCGAGTTGATCATCGAGTGCATTGAGGCAATCTCCCTGGCGGCAGACGAGTCCGGCAAGCCGGTCGTGCGAACCTGGTTTGTGCCCGGGTCTGTGGCTGCCGTATCTGTCAGCCTGACTCCGCAGGGGATGCTGGAACCTGAGACCGCCGTCGCTGCGATCCGAGAGGCAGCAGTACAGTGCGGAATTGCTCCGGAAAATCTGAGGCTGGGAGGAAGTACGATCGCGGGTACCTCCGTCAATGCCGCTGTTCGCAGCGCGTCGTGGAATACCGAGGCACCGGTTTGGAAACTATGGCAACGGTCTCCGATGGCACTGGCAGCGATTGCGGGCTTTGTCTGCAGCTGGCTGACTCTTCGCAGTCTGAAACTTGCGGTCCTTGTTCAGGGTGTTTCCATTTTTACTGCAGTGCTTGCAACCGCGTTGATCGTCCCAACTGGAGGGACCATGAACATGGTGCTCATTGTAATGCCAACGCTGCTGCTGGTGATTTCTGTTTCAGGTGCCATCCACCTCTGCAATTACTGGAAGAAGGCTCCCGGGAAAACAGCCGAGGAATCAGTGCGGTATGCGATCGCGCAGGCGTGGGTTCCCTGTGTGCTGGCCGCTGGAACCACGGCAATTGGTTTGGCATCTCTGCTCGTGAGTAATCTCGTTCCCGTGAGGGACTTTGGCATTTACAGTTTTGCAGGATGTTTGATTTCGGTTGCCTGTGTTCTGCTGCTTCTTCCGGCCGCGCTACTCCATTCAAAAGCACCTGCTTCGAAATCCCACTCGACGGGAGAAGCTGTTTTTCGCAGGCTTGCTCAGTTGGTTACACAGCGTCCGACGTTTCACATCGTCACCAGCCTGGCGGTGATCGTTGTCGCGGCCTGGGGGCTGCAGTGGTTCCGTACGGAGACAAAAGCGATCCGCTACTTCCCGGACGATTCAAGAATCGTAGCCGACTACGAATTCCTTGAGCGGAATCTTGCCGGCATCGTCCCGGTGGATACCATCGTGCGGTTCAGCGCGTCACAGCAGAGCAGTACCAAATTCCCGCAGCGTGCTGCAGCAGTCGCAAAGCTGCAACAGGCTCTCGAGCAGCACGAGGAAGTCAGTGGATCGCTCTCACTGGCCACTTTCCTGCCTCAAAACATCAGGCAAATGAACCTCATGCAGCGAAAGATTAAAAATGCTGCAGATAACAACGAGAGCGGCAAGTCAGGGGCAGCATCGCTGCTGACGTATGCGAAGACCGATGTTCGGGTTTCGGGACAGAGCGATCAGTTCCTGCAGCGGGAAGGCGATGAAATCTGGCGAATCTCCTGCCAGTCCAGCATTCTTTCCGACTGCGACTATCGCGTGCTGACCACTCAGCTGAACGAAATTGCCGAAAACTCTTTCCGCGATTTCCCCGATGGCAGTCCGGAAACGCTGGTGACCGGTCTCGTTCCAGTATTCATGCGTACCCAGGAAGCCTTACTCGAGAGTCTCGTCTCCAGCTTCGGACTGGCAGTGCTGCTTATCGCAGGAGTCATGTCAGTTCTGCTTCGCAGCATCCCGGCGGCTCTGCTGGCAATGATTCCCAATGTCGCGCCGGTGATTCTGATTTTCGGTTTGCTCTGCTGGGCTGGTGTGCATGTCGACACTGGAACCATGATTACTGCATCCATTGCCCTGGGCCTCGCCGTTGACGGAACGCTGCACCTGATCAAATGCTTTCGCATGGAACTGATTCGCGGGCTTGACCGGCAGGAGGCAGCAACAGAGGCACTTGTTCACTGTGGTCCTGCACTGATGCAGACCAGTATCGTTGTCGGCCTCGGAATGTTGACGCTCTCACCGGTTGAACTTCTTCTCATCAGTCGTTTCGGTTGGGTCATGGCAGCTCTGGTCGCTGCCGCGTTTTGGGGCGACTACATCGTTCTGCCAGCACTACTGGCGGGACCGCTGGGGAAACTTCTGACTGTCTCCAGCGAAGCCGCTGCGGACGAGCCGCACACAGAACCAAACACTCTGCCGACGCCCACCTCGGTCGCATTAAAGGCTCCTCATTTCCTTGCGGCGAAACATGCTGACACCCAACTCGTCGATCTCGTTTCTCAGGACGAGAATTAGCCGAGCTTCTACTGCATCGGCATAGCCGGAAGCAATACGGCATCTAAACTAGAGACGCAGTAAGCAGTCATCTGGCAGGCAGCTTACCTTAAAACGCCGGCAGGGGTTTACAGAGTGACCACACCTGCACAATCGGATTTTCCACTGCTGGCTGTGGTCTACATTCCGCCTTTTCGGGGTCTGACAACAGCGAACCCGCGCAGGAGCATCTGTGTCTGAATACGTTGAACCACTTGGTATGCGTGTCCTGATTCGCAAGGACGAAGCCCGCCAAAAAACACGCGGAGGAATTGTCCTTCCAGATAATTCTGAGATTCCGACCATCACCGGTCGTGTCGTAGAGGTCAGCGTGCAGATTGACCGCAACGAAGACTTCCCGATCAGAAAGTATGACAAGGTTCTGTTTCATCCCAAGGACGCGATCCCTGTCGATTTCGAGGGCAACAACCTGCTCTTCGTCGTGCCAATTGAGGACATCGTTGCGGTATTTCGCAGAGAAACAAAACGCCGGTCTGCCGACAAGTCTCAGGACGATTAGGCCCGACCCGGAAGACACAGTCGTGTTCGAGGAGGGAGGTTGAAGCATGCTGACCGGATTTCTGCGCAACTACTTACCGCGACACCGCAACAGATTTAATCAGTTGCTGCATCTGGTCGGGGTTCCGGTAACGTTTGTCGCTCCCCCCATCCTGCTGGCGACGGGCGCCGAATGGCAGTGGCCGCTGGCTTCGTTTCTGTGCGGATATGCACTCCAACTGGCAGGACACGCAATTGAGGGGAATGACGCAGGCGAGGTTGTGTTTGTCAAAAAAATGCTTCGTATGCCTTATACCGAGTACGGACCTGAGTCCGAATATTCAAGCTGTGAGGGTCATAACGACGATAAGACAGGCAGTTGACGCTCGCAATCGCTTTGAGTGGCACCGTTTGAGGTGCACCAGACTCGCGGCGGGCATCAACACCCTCGCCGCTCCGCCCAGAGTGCTTCCGGAATCACTGGCAAGCGGCAAATCTTGCTGCTTATCACGTGACAGGACACCTCATGCTCCCGCTTTTGGCTCGAACGATAAGCCACGGCAATGAGCCTCAATCGCCTTTCCAGCCCTGCATCCGTCATGGTTTCTGTCGGTCATTTACGCTTCTGCTGGTTTCAACGGCGTTGTCTGCTGGCTGCACAGGCCCCTCGCTCACCGTCGAAGACCTGCAATACTGGGATGGGGCAACGAGAACGACCGATCAAAAACGGCATCACACCGCGATTGAATACCCGCTGATTGACAATCAGACGACCGAGACCGTTACAAAGAGTCTTGAGCCGAGAAGCATTGCTCGAAGAGTGGAAGACGAAGTGAGGGACTTGCCCCTGCACGAGGCGATCTTTATTGCCCTGTCACAGAACCGAGTCATCGAAAACAGTGCGCTCGGGGGAATTGGTGCCTCCAGAGTCCTGACGAGCCCGCAGGCTGTCCCTTCTGTCTACGACTCTGCAATCCAGGAAACTGGGGTTCTGTTCGGAAGACGCGGTCTTGAAGCCGCGCTGAGCGATTTCGACACTCGCCTCGGAACATCCGTAAACTGGGGCAGCGGCAACACCTCAAGTTTTGAAACAGAACTGCAGAAGTCTCTGGCTTCGGGGGGGGCAATCAGCCTGTTCCACAGATGGAATCAGCCCGGCTTTGGACAGGACGACTTCATCGGACAACTGGGAGCCCGGCTGCGACAACCACTCATGGCGGGGGCAGGCACAGAATTTACCCGCATCGCCGGCCCGATCCGCCCAGGCTTTGGTGCTATTGCTGGGGTGAGCCAGGGAGTTGTAATCGCTCGCATCAACCAGGACATCACGCTGGCGGACTTCGAACTGTCTGTCAGAAACGCTCTGCGAGACATCGAGTACGCCTACTGGGATCTTTATCTGGCTTACAGAGTTTACGACGCTACCGCTGCATCTCACCGCAGTGCACACCAAACGTGGAAAGAACTGAACACAAAAGTCGAGCTGGGTAGTGGAGACCTTGTTGAGACATTTCAGGCAGAGGATCGCTTTTTCCAGACACGAGCCCAACTCGAACTCTCTCTGAACTCGCTTTACACTGCTGAAACTGCCCTGCGCCGGCTCATCGGACTCCCGATGAATGACGGCACCGTTCTGCGTCCGTCGACAGAACCGGAGCGCGGTGAACTTCAGCCGGACTGGAAAACGGCACTCAATGATGGTCTCTCACAACGCGTGGAACTTCGCCGACAGAAGTGGCAGATTCGCAGCCTGCAACTGCAACTCAGTGCAGCAAAGAGTCTGATCCGCCCTCAGCTGGATGCTGTCGGATCCTACGCCGCTCTTGGCTCCGGGGACTCACTGATTTCGCAGTCCTCATCAAGCATGTATGGTGGAATGACCGGTAACAGCGATGACGCATGGACGCTTGGACTGGAGATGTCACTTCCTGTCGGACTTCGGCAGTCAAGGAGTCAGATGCGGAACTATGAACTGCAGTTGGCAAAGAACAACGCCATTCTTTCCGCTCAGGAACAGAGCATCGCACACGATATTGCTCAGTCGATGCAGGATCTGTCGGCAGCGTGGGCTGCAGCAAACTCCAATCAAAATCGCATCCAGGCAGCAGAGGGCCGAGTCCAGCAGTTGGCAACTCGTAAATCTGTCGGGGTTTTGACGTCAGATCTTGTGCTGCGTGCTCAGGCCAGCCTTGCTGATGCAGAAGTTGCCTACTACCAGCAACTGATCAACTACAACAAGTCAATTGCAGCCTTTCATCTTGCCACTGGCAACCTGCTGCCGATTTACAACGTCACTCTGGCTGAAGGGGACTGGGACCAGCAGGCGATCGATGGCGCCTTCATGCGAGCAGACGCTCGGACACACGCACTTGAGGACCCAAACC
>Ga0075479_10000243_pt1 | contig 22352 bp, 15 predicted proteins | sample DEB08_DNA_8_FD_76341 | JGI IMG/M metagenome (GOLD analysis project Ga0075479, IMG submission 76341) | Aqueous microbial communities from the Delaware River and Bay under freshwater to marine salinity gradient to study organic matter... | ecosystem: Environmental > Aquatic > Marine > Coastal ... | reverse complement strand
TGATGTTCTAGAATCAAATGATGCTGCTAATCATACCAAATTATATCTAGGATCAGATACTGCTACTAATCCAGAAGATCGTCCAGCATCTACAATTGGAGGATATAGAATAGGTGCTAAAGCAGATGAAAAAGTCTATGTTAGATTAGATCCACAAACTGCTGGAGGTAATACTGAATTTTCTTCAACACTATCTCCAAGTGGATTTAAAAGATATTCTGCTTCGTTAAGTATTTTAAATCCACCAACGATTGGTAACTACCTTGATAATTATGCGCAAGATGCTGCTAATTCAATTAATACTAATAAAGAATTTATTCAAAATGAAGCGTATGCTTACATTATTAACAAATATCCAACTCTAGATCCAAATGATCCTTCTTTTAAAGGAGGAATTGACATAACCAAGTGTAAGAGAGATATTGGATATATTGTTGATGCTGTTGTAACTGATCTTCGTTTAACACTTGATACAACTTCTATCCCAGCATCATATACTGATACTTCTAATATTAATGTAATACAAGCAGCAGAAGCATATTATGTTGGCGGTCAGTTAGATTACATTGAGAATGAATTAACAGAAACCCTTGAAGCATGGGATTATGTTAAGAATCTCTGTATAGCAGCAATGCGTAATTGGGATTATCTAAGAGGTCCTGTTAATGGTAATCCAGGATGTGTAATTACACAAGGATCATCGCTTATTGATGTTGGAGATACAACTGGTCTTCTCGTTGGAATGACTGTACAAGAGTACACTCAGAATGATTTTGTAAATGGTAAGCTTAATCTTGGTGCAGTTCCAATATTAACAAATATTCCAGATGGTGCATTTATTAGTGAAATTGTAAGTTCAACACAAATCAGAATTGCCAATAATAATGGTGAACTAAACGCATCTGGATCAAATGGAAATGCATTCTTGCATTTTGATTTAACTGCTGGATATTATGATGGAACGGTATTGCCAATATCCGATGATAGTATCACTCAGGATACTGCATATCCAGAATGTGGAAATATTTCACTACTTATTCAAAGTTACTTTGATGATATTGATACAATTCTTGGCGGTGGAACTGTAGTAAGAAGAGAGTCTCAAATTAATACTACAGATCTTGCGAGAAGAGCAACTGTATTTACAATCAATACTGGTGGTGGTCAATCAGATCCACATAACTTTGAAACTGGTACACCTGTAAGACTTGTTCCAAGAGCAAAAGAAGGAACAAATCCAGACAAGAGATTGATTAGACTTCCTCTTGGATTTGAAACAAATACTAAGTATTATGTAATTGCTCCTGGTAGAAGGACAAATCCAGAAGATTATTCTGATACAAATGATTTTAATGGTGGCGATTCTACTAAGTTAATGCTCGCTACCAGTCCAGAAAATGCTGCAGCGGGTAATTATATTTTCTCTCCTGAGACAGAAACTATTGATACTGATGTTGAAATTGATATCTATCAATATGTTCTTGATTCTCAATATGATTTACACAAATATGTTTGTAATGTTTCTGCGTCTGGAAATTTAGAAACTGATGTTTCTCACATATTTGATTTGCCTGTAAATGGTGGTATACCACAGAAAGTATTTTTCCGAGCAGCATCTGATATTAATGGATCTTCTCTACCTACTATTTCTGGTGGAGATGTAATTGATGATCAAAAATTTTACTATGCTAGATATGTAAAAATTGATGATGGAACAACTGGAAATGTACCACAGAAACAATTTACAATTCACCCAACATTTACTGATGCAATTAATAACACGGCATCAGTAACTTTCCAACCAAATAGTGGTTCTAACTTCTATGTTTTCTGTGACAAAAGAGAATCTCCACTAAGATTTGATCCCGAAAAGGGAGATACTGGTATCTGGTATCTAAATGTAAAAGATGAGTCAAGTGGACTTAATGCTAAAACAACATCTATTCTTTATAGAATGCATTTATCTGATTATGATGATGCTTCTGGTAAGATTAGAACTACTGATAGTTGGTTTGAGCGTATTTCGGATAATAGATCTAAAGAAGATAGAGTATACAGATTCAGATACGTCATACCAAATTATCTAGAATCAGTTCGTGATCCTCTTAACGGATTCGTAATGAAGATTAGAACTGATGATAAGAGAAGATTAGTTCCGCAAAGATTACTGTTAAAACCAATTGGTGGTGCAACTCCAGTTTGTGAACTTAGAAATCCATCAAATACACAAGAACAACTTGGACTTAGAGAAGATGAATATCCTTCTACAATCACACCATCATATGATCCATATGTTAATCCAGTAACGATTGAAACAGAATCTAAGATTGCTTTTAATGTTCAATCTGCAAGAAAAATAAATGTAGAAGGAACAGATTACTTAGAAATTACTGTATTTGATCATCAAATTATTGATTCAAGTCTGAAAGGTAAGTTATTCTATGCTCTTAAAATTACTTCTCCTCAGGGTGGTAGTTTTATTCAAAATGAGACAGCATCAAATGCATCTAACTTTATTGAGTGGACTGGAAACTCTTCTGGTAATGGATATGTTCAATCAGTAGTTGAATACGTTACTGGTCCTGATACAAGTGACTGGTACATGATTCTTAAGGATGTTAATGGAACTATTGAGTATGATCAATATAATTTAACTACATTTGCGCAACAAGGTGGATCAGTAACAACTACTCTTGCAGCAAAACCAGATAGTATTGGTGATCCAGATGGTAAGAGTAAGTCACTAAGAGATGATTATCTTTACGCAATTCCAAGAGCTGGTGTTTATACTGCTGTTCCTGGTGATGTTATTGAAGTATCTATTGAGGGTGGTGGAACCGCTCAATACTTTATTGATTACGTTCAAGATGTTCCAGAAATTGATGATACATTCTACATCTTTGATATTGACGAGTTACAAGAAAGAATTTCTGGTCAGCAAGATGGTATTTACTATCTAACTGCAGTTAGAGGAAATATTTCTCCATTCCCACAAGGTCCTGGTGTTGGTGATAACTTCAAGAACTTTAAGTTCTCTCAGCCAATTTCTCAATTGTATCCTCTAGATTATAAAAACGATCCTCTATGGTTCAAGAGTATTGATAGCACTCTCTTAGATCCTCCTGCAACAATTTCTGCTGCTGATAACTATGTTCATGGTTTAGTTACCGTTAACGATTATAAAAATAGTGAAACTAAAGAATCTACTATTGACCTTCTACAGAATCTTGGTGAAATTGATAACTATGAAGAGGGCGGAAAAGATTTTGCAATTATAACTGCTCAAGATGGTAATGCAACATCTGGATCAGAAGATAGAAAGATTCCTATCTTTGGTAATCAGAATACTCCATCTGCATCAAAACTTTATGTTGAACTTCGCAGACCATCTATTGCTCGTTCTGGTAACCACACGTTTGAATACCTTGGTTTCGGTCCAGGTAATTACTCAACTGGTTTCCCACTACGCCAAGAAGTTATTCTTTCAGATAAGCAAGACTTCTATGCTCAAGCAAAGCGCGAAGATGGCGGTATCGTCTTCTACACGGGTCTAAACTCTAATGGTGACCTCTATATTGGTAACCGTAAGATCAACGCTATTACAGGCGAAGAGACTTTCCTTGAGGCAGCAACATTAGAATCATCTGATGATGATAGTGATGATCTTGGAAGTCTTGTAACTACATTTGAAACTCCTGTAACTTTCCAAGATAAGATTACTGTTGAGGGAGATGCATTCTTCAACAATCCAGTTGAAATCAACGTTGAGTCTGATGAAGGAGAATCTTTAAGAATATACAGTAAAATCTCTAATACTGATGATCCAACTCTATCAAGATCTTCGTTTATTGATCCAAAAAATGGAGATATTGTTCTTACAAAGAACAAAATTGATGCTGCTATTTTTTCATTCAATCCAAGAGGAACTATTTCATTCCCTGGACAAAGGTATACATTTAGAACTCACGCAGTAAATAATATTCCATCTAACTTAACTCCAAATCAAAAACAAACTTTTAATAATAATCAACTTGTTAAATATGGAACAACGACTACACCTACAGCAGGTGATGTTTTATTCAAAGGAGTTGAAGTTAATAAGTCTGGATCTCTTGCTTGGATTTATGCAAATAGTTATGTTGAGATTGATGACGCCAATATTTTAAATTTACAGACTGATGGATCAAATGTTGTTAGGGTTAATTGGAATGTTGGAATTGCTAACATCAATATTGGTGTGGAGCCAGGAGATCTGGTAAAACTTACTGGACTATCTGATACTGCGTTGAACGGTATTTGGGAAGTTCAGGCAGAAGAATATGATGTTGGAAATAACTTTATTGATATAAAAATTCAGAATAACATTTCTCAGAAAACAATAGTCTGGGGAGATCAAATTAATGTTATTTTTGAAGTTTCTGATTCTAACTGGAAAGAAGTTGGAGTAATTGGTTCTGAATCAATTAGAACAGAAACTAATACTATCGGTAATTATAAAGTTGGTATTAATACAGTTGCTAGATCTGCCCATAAGGAAGTATTTAATGCATTTGTTTCTTCTGATACAACTCCAAGAGCAAACTTAGATGTAGTTGGTAATGCATTTATTAGCGGTAAGTCTATTAATTCTTATCTGTCAGAAACTACATCTCTTAAAACAGAAACTAATTTAAATAATGCTTTCTTAGTTGGTGGCGATAGTTCTGATCCAGATGAATTAGCTACATTACGTGTAATGACTGCTAATGGAGGAAGACTTGGTGTTAATACTGCGATAGACGATCAAGTTAATCCTCAGAATACTCTAGACAAGAACTTTGTTGTTGTTGGTGATGCAAGAATTACTGGAGATACCGAATTTTCTTCTGATATTCAGGTTAATGGTGGTGATTTAACAACAACAAACAACACCTTTAATTTTGTTTCGCAAAATGCAAAAACATTAAATTGGGCAAGTCAGGGGCAAATCCTCAACTTGATGAATAATCAGACTGTACCACAGACAATTTCTATTGGTAATGCTACTAATAATCAAACAATTTCTATTGGTGAGTCTGTAACAAAAGGAACATTAAACATCTTTAGAAATTCTGATACAGCAAGAGTTGATCTTGCTACTGTAAGTAATCTTAATAGTTCTGTTTGCGAAATTCTTGTTGGTGGAGCATGGGCAACACAATCTGATACTAATTCTTACACTAAGATTGGAACTTTCTACACAGGTGTTGCTGGAAACCTTGAAATTGGTACTGGATGGGGTGCTGGTACTAGTTCTTCAAGACTTTATACTCAAACCAGAGTTGCCAATCTTTTTGATGGCGACCAAACAAATGAAGTTAATTTTGCGCTGAATGCAACTGATCTTTCTATGGGATCTACTGGTGGTTCTACCACAGTTAGAAATACTTTGAATGTTCTTGCTTCCGCAGTTGTTGAAGGAAATATTAGACTAGATGGCGGACTTAATGCTGGAATAGTTGAAATTGGAAGAGGTAAGTTTGGAAGCACCGCAATTGGACACAACGTCGGTGGACTGCAGAATCCAAATATTGACTTTTATAAGTACGAATCAACGGGTAAATTTATTGATACTGGTGGTGTTTCTGCTTGGGGTTCTAATTCATTCTTATTAGCAGGAGGACAAATTTCTTCTATTGACAATATTATTAATTCTGGTGCTCAGTTTAGACCAGCTGGCACATATCCATTCTTGACTGCTACTTCGGATGGAATTGGAGATGGTGCTACATTTACTGTTACTGTAGCATTTGATGGAACTCTTGAAATTAGTGTAGAGAGTCCAGGTTCTGGATATGTTGAAGATGAAACACTAACAATTACAAATGATCAACTTGGTGGTGGTACTGGTGGTGGAAATTTAACTTTCCAAGTTAATGGAACTAATGATGCTGGACAAGCATATATTCTTCCAATCACAACTCCAAGTGTTAATGATTTCCAGATTGGCGATCTTCTCTTACTAGACAGAGGTAACGCTGACTCTCCAGATGAAGTTGGTGTTGCTCCAAATAATATTACTGGATTGAGAAATGAGGCAGAAAGTGAAATTGTTCGTATCGTAGGTATTGCAAATATTGCCAACCCATCTGATCCACAGGGTTATCGTTTAATCGTAAACAGAGGACAAGAAGGAACTGGAACTTATAGTAATCACCCAGATGGTTGTGTAATTGCTAAGCTAATTAAGCAATCAAATGCTTCTTACATTACTGGTTCTGATGGTGATTTTGATGGAAATATTGATATTCCAGAAGTAGGAATTACTGCGGGCACAAATCCAGCAAGAATTGGTATTGCTGAATTTGGTGGATCACTTTCTACTCTTGACTACCTAAGACTTTCTGGATCTGAATTTGTAAGCATTATAGATCTAATCAGCACTTCTCCGCAGTCTCTTAGCGTAAATGATGGTGGATCTCCAGCAGCAGAGGTCTTTAAAGTTGAATCTACAACTGGAGACACATATATCTTTGGTGATATTTTAGCTGGTTCTGGATTTAACAAGTTTACAGTTGATTCTCAGACTGGTAATACGAATATTAATGGAACTCTAACTACAGAGAATACTTTGACAATTAATGGGTCTACTTTAAAAGAGACTCAATGGTTTAGAATTACTAATGGTGGTCCTGCTGGTGGAGTTCCTCTAAGAACTACTCTAGAAGTAGATACAGCAACTGGAGATCTTACAATCAACGGTGGAAATATCAATATCTATGCTCCTGAACCAGATATTAACGGGGACCTTGTTCCCAGATTGACATTTGATAATTCTTCTGGAGATTTTACGACGTATGGATCTCTATCAGCTCAAGGAAGTGGAGCAAGTACTTTTGGTGGAAGCATCAAGATCTTTAAAGGTGGACTTGATATTACTTATAGGGATTCAACTGCAGATCTGATAGACAGAAGACTTGTAATTAAAGACACTAATGAAAATGAGTTGTTCTCGGTAGAACAAGATGGTGGAATGACAGTTGCTTCTATTCCAAATTATATTTCTAGAACTGGTGGAAGAAAGTGGCTTGCGTCTAGCGAAACGGTAATTAATGCACTACCAAACGTTAACTACTTTGTCAATCCAACTGGAAATACTATTTTTAAACTACCGCAAAATCCATTAATTGGCGATATGATTCGCATTATAGATATTAGTGGATCATTAACATTTAATCTATCACTAGTTGTTAGAGCACCTGACAACGTTAAGGTGCAGGGTGAATTGTCAAATACTGGTTCTGCTGTCTTGGTTGGAGTTCCTCCTTCTGCATATGCTGGATATAATGGTGGTGAACTGATTGTTCAAACTCCAAACGCAGCATTTGGACTTGTTTATGCTGGTGCTGTTGATCCAGATGGTAATTCATCCGATGTTCCATCTGCTCTAACTGGTTGGTATCTAATGGACGTATAAAGATATGTTTTATCAAGGAACAAAATCCATGAAAGGTGCCGTCATCGGCACCATCATGCCATGGTCTGGATCTTTGAGTGAAATACCAGATGGGTGGATAATATGTGATGGTAGTACCAAGCAAGCAAAGGATTATCCTCTTCTTGTGCAGGCTATTGGTGATACTTACAATTTAGATCCAAATACTTCAAATTTAGGTGGTGCGTTTCCAAACTATCAGGGTGATTTTCTTCTTCCAAATCTTAATGGTAATGGTAGACACCTTATGGATATTGAAGAAGAATATTTTGATATTGTTGCGCAAGGTGGAACTGGAAAGGCAATAGATACTGATCCTGATGCTAGAAATATAATAGCACCATATATTGGTGTTAATACAGACTCTGCTGTTCCAACTGTTTTTACTGATGTCAGAACTGATGTTGTTTTTACTCTTAATGACAGACTAGATTACAGCGGAAATATTTCTGGTAATCAAGTTATTGATGGTGTTGGTGAAAAAGTTGTGTATGTTGGTGGAAGAAAACTTGGACACACTCATGTAAGACAACACGTTCATAGCGGAACTTACGAAACAATAAATTCTCTTCCTTCATCAAGACCCAGCAAGGGTGTTATTCCCTGGGATAACTATGAAATTGAATGGACATATGGTGCTTGGAATAATACTCAAGTTACTGAACCTGGAGAAATTGATGACCTCTATTTTGCATATGAAGCAAGGTATAATGGAATTTTGTTAAATAATGACCAATCTTCTGCTAATTTAGGTACAACTGGATTTGGTGGAGGATTGGATGGGAGGACTGTTGCTAGAGTTGGATCCGAAGCTCCTCCTGTTAATTTATATCCTCGTGAAGTTCTGGGCACACCAATAGCAAATCAAAGTGAATTTTATAGGCAAGCAATTGAAAGTGAAGACACTATTGATTATGCTTTGGGTGGAGGAACTTTGACAGTTCCTACTGGAATGCGAAATTATTATCCAGATGCTCTTTCCGAAGGATATTTTGGAACATTTACTAGTAATTCTGCATCTGATTGGTTATCTGATGGTTTTCTTGCTCATGCTCATGACCCATTTGAAGTTGTATATGATCAAGGAAGTTTAAAACCACAATCTAGATTAGTCGCAACAGTTAACATTCCCGTTACTACAAATTTAGATAATGTTAGTAATACTGGCGCGTTGCAAATAGATATGAACACAAGTCAACCGTCTTTAACTTGTGTATACATTATCAGAGCTTATTAAGTAAAAAAATGGCAAATTATACAAGAGAAAAATCTAGATACGGTGGGGTTGTTGGCACGATAGTTGCGCATTCAACTCCTGGATTGGGTAGTGTTAACGATCCTAATAGTGTAAACTTTCGTACAGAACTTCCTGCAGGATATCTAAGGTGTGATGGATCAATTTTAAATGCACGAGATTATATTGCTTTATCTCAAGTTTTAGGAACAGGTGGAGAATCTAGATTTAGAAAAGATAATGCAAATATACAAGAACCAAATCCAGAGACTGGTGAATTAGGACAATTTCAATTACCAGATCTTGGTTCAAAAGTAATCGTTGGAGGAAGAGGAACTGGAATATACAACAATCTCAATATTGATCGTGGAATTGTTGAAACAAATCCAACTACAAGGGTTGGACCTCAAATAGATGTAAGCAGCAATTTTGGCAGTAGAATTACTGCTAACTACATCGGAAATGTAAGAATTGCTGCTAGTGGATCTCTTGATTTTCTTGGCAATCCTAGATACACAATACAAAGATCTACTTCAGAAGAGATTTTAAATATTGACTATTTTCAAGGACATGCACATAACTCGTCACAAAAATATCTAAATTATACTACAAATCACAAAGTTGGTGGAACTGGAGGTAAAGATTATGGTGCTTTAGGAGCAAATAGTGGATCTGGTCATGAATTTGGATTTACTAATAACGCAGGTGGAGAATCTATTCACTCTCATAATATTACTAGACCATTTAATTACGCACATAACTTCAATTATACCTATGGACAACAAGATGTTGATATGAGTGGTGTTTCTGCGTATGTTGATGTTGATGTTTCTGACGAAGAAAAATTAGATCAATTAGTTACTCCGTTTATTTTAGTAGAATACATTATTAAATTTTAAAAATGCCACAATCTCTTTTCCTGATAAATGGTCAATCATTTACGATACCAGAAAAAGTAGCAACTCTCAGCATACAAATGTGGGGTGCTGGTGGCGGAGGAGAAAGTGTTTCTGCTAGTTTTGTAAGAACTGCTGGTGGTAATGGTGGAAACACAGAATTGTTAGGATTGAGAGCAACTGGGGGATCTGGTGGATCTACTCCAGGTGGCGGAGGTGCTGGATCTGGAACAACAACGTTTAATTGGTCTAATATTGGAGTGACAGTTACCAATTATAGTGGATCAAATGGTTCAACTCCTACTGGTGGAAACGGAGCTCTAATAGGAGGAGCTAGATATGGAAATGGAGCTGGAGGAGATCCAGGAACGGTTACCTATAGTTCTAGTGTAAATCATATTTTTAATAATGATAGTAATACACATATTTTTACACAGAGTAGCCCTGATTTGACTGTTTCTTATGATAATCCTAATGCTCCTGATGGACTATCTTGTTCTCCAAGTTACTCTAGTAAGTATTACGGGATAACATTTAATAATTCATTTGTTGATTCTAATTATACCATTACAATTAATTCTATAACTCAACAAGCTGCTGGTGGGGGAACTGCTACTCCATATACTAGTGGTGGAACTTCTGGAAAAGATGCAAGTGGATTTGATATTTGGTTTTGTAATGGAAATTCAAAAAATACTTATGTGCGAGGATTTTCTTTTACTGCTACTGGCATTAAAGCAGGAGCTCAGGGAATGGGCGGAGGTGGTGGCGGTGGAGTATCTGCGTTCTTTACACGCGAAAATTTAATTGCTTCTTCTTCATATGCTCCTGGAACTACTCATACTGCTATAGTCGGATCTGGTGGCAGCGGATATGGAACTGGTGGAAATGGTAGAATTAATATTCAAATGCTTATTGTTCCAACAATTAATTTAAGTGTTAGCAACACAAGTATTAATTTGGGACAATGTGTGACATTAAGTTGGGAAACCACGGGAGATGGTGACACTATAACTTGGTTATCTGGGGGAATAACAAATGGAAATCTCACTAGTAGTCAAACAGTATGCCCAGAAGAAACAACTACATATTCAGTTCAAGCAAGTGGGGATGGTGGAACGTCTGAAATATCTTCTCTTACTGTTATTGTTTATTACGCCGCTACCGCAAACATAACTTCAGCAGAACAAATAAATTATGGTGATACTCTTTATGTTTCTTATGAAACTCAATATGCAGATCAAAGTATAACAATAACTCCATATTATTACTTTGTTGATGGAACAAGTTTAGTTGGAGATGATATATCAATAACTCCAGCTCTCACAGCGGAATCTTTAAAGCCAGATAGCGAAACTATTGTATCTGATACTCAGTTAGAAATACCAGTTCCATGGAACACAGTTGGACCAGAAAGTGTTCAGGTAGTTATTAATGCTATTGGAACGGGTGGTACTGCTACTTCTTCTTCTACAACATCAGTTTATATTGATATTACCCCAGATAATATTAATGTTGATGAAACTCCAGATGCAATTAAAGATCAAGATCCTGTTTATACAATAAATGTTCCTCCTGAAGAAGTTGTTTTGTCTGATTTGTATTATATTGATGGTATAGATATTCCAGTTGAAATTAAGTCTGATTTTCCTGTTGAAGTTGAAATTAATCAGTCTGGTGAATGGAAAAATGTAAGAGAGATATAAAAAATGGCACAGTATAGAAATAGTAGGCAAATAGGGTATACTGCATGGAGTAATGGAGCATGGAGTAGTTTCATGAACTCGTATGCTGCAACTCCACTTAATACAGGTGCTACTTCTGGAATCAGGGGAGTTATATTTAACGGATCAACAAATGTTACTGCTCCGTGGAGTGGAACTTATACTTTTAGAGTTGCAGCAGATGATTTTGGTTCTGCTAATATGGGCGGAAATGGAATTTCTGTTGGTGGATTTACTAGTGGTGGAAATACCACTAGTAGATATTTTAACAAAGGCGATAATATTTCATTAAGTTGGAGTATTGGTAATAGTGGCGGCGCAAATGGAGATGACTTTAATAGTAATCCATGTGCAGTTGCGTGGACGCTTGATGGACCAGATGCACCACCTTTTCCTTCTGTTAGTTTATCTGCAAGTCCAACTACAATTATAAGAGGAGAATCTGTAAGTTTTTCTTGGTCTGGATCTGGTGTTGGATTGTACAGCGCAAGTTTAACTGATGTATCTAATCCAGGATACAGCGGATCTACCACTCTTCTTCCACAAAACACAAAAACTTATACGTATACTGTTTGTGGAGAAAGAGGTTGCTCTAGTGCCAGTAGAACAATTACTGTTTATATACCGCCTGTTATAACTCTTTCTTTTAATAAAACATCTATTATTGCTGGGGAAACAGCTAGACTATCCTGGAACACATCTGGAGATGGGGATGTAATATATTGGACAAAGGGTGATGTTACTAATGGAAATGTTACAAGTTTTTCAGATGTGAGTCCTGGAGATACAACTGAATATTGTGCATATGTTACAGGAAACGGAGGAACGAGTCCTATATCATGTGCGACAATAACTGTTTATCAAATACCAACAATAGATAAATTTAATGTACCACTTGAATTAATATATGGACAACAAGGAATAATTGAATACGAAGCAAAATATGCTAACAATTCTGTAACTATTCAAACAATTTATAATTATAAAAATGGATCTGTAGATAAAGGAACTATATCATATCCAACTTCTGGTAGTGCTGAATTGAGTGGAACAAATACTATTGTAACAAATAGTGTTAATACAGAAATAGAATATGATAATTTTGGACCTAGATCAGTTACATACGTTTTAACGGTGTCTGGAAATGGAGGACAATTAACTATGTCGGAAACTGTCAATATAATTATTGACGAAACTCCTGATAATCTAAATGTAGATGAGACTGGCGATAGAATTAAAGATGAAGATCCTGTTTATACAATAAATGTTCCTCCTGAAGAACTAGTATTATCTGACCTTTATTACATAGATGGTATAGATATCCCAATTGAAATCAAGTCTGATTTCCCCATTCAAGTTGAGATCAACAAATCTGGCGATTGGAAAAACATACGAGAGATGTGATGATGGGGATAAATAGTTCTACTGAAAACGTAAACCGATAGGAATGGCATATACATTTTCCGATACAGCACTTTTTGTTTCTGAGGGTGATTACGTTCAGTTTAGATTTAGGGCACCTGCCGTCTGGGACTTTACAGAAACAGTAACAATTACTATTGGAGATTCTATAAATCTTTGGTTGATTACTGTTATTCCAGAAGACTTTACTCCTGATCCATTTCCATTTCAAAAAATTGTAGATGCAGAACCAGAAACTCTTTACACTTATGGTGACGGCACTCGTCCTGGGGAACAAGTTGTAGTTGTATCTGGATTAACTCCAACCACGCAAGCACCAGTTTTTCTTGGTTCTAATATTGGTGGCGACATTAACTCTTTTGCTATGCGTATTGACTATAATGGAGATGGTACGTGGGATACTGATTGGATACAGGGGAATGGAACTGAAAGTGTAGAAAATGGAGCACGTATTCAAATACGTGGAAAAACTCAAAGTTTTGCAAATCAAACTACTAAAATTACTTTGGTAATTGGAACTTCAAATGAAGTTTGGAGTATTACCACAAAACCAATACCATTAAACATACCAGATCCGTTCCCAAATTTTACCGATCTTGTAGGAGAACCGCAAAATACAGTTGTTTATAGTGAAGTCATACGAGTACAGGGACTGACAAGTTCTGCAATTATTCAAGTTAGCGGTGGCGGTGCTGAATGGGCTGTATCATCTGCAAATAATACGGAACCAGATGCTACTGGAAAATATGAAGTACTAACTGGGGCAACATTTTCTTCTGCATCAGGAACTATCAATAACACAGATTACTTGCAATTAAGAATGACATCTGCAAGTGATGAAAATTTTCCAGTTACTACTTTTTTAACGATTGGAGATGGAGATTCTCTTTCTTCTTGGTCAATTATAACTGGATCAAATCCATCAACAATACCGAATTCTTTTTCTTTTCCAGATAAATCTGACGTTATTGAAGATGCTTTGATTGCTTCTGAATCTAGACCACCAGAAGGAATAAGCGGTCTTGGTATTGATCCTGATACTGGAGAGAGCATATCAGTTCCTGTTGAATTAGTTTCAACAACGTCTACTGAAGTTAAAATTAAAATTAATGATCAGTCTATTGGAGTTTTTCCTGCCACGGTAAAAAATGGTGATAAAATAACTCTTTATATGAGATCATCAACTGAGTTTAGTCAACCAACTGAAATGACCATTAAAGTTGGAGATCTTCAAATTCCAACATGGACAATTGAAACAAGTAGTGGTCCAGATTACGATGCTGTATTTACTCCACCCGCAGATAAAGTAGGTCAAGTTCCAGGTACTTTTATATCTAGTTCTCCTATCACTATCACATCAATTAACAGACCAATCACAATTGAAGTAATTGATGGATATGACGCACTTATTTCTATTGATTATGATGAACCAATCGCTGGACCAAGAGTTTTTGATCCAGCAGTTAATACTTCATTTTATTTGGTGGTTTTATCTGCTGATCAATTAGGAACACCTGAATTCACACAAGTTGTTGTTGGAACTGAGGCTGATAATGTTTCTGCGGTAACTTTCACTTGGAATATAACAACTTATGCTGTAGCACCACCACCAGCCGCAAACTTGGGTGTGTGGTATAGCAAAAAGACTTCAAAGTTTGATGGATATTCAATTGGAACAATTTGCTCAATCCTAAAAGAAAATGTTGTTGTTGGATACGGTAATCTTAGTGGTGAACTTGGATCTAGATATCCAGGATTTATTGAATGTGATGGAAGATCACTTGATGCTTCTACGTATTGGGCACTATGGGAAGTTATTGGTAATACTTACGGAGGTAATGCAACAAAAACTTTTGTTGATTTATTAGATGATCAGAATAATGTAGTTGGAACCACAACAGTTTATAGTGGAAGTTTTAATATTCCTGATTACAGAAATAGAAGATTATGTGGTGTTGGATTTGTGGATTCTAGCAGAGGTAACTCCGCATTCTTGCCAGTTTCAACACCAGGAAAAGGAATTTTTGATGTTGGTGCTGAAGGAGGATATTGGTATTTTGATAAAGTAGATACTGCTGGATCCAATCCTCTGGAGCAAATTGAAGGTACAGGAACAGAAGGTCTTGATAGTCAATTCTTCTCTCTTGGAACAGTAAGATTGGAAGGACTGGAAACAATAACGGATGATGTTAATTTTACTATTACTGGTTCTGTAACTGCACAAGTTGGACCTTTATCTATTGTTACTGTCCCTGTTCCCGATCATAATCATATGTATATTAGTGCCGTTGTAGAAGGAGATGGTGGAGATCCTTTAATACCATTTAATAATTCTCCAGGAACTTCTCCAAGAGCATTACTTGGTACTGGAGTTACTGGCGAAAAGGGACCGTATAATAAACCAATTGCCCAAGGAGGAGATCCTCAAGCATATATTATCTCTGAATGGGAGATATTTATAAATGAATTTATTCCCAATTTTGATGCGGAAATTTCAAGGTATGACCCAAATTATACTAATTTAGCTCAATGGATTGAAGATAATTTAGGAACGGCACAAACTCCAGATAATGGAACTTCTTATTCATCTACTACTGGTAGCTATTTGGTTTGGTGGCCAAGTCCAGATTCTGAATTAACTGGCGTAACTTTGCAAACCGCAGGTTCAACAGGACTTCCAAATGGAGCATGTATTGATACAGAACCATCACTATTTACTATTGATTCTTACGTTCCATCTGGAGGAACTACCAACGGTCATAGTCATAAGATAACTTTAGATCCTGTTGGTAATCCACAAACTGATTTTACTGGCGGCAACACTTCAAATTCTGGAATTATTGGCGGAGGTTTTGGTTCTGGTCTTGCAAATGGATCTGACAGTATGCAAGTTACCTTTAATCAAAATGATATTTTTATGGATATGACTCAGGGACAGTTTCAGTTTAATAAATCAATTAAATCTCCTTTCCCAGATGTTGCTATGAGACCACAAAGACAAGTCCCAATTATCAATCCATTTCATAAGACTAAATACATCATTAAAGCTTACTAGTTGTTATGCCAATTGAACCATATCGTCCTTTGGAGTTAATGCAAAGGAAAGATTTTACTAAGTCTGATTTTACTGATTTTATTGGAGTTTGGGAAAATTTTGTTCCAAGACCATTATGTAAAAGATTGATAGAATATTGTGATCATGTTTTAGAAACTGGTTCATACGTAAATCCAAATATTGGACCACTTCCTGGTGGTGACCAAGACAATAAAGTTTACAAGTCTGAGGACATTTATGGCGGTGCCATGAATAGAAAAGACTTTGCTTTTATGCTAGACTATTCAAATAGAAAATTGGCAGCAGATGTGCAGGCATGTTTGACATCTTGTATTAATCATTACATTTCAGAGTATTCTTCTCTTAATATTGCGACTCTAATTTCTACTGATATCAAAATTCAAATGACACCTGCAGGTGGTGGATATCATTTATGGCATTATGAGAATGTGGACACAAACCATGCTATGAGAGAAGTTGTTTGGATGATTTATCTAAATGATCTTCCAGAAGGTGAGGGAGAAACTGAATTTCTTTATCAAAAAAGAAGAATAAGACCAACTACTGGAACTGTTGTTATTTGGCCTGCTGGATACACACATGCCCATAAGGGAAACACAGTATTCACAGAGAATAAATACATCTTGACAGGATGGTACATTAAGGCTAAGTAAGGAGATTCATGGAAACCACAAAAGTATCAGTTTTAGAAGTTGACTTTGTTAATGATATCATTAGTTTCAACTCGGATATTCTTGCTGATCTAGAGATTTTGGGAGGAAGAAAATCCAAAAAGTTGGAGATGGATGAACTCCTTAAGCAAAGATTTTTGGAAGAAGTTGTTGATCCCATCTGGCATAGTGATAAAGACAAATTAGATTTCTTTCAGTACTTTAGTAATGGTACATACTCGTGCTTCAGACAAAAATTGAAGTATGATTTTAAAACTGATAGTAGTTATTGGCACAAATATAAATTTGAATATGCTGCTCAAGAACAAGCAGATGAATTATACAATAAGGCACTTGATTTCTATCAGGCTTTAATTCAGGTAAGACAAGAGGTAATTGAAAAGAAAATTGAAGGTATTGATAAAGAAGTTATCTATTGGGAACAGAGATATCAAAAAGCAAGAAGACAGAAAAATGATCTTTTGACCCAATCTGACTGGAGAGTTCTTCCTGACGTTGAAGATTCTTATCCAGGAGAAAAAGATATGTGGTTTGCTTGGAGAAGTAAAATTAGAAATTCTACTCTGAAAAAACCATCTGAATTTGAAAATAACTTGGAGTTCTTTAGATACACATATGATATCAAATATCCAGTTGATCCAAAAATCTACAGACAATTGTATCCAGATGGTATGATGGACGATGGAGTAACTCCAGCACCAGCATTCATGGATGAAAATGATCCAAACCAATGGGTCAAACATGATATTGCTGCATCATCTGATTTCCAAAGAAGCAGAGAGCAAAGCATGTATAATTTCTCTGGACAATATAAGACTTCTCTCAAGAAAGTTAAACAGTCTGTTCTTGATATAATGAAGTTACTTAAAGTTGATGATGTTGTTCCTATTGACTGGAGCATTTATTATGTTGATGATTCTGAATTGGAGGGTAAAGTTGGCACATGATATATGAAATTGATTTGTTAGAAGATGAGCAGTTGTTATTTTTACGAGATAAACTAAAAGATTTGGAGTATGTTGATGGCAACATCACTAATCCATCTTCTGTCAAACGAAACAAGATGTGTTATGATGGAGAATTGTATAAGAAATTAAATTATACCTACTCAAAAATTCTTAATAAAAAGATTATTCATACCTTTAATGTAAGAAGAACTTCTCAGTTGTATTTTGCAGAATATAATGAAGGAGCAAGGTATGGATACCATATTGATGATACACCAATTGGTGGTGTTTTTACGCATTACAGTTTAACTTGTTTTTTGAGTAATCCATCTGAATATGAAGGTGGAGAGTTGGTTATCAAAATAGGAAACAAAGAACTTGAGTATAAATTAGAAGCAGGTAGAGCTCTAATTTATCCCACGGGATTGTGGCATAAAGTTAATGAAATTAAGTCTGGATCTAGGAAAGTATTTGTTTGTTGGATTGAATCTATTATTCAAGATAGTTTTATGAGAAATTATCTTGCGGAGTTTGGTAACTTTATTAAAGATTGTGATGCTGATGATGAAATTCTAGAAAATCTTGAACACTTTAGAATGAATTTGATACGAGAGTATGGAAAAATATAGTATTAATGATTTACAGCACTACACAAATGTATTTTCTAAGGAAGATTGTGAAAAGATAACAGAATGTGTGTCTGGTCCAAATTGGTATTTTGGACATGGATCTTTTGTTCAGGGTGATGTTAGGAGAGGATATCCATTCTGGAGGATTGATTTGCATGAGAGTGAATACTTCTCTGAATATCTTCTAAATATTATTCAGGAAAAGACTAACCAAGAGTATGAATTATATGATGTGTATGCCAACGGACATACATTTGGAACTCAAGGATCTTTTCACCAAGATTGGCATGATGAACGTGGAAGAACTTTTCTTTTTTATGCAAATGAAAATTGGAAAGTAGAATGGGGTGGAAAAACTTCATTTATGTTTGGACCAGATGATACATATTTTCATGTTCCAAAACCAAACACCGCTATATTATTTCCTGGTCTTATTCCACATACTGCTGAAGTGACATCTAGATCATTTACTGGTCTTCGTATTACTATTGCTTGGAAACTATTACTTAAGAACAAATGAACACAGACTACGAAGTTTTTTACTTTGATAATTTTATAGAGAGATATGCAGCTGCAAAAGGCAAAGCAGTTGTTTATCTCAGGTCATATGGTTGGAATAATAGTTCTAATGTAGATGCTATTAATGCTTCTATGGACATCTATAGGGATTTGCTTCCAACTGACTTGTTTACTGCTCTGAAAAATTCTGAATTTGTTTTTATGGAAGTTGATAATATTGCAGAAACGATGGAGTTTTTGGAGACTAATTTTCCAGAGAGTCAAGAAACTACATCAATTCCAGAAAATTACATTCATTACACATTATATAATTCTATTGGACAAACGATAATATCTAACTAAAATGTTTTCTGATACTTTTTTTAAGGCTGACAAATACAGTTTAGATACTTTTGAGTATGTCTCAACATATGAAAGAATGCCATGGAGATTTACTTCTCTATCTGATCCTCAGTATCTTCCTAATTTAGATTCAACAGTAGAATCTAAACTAAACAAACTATTTCAGTATAGATATCCACATGTCGTTGATATCATACCAAATCATACGAAACTAGTTAATATTGAATATGTTGGAGATGAGATAAAATCATTCTTTCTCAACAACCCCATGAAGTATGATACGTTATCTTCAATTCCATCTGTATGGCATACATTTGCTTCATTTGTTGGGATAGATCATCTGTGTGATTGTAAAGAAAGAATTGATAGAATGACAGATGTAACAGATAGTACGCAAACTGATGTTATTGGAATTTACTATGATAAAGATGCTAATTATTCTGGAATAAGAATATATGATTCAACTTATAATTTGCATCAATATGAATCAAATGAAAAACTAAAAGGCATTAACGATTTTTGCAAAAAACAAAAGAATGCCAGAGGATATATCAATTTTTTCCATCATAGCGACACTTTATCTTTTATATTAGAAGTAAATATACCACAAACAACTCTGGTTCCACAGGAAAGGGGGAATTTAACTCCAGTTTGCCAAGCAAAGGAAAGAAGAGAAATTGTCTTGGAAAAAATTAAAGATCTCAACTACATCTCTACAGAACAAAAAGAATTTATTGAGAATACATGTGTAGAAAGAAGTTCTTTTGATATTGAATATTTCATATCGGAAAGCGGCGAAGTAACAGAAACAATTCTACATCACTATAAAGTTATTGATTTTGAGGACTTGACAACCCCCTGATCCTTGTGCTATGGTGGGAAGACACTCGTGAAACAGCATGAAAGTCCCTACACAATATGAACTGACGCATCTGCAACTACAAGCTATGCTCCGTGATCATAATATTCCAGAAAACGAAGTAAAGTATCTGGGTGAATTTGAATATACTACTGAATACCAAGCACATCCAGAACTTCATGGTTATATGATGCATTGGTATCGTATTGCTAATGAACATGAGGTTCCTGTTTGTGATATAGCGTCGATTGATGCCGTGGACAATTGAAGAACTGGCACAGGGGGTCTTTGGACCCCTTTCTCATGCTCTATAATATTCTCATCAACAGCGCACCGCATGACCCTCACCCTACGCCCTCACCAGCAGCGTATGCTTGACGCCCTGCTGACTGCATCCAAAGGTCGTGTCACCTGCCCTACAGGCGGCGGCAAGACCCTTGCGATGATCCTTGACTGCCTGCGTCGCCTGCAGGCAGCAGAGACCCCTCAGACGATCGTGGTGGTCTCTCCTCGCATCCTGCTGTCGGTCCAACTCTATGAAGAGTTCTGGGCAGAACTGAACGGCAAGGTTGACGCCTGTGTTCTTCACGTTCACAGCGGTGAGGTTGTTGGCAACAGCACCACCAAGATTGATGAGATCCGTTGTCATGCTGGTGTCTGTGCTGCTGCTAACACTCACCAACTGATCTTCACCACTTACAACTCTCTGCGTCGTATCAACGAGGCAGGTATTGATGTAGATACCATCTATTATGATGAGGCGCACAACTCTGTGCGTCGTGATTTCTTCAAAGAAGTTGCTGCTGCTACTTTGACTGCCAAGAACGCATACTATTTCACCGCTACTCCTAAGTATCGTGGTGGTGCTATCAGCATGAACAATACTGATGTGTATGGTTCTGAGTTGATCTCTGTGCCTGCGCCCGAGTTGATCAGCAATGGTAGCATCATTCCTCCTACTGTTCAAGCTCACGTTGTTGACTTTGAGCGTAACAAGTCTCTGCTTGCTGCTGAGAATGACCGCGAGGTGCTGATGGATATCATCGGCAAACTCGATGAGGATAGCGCCCAAAAAATCTTGGTTGCTGCTCCCAACACTCGTGTTCTGTGGGCGCTGCTGTCTCAAACTAATGTGATGGCAGAGTTTGCTGAGCGTGGTTATGATGTGCTCCACATCACCAGCAAGCATGGTGCTTACATCAACAAAAAGAAAGTGGGTCGTGAAGTGTTCTTTGACACTCTGACGGCGTGGGGTCAAGATCCCAGCCGTAAGTTTATCATGTTCCACTACAGCATCTTGTCTGAAGGCATCAACGTGCCTGGTCTCACCCACACTATTCTCCTTCGCAATCTGCCTGTGATTGAGATGGCGCAAACCATCGGTCGTGTGATCCGTCTTGACAAGCGTGATGCCGCTGATATTCAATCTGGCAAGATCCCTGCTGGCAAACTGGAGATGTACCGCAAGCGTACAGGTTTCGTGACCGTGCCTGTCTTCACCAACTATGGTAAGCAGACTGAGAAGCGCCTGCAAGCGGTTGTAGATACCATCTTTGTCAAGGGTCATTCCCTTATTGGTTGAGGTATGCTATAATGAAACTAAATCCAAACAACCCCTACGTATTCAATATGACTGGACACGAGTATGTGACTGAAGGAGCACCTGAAGTCGGTAATGATGAATTTTGGTTGAAGCGTTATCGTGAGCAGCGTAAGGATCGTCTGACTGACGCTGTGCATGACTATTTGGATGATAAGGATACCAGTATCCTTGAATTCTATAATGATCTGCGCGAAATCATCGTGGAGATGAACAACTATCATAAATCCTTTGCGGACAAGGCAGCAGGTGCCCTACTGCTGCTCCACGGCAAGCCCAGCAAAGAAAATGTCGTTTCTCCACCTGAATCAGAAAATGGATGAGAAAACTAAACTGATCTTAGCACAGATGCAAATAAATAACCTCGTTGAATTGCTAAAAGGCAATCAATACGAAAAGTATCTGTGCTCTCGTCTCATTAGTGTAGATGTAGAACTACAGCGTCAGTTATCCCATTTTGCTAATGACTTTTAAATATGGTACGATGGTACAATATCGTCACACCAAAGGTTGGGTCAATTTTATTGACGACGATTATATAACAATCTGTTTCTTAGATGAACCAGACAAGTCCAAGCGTATTGGACGTTATCAATCAAATCTTGTAGTTTTTTGTGAGTATTGGAATGAAGTATGCAGTTGTGTGGATGAAAGGCAAAAAGAACAAGCAGGCGAAACAACAAGCTATTTTCTACAATCTAGAGGATGCGATCTTGTGGGAGCAGCATGTTAACATGACAGAGCATGTAAATACCGAGATCCACCCCGTCTTCGGGGACACTTAAGGAACTGGTTTGGGAGGGTTGACGCCCTCCTTTTTTTATGCCATACTATACAGGTAATCAATTAAAACACATGAACATTTCTGCCGTTCCTAACGCCATTCGTGTTGGTGAGATTGTTCACGGCACTGATGCTTACTCTGGTCCCAAGCATGTTTTTTACAAGACCAAACTTGTGATGAACTATGATACCAGTTT
>Ga0075479_10000241_pt1 | contig 22407 bp, 17 predicted proteins | sample DEB08_DNA_8_FD_76341 | JGI IMG/M metagenome (GOLD analysis project Ga0075479, IMG submission 76341) | Aqueous microbial communities from the Delaware River and Bay under freshwater to marine salinity gradient to study organic matter... | ecosystem: Environmental > Aquatic > Marine > Coastal ... | reverse complement strand
TGGATCGTCGTGAAAACCAGCCGTTGTCGCCAAAGTCACCCGACCTGCGGATGGCAGCGATATCCGGCTGAACGGGCTGCCCATACGTAATTCTGTAAATCCTGCCGCTGGTCCGATGGATCCCATCGTGATCGTGGCATTCTCCATTGTCGCTCCAGTCGGAAACATAGATGGCACCTTCCGGACCCTGTTTCAGGTCGACGCCTCGAAACCAGGGTGTTCGAACCAGCATGAAGTCCGGTTCCCGTTTGCCGACGTATCCACTGCCACTGCGATCGAGTCGGTTCACGTTCACGCGACGACCGTGAGTGTTGCACATGAAAATCATGTCCCGATATGCAGACGGGAAATTATCGCCGTGATAGATCAGTCCACCAACGTGCGAGTGGCCTCCGCCCAGATCATTGGCTTTCCCGTCGCGACTGTCAGTCCAGCGCAGGTTGTTATCCCAGTGGTAATGATCTGCGGTCATTTCCATCAGTTCGTACGCGTGCGGATTGAAGTCGCGACCGTACATTCGCTGGTAGTGAGCGCCTGGAATGACATGCCAGAGATGTCCCTGAACATTGTTGGTCATGAAGAATTGATTGTCCCTGTTGTAATCCAGTCCCCACGGATTCGTGGTGCCATTGCAGACGACCTCAACGACGTGTCGAGTGGGGTGGAATCGCCAGATCCCGCAATTCATAAACACTCGCTCTTCACGTGGTGTGCCAGGCCGTCCGGGATACGAGGTGTCGACGATGCCGTGGCGACCGTACAGCCAGCCGTCGGGTCCCCACATCAAGCCGCTCACAAAGTTGTGGCCACAATTCTTGCTCCAGCCATCCAGCATGACGACCGGTTCGCTGTCGGGCACATCATCTCCATTGCGGTCGGGGATAAATGACAGAGTTCCATCGTTCAGAATCCAAACGCCGCCAAATCCCCACGTCAGGCTGGTGAGCATGAATCCCTGATCCCAGAAGACCTTGCGGGTGTCATGCCGGCCGTCACCATCCGTATCTGCGAGAATGACAATTCGGTCACGCAGTTTTGTCTCATACGGGCCGCCACTGTAGGTGTAGTTTTCAGCAACCCACAGGCGTCCGCGATCATCGAACTCCATGTTGATGGGCTGCCGGACTTCCGGTTCTGAGGCAAACAGTGTGACCTGAAAACCATCAGGCACATCGATCAGGTCCACCATTTCTTCCGGTGCGGGTGGATGCGAGTCGGGCGGGTCCGTGTTAAATGCTGCGGGGAATTCGTCTGCAGACAGCGAACTCAGGGGCAGGGGCACTGCAAGCAGCAGAGCGAACAGCAGTCGAGTGCGGAGCGATGTGAGCATGGAACGAAATCCTGAAAGACTGTGAACGAATCTGCAAAAGTTTGACGCGGGCAGCCGCAGTCGACAAGTCTGGCGGAAGTTTCGAACGCAGGCAGTGCACACAAGTGCAGGCCTGGTTGCGCAGCCGTCATGACGCAGCGTGTCAGCAGGAGGCGGGTCGCTGGTGCTCCGGAGTATGTCAGTGGTGACGGGCTCCTATGGCCTGATAGCGGCGGTGGCGATTGTTCCCGTCCGTCCAATCAGTGCATTGACGGAGCCTTTGCCGTCGGGGTGTACTCGATTGCTGAGGAAGATCACATACAGATTGTCTGCGGGATCAATCCAGATCCCTGTACCGGTGAATCCCCCGTGTCCAAAGGCCTGTTCAGACATCAGGTCTCCGCGATTTGAGGAATATGGGGACAGCGAGTCCCAGCCGGGAGTGCGACGACCGCGGGGAATTTCGAGTCCGGTGGTGAAGACCCTGAATGAATCCGGCGACAGAATTCTCTGCCCGTCAAGCGCTCCGTGATTCAGCATCATCGTGGCATACGCCGCGAGGTCGTCAGCCGTGGAAAACAAACCAGCGTGCCCGGCGATTCCCTCCAGGGCCCAGGCTCTGGGGTCATGAACCTGTCCCTGCATCCACTGACCGTCGCGTTGCTGTGTGACCGCTGCCCGAGCAGCAAGTTCCGGGGACGGCTGATAACCAGTTTCCTGCAGGTTAAGCGGGTGACAGATGTTCTGCGTCACAAACACGCTCAGGGTGTCCCCGGTGATACGTTCCACAATCCGACCGAGAACCAGAAAACCGACATCGCTGTACATGAATTTCTCCCCCGGCGGGGCAGACAATTTCAGTTCGGCAATTTTTCGGAAGCTGTCATCCCGCGAACCTGTGTAGTCCTTGAGTGAATTGTCCGGAATCAGACCGGAAGTGTGGGTCAGCAGTTGTCTGATGGTGATGCGTTCTTTCCCGTTCACGCCAAATTCCGGCCAGTATTCGGCCGCCTTGGCATCGAGAGAGATCAGTCCGCGATCCCGGAGAATCATAACGCTGGTGCCGGTCGCAATTGGTTTTGTGAGAGATGCCAGGTCGAACAGTGTGTCCGGTGTCATTGGAACGTTCGCAGGCACTTTCTGTTTCAGGCCGAAAGCTCTGCGATAGACAATCCCTTCCCGTCGCCCGATCAGCACGACGCACCCGGGCATTTTTTCCTGTCGAATCCCGTCTTCGATGATGCGATCAATCTGCTGCAGTCGAGACAGATCCATTCCCGCCTGAGCTGCGCTGATCAGGGGTGTCTTCCGTGACTGCAACGGAGGCTGAGCCTGACAGAATATGGCCGCGCAGTGGAACAGAATCAGAACGAACAGAACTGTGCGATTGCGGAGCAGTGTCATGTGGCTTGACCGAGGCGTGGGAAGAGGAGGAATTCTGAGAGGCAGACAATTGGCCTTCGGACTGTCTGTGCAGCCCTGGCCGACGCCGGCGATCGCCGGATCAGGTTTGCTGTCCCGTGAACAGGGGTTCGATGACCTCACCGTTGATCAGATGATTCGGTCGCTGCAGTGGATCCGTAACGACGGCATCTGAGGGAATTCCAAGGGCGTGGAAAATCGTGCTGCCAACATCTGCAGGACTCCAGGAGCGAGTGGTTGGCCACGCGGCCGTAGCATCCGTTGCACCGATGACCTGCCCACCACGGACACCCGCGCCTGCGAACAGCCCGGAGTAAGCATGGGCCCAGTGATCCCGCCCTGGAACAGTCTGTCCGGGCAGGGTGGAAACCCGAGGCGTCCGCCCGAATTCTCCCATGACGATGACAAGGGTCTGGTCCAGCAGTCCGCTTGCCTTCAGGTCCCGCATGAGTGCATCAAGACCGGTGTCCAGCCACGGCAGCAGAGTGTTCTTCAGACGTCCCCAGTTATCCACATGGGTGTCCCATGTCTGTACAATTCCCATGGTGGCCTGCACCACCGGTACACCGGATTCAATCAGTCGCCGAGCCAGCAGCAGGGACTGTCCAAACTTGTTACGACCGTAACGATCCCGGTCCTCGGGTGACTCCTGATCAATTTGGAATGCATCGGCAACACGAGCAGATGTGAGCAGGGAGAAGGCCACATCCTGGTGATCACTGAATGCCTGAAACTCGGCAGAGTTCTGCGCACGACGTTGTCTGCCTTCCAGGGCATCCAGCAGCGTGCGTCGACCAACCAGACGATGCCCCGACACGTCTCCCGGAAGAGTCAGTGAGTCCACCTGAAAGCCCGGATCATTGGGGTCATGATTGATCTGCCACGGATCGTGCTTCGCCCCAAGAAATCCCGCATGCTGCCCCGGCCATGTCAGTGGGCCTTCGATCATGTAGTTTGGCAGCGAAACTCCGGTTGGGATGCCGGTCTCACCGGGTCTCACAAAATCCACGGCAGATGCGAAGTTGGGGAAATCGTTGCGAGACTCAACACGGTCGAGATCGCTGCCTCCTCGCGGAATGGGAGTTGGGCGACCAGTCAGTGCGATATGAGTTGCCAGCAGGTGATTGTGTTCGCGGTGTGCCATTGACCGCAGGATTGTCCACTGATCCAGACCGGCGGCCAGGCGTGGAAGATGTTCCGTGACCGATACCGACGGGACTGTGGTTGAGACGGCTTGAAACTCTCCACGGACCTCAGCCGGTGCTGCAGGTTTCGGGTCCAGCATATCCAACTGACTTGGACCACCGCTGAGCATCACAATCAGCACAGATTTCGCACGTGCATTGGTTGCAGTTTCGGTGCTGCCTGTCCCTGTTCCAGGCAGGGCCATTCCGGTCACGCCGGCGGCTCCCACCTGCAGGAGTTGACGTCGACTGGTCAGGAACTGAGGTTCCAGCATCGCAATGCTCCGGAGTTGTTCAGTGAGAGATGATTGGCAACACCGTTTTCTACTGCGGTGGTGGATTGAATTATGTCCGTGAATGCCCACGATTCGCAACTGCAAACGATCAGGTTGAGTTGTGCCGGAACGGTCGAGCGTCGAGAATTCCACGTGTCGACCCGGAAATAGTCCGGTAGCAGGAACGACTTCCACGGGGAATCCGCAAATGAAAACACCAACAGTGATCCAACTCATGGCCTGCCAGGTCTTCTTCGGCAGCTTGTCTGTTCAACCACCGACAGCGTGTGGCGGTGAAAAGATCGCGTGGAAAAAACATGACATTAATGCCGATTCGCCCTACGAAGGTGGCGGAGCAGCTGACTTCAATAATGACGGGCGAATCGACATTTTCAGTGGCGATTCGTGGTACGAAGCCCCTGACTGGACAAGGCATCGGGTTCGGGATGTTCCTGCCAGCCGCAACCCGCATTATCACGAGGATTTTGCTGACAGTCCGCTGGATGTCAACGGCGACGGATTCACTGATATTGTGACGTGTAACTACTTCGGCCGCCGTATCGGCTGGGTCGAGAACCCAGGAGGAGATGCCACTCAGCCGTGGGTTGAACATGAGGTTGACCTGCCGGGAAGTATGGAAACCGGAGTGCTGGTGGATTTGACCGGTGACGGCGTGCCCGAATTTCTCCCCAACACTCCCGGCGTGGTGCTGTGGTACTCACTTGAAACTCAACAGCCTGTGACATGGAAGCGACATGAATGCGGGTCACAGGGAGCCGGTCACGGCGTCGGCAGCGGCGACATCAACAGCGATGGCAGGCTGGATATTCTGACACCGAATGGGTGGTATGAGCAGCCGGCAGACAGCGATGCACCCTGGGTTTTTCATGGAGAATTCTCACTTGGGTCCGCTGGAATTCAGATCCTTGGTCATGACGTGGATGGTGATCAGCTGACAGATGTGATTTGGGGGTCCGGACATGGGTTTGGTTTGTTCTGGCTGCAGCAGGGCAGAGCTGCCGATGGCAGCCGCACGTGGAAGAAACACTTAATCGACGACACGTTCTCTCAGGTACACACACTGTTGCTCGCGGGATTAAGCGGACGTCAACAGCCGGAATTGGTGACAGGAAAACGGGTGTACGCGCATGAAAGTGAACCCGGAGCAACTGACGCTCCCGTCGTCTACAGCTACCGCTGGAACCCGGGGGTTGGAAACTGGGTGAGAGAGACCGTATTTCGCGGAGATCCGGCGGTGAACGCACCAGCAACAGCGGCGGATCGTGCTGCTCTGAAGGATTTTCCGCGGGGTTCCGCGGGCACAGGGCTGCAGATGTCAGCCATTGATATTGATGGCGATGGTGATCTCGATCTCGTCTGTCCAGGCAAGTCAGGCCTGTATCTGTTCGAAAACCTCAGACTGTGAATTACTTCTTCATCGGCAGAGGAAATCGCCAGTTGAGCCAGCGCTGCAGCAGTCTGGCATTGAACGGGGTGAGTCGCGTCCGCATGTACTGATCACCGATGCGCCTCACGGCATCTGCGTGAGTGGGGTAAGGGTGCACCACATCGGCCAGCTTCTTCAGCCCGACGTTTCCGGCCATGGCGACAGAGATTTCCGATATCAAATTTCCGGCATGTTCTCCGACAATCGTCGCTCCCAGAATTCGATCGCTGCCCCGGCGAACATGGATTCGCACAAAACCCAGGGTGTCGCCATCGAGGATGGAACGGTCATTACCGGAAAAGTATTCGGTAAACGTGTCGATTGTCACGCCGGATGATTTTGCCAGCTGCGAATCGATTCCCACATGAGCAACTTCGGGGGATGTGTAGGTACAGCGTGGAATTTCTGTTGGCTGAAAGCGAGCTCTCCCGGCGAACAGAGCATTCCGCAGGGCGATTCTGGACATCCGGTCGGCAGCGTGGGTGAATCGTGCCGTCGTGCAGACATCGCCGGCCGCATAGACCATGGGATTGCTGGTCTGCAGAAACTCGTTGACCTGAATCAGTCCATCTGCTGTCAGGTCAACGCCGGCGTGATTCAGCTGCAGACTGCGGACTCTGGCTTCACGCCCCGCCGCAACCAGCAGCCTGTCACATTTGATCTGCCGGCTTTCTCCATGCTTGTGAGAAACGCTGATGCTGGTAGTTCCTGATGCTTCAGAGATCTCGACAACATGTGTTTGCGTGAGCAGGTTGATGCCGTCCTGCTGGAGCAGTTGCTGCTGGAGCAATTCCGAAGCATCCGGATCCTCACGATGCAGAATTCGCGGGCCGGTTTCAATCAGCGTGACCGCTGACCCCAGCCGAGCGAACGTCTGCGCCATTTCGACACCGATTGGACCACCGCCAAGAACAACCAAGCTCGCGGGAAGTGATTCCAGCTCAAACAGGTTTTCAGTGGTCAGAAAGTTGCAGTTGGCGAGGCCCGGAACTGGAGGAAGCAGTGGCTGACTTCCGGTGGCAATCATCGCGCGAGAGAACCGCAGAGGACAGTCATCAACGGTGATGGAACTGGTGCCCGTGAACTGTGCGGATCCGAAGAACACATCCACACCGAGTTCCCGAAATCGTTGCGCAGAATCATGCGGCGCAATCCCCGCACGCAGCGTTCGCATCCGCTGCATCACCGTTGGGAAATCCGGTGCGGTGAACTCCGTCGCCGGGATTCCAAATTGAGAGTTCTGTCGGTTGGCTGCCACCGCCCGCGCGGCGCGGATTAAAGCCTTGGATGGGACACATCCGGTATTCAGGCAATCCCCGCCAAGCAGGTTACGTTCAATCAGAGCAACCCGTGTCCCAAGCCCGGCCGCACCAGCAGCGGCCACCAGTCCTGCGGTACCACCGCCAATCACGACCAGTTGATACTCACTGCCAGCCTGCGGAGCTGGCCAGTTTTCCGGATGAAGTAATTCCCGACGCTGGATTTCTTCAGGCGTCTGGTCAGGGGGCATCTGAGCGTCAGTCATAAAAGGATTCCATCAGCCCGAATCTGCCAGTCACCAGGGACTGCTGGTGGGCGGAGGACTGTTTTCGATTACCTGCCGGGCTTCTCTTTGGCGGTGGACACGGCAGCAATGACACAGCGGAATCCCACGGCGTCATCTTTGGTGGCCGCAGGAACGAGGGTTCTGGCGCTGCTGGTCAGCCGGGAATAGTGATCCTTCCATGAGCCGCTGCGAAGGATCACTCGGTCTTGTTCCTGCTCCACATCAAGGACCCGGCTGAGTATGGGGTCGTGTGTCACAAATTCCGACAGGTAACCATGCATGTCGTAAAGTCCCCATGGATTTGGTTTCAACGCACCAACCGGAGGATCATTTCCCGCAGCGTTGCCGGTGTGCCAGGCGTATGGGTCAAGGAGCGAAGCCTGTTTCCCTTCGTCGTCGTCACTGGTTGCGGAATCACCGAAGCTGTAACGACTTCTGGTGCCGGCACGGCAGCAAAACTCCCACTCGGATTCCGTTGGCAGACGGACGTTGTGGTCAGTTGCCAGGAGATCCTTCTGACGCAACAGGACAGTCAACTTTGCACAAAACTCCTGTGCCTCCGCCAGCGTCATCATTTCGACGGAATTCCGCGGGCCCTTCCAGCGACTGGGGTTTTCGCCCATCACCAGTTCGTACAGTTCCTGAGTCACCTCATATCTGGACATGCGGAACGAGTGCCGAAACTCCACTGTGATTTTCGGCAATTCCTGTTTGGGGTCAGCGGTTCCGAGGACGATGCCCCGAGCCGGAAAGCCATTGCCGGGGGTAATTGCGACAAATTCTTCAGTGAACCGCTTCAGAATGCCCAGGCCTGCTGCTTCATCGGCAGCTTTGCATTGGGTCACGGGCAGCAACAGCAGGAATGTTGCGAGCAGTGATTCTGTGACTCTCATCAGATTCTCCGGGGGGCAGGGTGGTGAGGATCTGTCAATCCTTGCGGTGATCAGGGGTTTGTGGTGGTCTTGAGCTGCCATTCTTCATTGAAGAAATCTGCGGCTGCGACTTTTCCGGGCCAGACATTTCCCGGTGCGGTGCTGAGATCAATGACGGCCCAGTCAGGAAGCATCGGTACCTGTCTGGCATTATTCAGATATGCGTAATCCCGAAATGTAAAGCTGCTGTTCAGGACAACATAACGGTCCGGGTTCAGTGGGTTGGGAGCAATCATGATCAACGCGTGTCCAGATGCATCCCACGATTGAGCGCCCGCAGAGACGGCCGTGTCGTCCCACTGGATCGGCAATCTGGCACCGATTTTTCCAAGCACGGAGTTTGAGTACGGATCCCCCCAGAGCACAAGGTTGCAGTCGGAAATCATCTCCGGGGTGACATCCGTATCATCCACGACACGTGCGTCGCCTCGGAAATGTCGTCGCCAGTGTTCAACTGCGCGCTCAAGTTCAGCGTTTGCCCACTTCCCAACGGCGTCATGAGCTGCCTTTCCGGTGGGACGAACAAACACAAAGGAGTCCATGAAGGCGTCGTCGATGGGTCCCTGTAGCCCATGGGTTTTGCGAAGCCCCGCTGGTTTCGGGCCCGCATGCCACTGACCGTTTTCTCGCTGGTGGACCTGAAGTTCAAAGCCTCCATCTGAGAATGGACCCTGCAGTGGCAGCCACTGTGGAGCTCGGTCAGAGTCGGGAGATGCAATTGAGACCTGGATCGGGCGAGGCTTGTTGCCGAGCAGGTTTTGCAGGACTGCTGCAGAGAGCGGAAGTTCACCGGACTTAAAGTTCAGTCGGAAGGCGTTGATATTGCGTGCGGAGACACGCAGTACAGGACCGCGATCGCTTGTCTGCAGTTCGCAACTGACACGCAGTTCTGCCGGTTTCCAGTGCTCCGTCAGCCCGTCAATGGTCGCGGACCTCATGCGGTTATAACGCAGCGAATAGGTGGTCAGGTGGATCAGCGGAACGGAGCGTGGGCGGCCGGTGATGGCGAGATCTGCCAGGGCAGCGTCCACTGCTGCTGCTGATACCGGGTCGTAGGTGTGACCCATTCCGGGGCCAATCAAATGTCGCAGCCGCATGCCGCGTTCGGCCAGTGCTTCCTCCATCACATCTGCCGCCTGCTTTTGAGGATCATTCTCGCCGCTGTAGGCAACGGTTGGACAATGCAGAAGATTGCCGGACCATTTGTCACAGTCGTAGAGATTCCAGAGCGTCTTTTCCCATGGCTGGGGGTTCAGTGTTTCCTTCTGGAAGACGTCAAGGAATCTGGGAGTCTCTGAAAACCCTGCCCCCGGGTTGGCGGCAAACCAGCGATCGGCGTAGTGCGTGGCAAACTGCCAGCATGCGGCGCCGCCCATCGAAAACCCTCGCACACTGGTTCGCTCATCGTCGATGCGATATCGCGATCGGACGTCATCCAGTGCTTCCAGAACATCAATCTCGCCGGCAAACTTGAATGCGTTGGAGTAGCGTCCATAGGGATGCAGCACGATGGTGTGATCCGGAGCGAAGCGTCCGCGGTTCTTCATGCGATCCCAGAGGAAATTGACCTCACTCAGTTTTTCGCCGCGTCCGTGAAACCACAGGTCGCAGCGAGAAGGCACGGTGTGATGCGTGTCGTAGTCATCCGGAATTACCACGCCATATGGCTGTACTGTCCGGTCAATACGGCTGATGTACCCACGGACGATCAGTCCTGTTTGCCTGGTCCACTGCGGGTCGCCCGCCAGCAGTTGAGCACATCGAGCAAGGCCTTCGTCAAGCAGCCCGTCAGCTTTGCCGAATTCGTTTTCTGCAAAAAACTCGTTGTAGTCCAGAGCACAGCGGACAGCTCGCTCAAAGATCATGACATCCGGAAGCAAAGCCCGGTCGGCCTGCTTGTGCTGTTGGACGGACGCAATCTGAGTCTGCAGTTGATTGAGCTTGCTGCGAAGTTCCTGTTCCTTTTCAGCGGGAACGGTGATGCCCTGGGCAGGGATTCGCCGGACCTTGTCCGGGATATTGTCCTGTGGTCCATCGGCAAAGACCGGACTTAAAAGAAACAGACTGATAGTGAGGCAGCGTAGTGACAGCATTGTGGCGAGCGTCCATCCAAATGGGGTTGGGGATTCTGGAACAGAACCGCAGCCGTATTCTGGCAATTTTTGTCAGGATTGGAACACGCACAGCCCGAATTCAGCTTTCTGACTGTGTGATGATCCGGGGGCTTCGCATTTCCTGTGAGTGGTGGCGTTTGCTACATTAGATGAGGATGCGGGAGCGATCCCACTTTTCGGCAACGGCCGCATTGATGCTTCTGCTTCAGGACACACTTCCGCCTGCCGGCGATTCCGGCTGTGCGGGCCACAGCACTGTTTGAGATTTTCTATGTCTGAAAACAACGAGGATGCACTGTCCTCTGATGCCGTCGAGTTGCTGCATCAGGCGTGGGGCAAACTGCAGGATCAAATTCGTAAAGTCATTGTGGGGCAGGATGATGTGATTGAACAGATGCTGATTGCTCTGTTCAGTCGTGGTCATGTCCTGCTGGAAGGCGTTCCGGGGCTTGCCAAGACACTGATGGTCAGCACGGTTGCCCGCAGCCTGTCGATGAGCTTCTCTCGAATTCAGTTCACACCTGACCTGATGCCTGCGGACATCACAGGGACCGATATTCTGCAGGAGAATCGATCAACCGGAGAACGCGAGTTTCGGTTTATTCCCGGCCCGCTGTTCCACAATGTTGTGCTGGCTGATGAGATCAACCGAACGCCGCCAAAGACTCAGGCCGCGTTGCTGGAGGCAATGCAGGAACGTCAGGTCACGGTGGGGCAAACCATTCATCAGCTCAGTTCACCTTTCTTCGTGCTGGCCACGCAGAATCCGATTGAACAGGAGGGAACCTATACCCTGCCGGAAGCACAACAGGACCGCTTCATGTTCAAGGTATTTGTGCGTTACCCGACGTTCGAAGAAGAGCGACAGATCGCAAGACAGACCACTGCTGATTCTTCCTCAGAGGTTGCGGAGGTCCTTTCAGGCGAAGAAGTGCTCCGGATTCAGGAGACCGTACGACAGGTTGAAGTCAGCGATCACATCATCAATTACTGTCTCGCCATTGTCAGGCAGACACGGGTTGGTGAACCTGGAGTTCCGGAGTGGGTCGGCGAAATGCTGGGTTGGGGCGCCGGTCCGCGAGCTGTGCAGAACCTGCTGGTTGGTGGCAAGACACGAGCGTTGCTGAACGGCCGCACCAATGTTTCTCTGGAAGATATCCAAAAGCTGGCGGCTCCGGTTCTGCGGCACCGCATCGTTCCCAACTTCACCGCCGAAAGTGAAGGGGTCACGTCCGACGACATCATCGAGCGTCTGATTCAGGAAACAACCACTGACGAGAGCGAGCTGACTCGTGACCCGGCACTTGGAAAAATCTTTGCGGCCTGAAGAACTGGCTCGCATTTCCCGACTGGAACTGCGAGCAGGTCAGGTGGTTGAGGGGTTCGTCTCCGGGATGCATCGCAGCCCGTGGTTCGGGCAATCTCTCGAATTTGCACAGCATCGCGAATATGTGGCCGGGGATGATCTGCGCCGCATCGACTGGAAACTCTGGTCACGTTCGGATCGCTACTACCTCAAACAGTATGAAGAGGACACCAATGTCCGTGTCATGCTGGCGGTGGACGGCAGTGAATCGATGCAGTTTGGTTCCGGCGAATTGAATAAGTTTGAGTACGCTCAGACCGTGGCTGCAGCGCTCAGCATGCTGGCGCTCCGACAGCACGATTCGGCGGGAGTCAGCGTCTTCGATACCAATGTACGCAGTCAGGTTCCCGCCAGCAGTCGCCATAATCAGCTGCAGGCCATCATGGCAGCCCTGCAGACCGAGGTCAGCAGCGGTAAGACCGAGATTCTGAGTGTGTTGAAGCAGACAGCAGAAACTCTGACACGCCGCAGCATTGTGGTGCTCCTTTCAGATCTGTTTTGCTCCCGTGATGATCTTTTTCGCGGGCTCCAACTGTTGCGGCAACGCAGGCACGAAGTGATCGTGCTGCAGATCCTCGATGATCAGGAAATGGAGTTCGGATTCAGCGGAACCATGCGATTTGAGGGGCTGGAGTCCAGCGGACGGCTCACCTGCGATCCGGCGGCCCTGCGTGAAGGGTATCTGCGGGCTTTGCAGTCGTTTCTGGAAACCATCCGGCGGCGTTGTGCAGGCAGTGGAATTGACTACCGACTCATCAGAACTTCCGAGAACCTTGACGCAGCACTGGCGCAGGTACTGATTCGCCGAATGAAGTGAGTGCTGTCCGGCATTTCTGCGGTGCGGAACGATCGCCGCGTCAGGCCAGCCCCAAATGTCTGCGACCCAGAAAATCGCGCAGTCTTGCGATTCTGCTTTGGGCGGTAATTCTGCCGTCGGCCACAGTGGGGCAGGTCACTGTCGGTCGGGTTTTCTGCAGCAAAAAAAACGTTCCCCGCAGCAAAAAGGGCGACTGTCGGAAACAGTCGCCCAATATCTTCACTGGCCTGCCGAGCGTCAGAATCAGACTTTGCCGAAGACGGTTTTTCCGGAGCTCTGCAATTCATCGCAGGCTCGTTGCAGTCGTGTTGCCACGCCTGTCTCTGCCAGCTTCAGATAGGTTCGTGGATCGTATTTCTTCTTGTTTCCGATCTCGCCGTCCACCATCAGAACTTCGTCGTAGTTCTTCAGCATGAAGTCAGCGACGGGGCGCGTGAACGCGTACTGAGTGTCGGTGTCGATGTTCATCTTCATGACCCCGTAGTTCAGCGTTTCCTGCAGCTGTGCAGCGGGAGTTCCTGAGCCGCCGTGGAATACGAGATCAAATTCAGCCTCGGCCCCGTACTTGTCCGTCACAGCCTTCTGACCATCTCGCAGAATTTCGGGCTTCAGTTTGACAGCACCCGGCTTGTAGTGCCCGTGCACATTTCCGAATGTGGCTGCGAACATGAAGCGGCCGAGACCGTTCAGTGCCTCGTAGACCGCGACCATGTCTTCTGGAGTGGTGTAAAGTTTTTCGTTGGCCACATTGGAATGGTCAATCCCATCTTCTTCCCCCCCGACAACTCCGGCTTCCACTTCCAGGATGATTTCGTTCTCTGCACACAGCTTCAGCAGTTCCCTGCTGATTTCCATGTTCTGATCGAGCGGCAGTTCGGAGCCATCAAACATGTGGGAATTGAAGAGATTCCCCAGGCCGGCAGCACGTCGAGCTGCTGTCGCGGCGATCAGCGGCTTCAGGAAGCTGTCGACTTTCTTTGCCTGGCAGTGATCGGTGTGTAAACCGACCAGAATGTCATACTTTTCTGCAAGTCTGTGGACCGCCTCGGCCAGCACAATGACGCCGTGCACGGAGTCCTTCACGTTCAGCCCCGAAGCAAATTCACCGGCACCGGTTGAGAACTGAATGATTCCGTCCGAGCCAGCGTCTGCGAACGCTTTCAACGCTGCATTGATCGTGACAATGGAAGTCACATTAATTGCGGGATAGGCGTAGCTGCCCTGCTGAGCGGCGTCGAGCATCTGAGCATACTGTTGAGGTGTAGCGACAGGCATTCTTACGGTGCTTTCAAAAAGACAACACTGGTAATACTGAGAATCAGCGCAGTGAACATTGAACGGAAGACACAGGCCGTTGCAGGGCGACAGTGTACAGGAAAAATCGACGGTGGAAGTTTCAGCCCTCCCCCACTTCTGCAGGAATTCCCTACATCAGTGAGGATTTCCGGTTGCATCCGGTGATTGCACGCTGGAATCCCAATCAGCGGAATAGAGCGGCGGAATCCCGGACACTGCTCCGGGGCCGGCAGTGCAGCCCCGATTGAGATCAACAGTTCTGCCTGCAGATCGCTGTCAACCAACACCCGGCAGCATGCCGGGCAATCAGTCGTACTGCAAAGACACAGCCGAAGAACAGCCGAAGAACACGGTGCTGTGGTGCCTCCCGTGACCAATGGGCAATGGAGCGTTTCCCATCATAGCCGCCGGTGTGTTTTTTTTCGCAACCTATTGCAATGAGACAGGTGGGTTATGCCTGGTGAGAATTCGGCAGCCGGCGGCGTAAGTGGACACAGTGTCCGGTGCGGAAGTCGTCCGCTTCCTCTGTCGCCGGGATGCCCAGCCTGCTTCCGGTGAGACAGATTGTTCAGTGTTTTCAGGGGACGAGAAGCACGCGATCAGGGCGGACATCGACTGTGCGAAAGTGGTCGCCGAAAATCTTCGGGAAGAATTGAGACCCTGGCTGACGAGTGCTGACGGCCTTGAGTGAAATGATGGTCTGCAGAACGCGATTCACTGCCGGAGTTTGTTCTCCTGTAATCTGAATCGGAATCCCGTTGCTGCGGAGCGTGGCCACGACATCACCCAGCCTCGCCCGATCTGCCTGCAGCTGAAACAACCGAGTTTGTAATGAGTCGGGGGAAACGGCTGGGTTGCCGGCAGCTTTATTCGGTCCTGCTGACAAGGCTGCGAAATCGGCGTGCTGATCGATGGTTGCAGTGAGGATCGCGTCGCTTCCCGACCACCGTGGCTGCGGACCCTGCTTCCACTGCTGCTGAATCGCGTCCCGCTGGTCCCGCTGCGATGGATGCCGGAGTGTGAACTCTTCGTCCACGGCGATGGGGCGGATTGTGACGGCCGGCTGCTGTGCGTCGGCGTCGGCATACAGATCAAACTGTGAGAGTACCAGACTGGCCAGTTCAAGAAACGTGAGTGGCGGAAGTTGCTGCTCTGCCCAAATGTCATGGGGTATCTGCGGCAGGTTGCGGATTTGAATCCCACTGCGATCGGCAGCCTGCCGAAGAATTTCAGCCGGCGTTGCCGGTGTTTGCCAGCTCTGTGGGAAGGAAGTTGTTGCCTGCCGTGGAATCGGTCTCCCCGGCAATTGTTTCCATTCGAGTTCCTGCTGGGCGGAATGCAGCAGCAGGACCGGAAGCCGCCGTGTCTGTAGTTGCGGGCCGATCAGCACATATTTGTCCGTCTGAACCACGACGGCTCCCGGTATCACCTCAGCCGTCTGCTGCAGGATTCGAATTCGTGGGACAAAGCCCGAGTCAATACTCACTGGCTGTCGGGGGTTCAGCAATCGATGACGAAGTACAGCGGCACCGGACTGGCTGCTGAAGTCATTCAGCATTTGGCCAAGCGAAACGTCACGAACCGACCAACTGACAGACGTATCAAGGATTTTGCGCAACTGCTTTCCAGCTGCTGGAGGCGCGGAATGAAGAGGGGCACCGGAAACGGCGAACAGGACCGTCAGCAGTGCCGCTCTGATGAACGCTCGCCGAACAGGGTGTTCGGGTACGAAGATGTCATGTCTGCGGCACATTCAAATCCTCGCTGAGAAAAGGGTACATTGATGAAGCAACGTCGCAGATCGCGAACGCAGAATCCGGCGACAAAACCTGGCGATAGAATGCGGTTGCAGTCCACCGACAGACTGCGTTGTCGCTTACCGGCAGATGCAGGCCTGGGGACGTCCCCGGAATTGGCAGGTAAAGATCCTGGCTGGAAGCCGTGGTGTTTGAGAAATCCCGCTGGGTCCGCCCCCGCCTGGCCAGTAGAATATTAGCGTCGCAGTGCCGCTACAGAAGGGTTTAGGGATGAAAAAAACGCAGGCCGTCGGGATCGATCTTGGAACGACTTATTCCAGTCTCGCCGTACTGAACAAGCACGGCCAGCCGGTCACCATTCCGAATCAGGATGGTGAACTGTCTACGCCTTCCGTGGTCTATTTTGATGGGGCCAACGTGGTCGTCGGTACCGAAGCGCTGCGAAATGCGGTTTCATCTCCCGACCGCGTTGTCCAGCACGTCAAACGCTGGATGGGAGATCCGCAAAAGCTCTGGGAGGTTGATGGCCGCGGTTATACACCAACGGATATCTCTGCGTTAATCCTGAAGAAACTCCTTCGCGATGCAGAAACGCAGCTTGGGAAAATTCGCGAAGCTGTGATCACGGTGCCGGCGCTGTTCAGCGAAACACAGCGTCAGGAAACGCTGAACGCCGGGCACGCGGCGGGTCTGGAAAAAATCCAGATGATCAACGAGCCGGTCGCCGCTGCGCTCTGCCATGTTCTGGGTGACGAGGGACTGGCCTTTGCCGAACTGGCTGTCGACCAGAAAATCCTGGTCTTTGACCTCGGTGGCGGTACGCTGGATCTTGCTGTCGTTGATTATCGTTCTGAACACGTGCGGGTTATCGCATCCGGCGGAGATCCTGAACTTGGCGGACTCGACTGGACGCGGGTTCTGGTGGATCTGGCAGCCGGGCGCTTTCTTGAAGAAACCGGGATCGATCCAAGAGATCATCTCCGCAGCCTGCAGTATCTCAGTCTTGAATCAGAGCAGGCAAAGCGAAGTCTGTCCGCAAGAGATCGCGCTGCGGTTTCTGTGCAGCATGAGAACCAACTGAAGACTTACCAGATTGGAAAGAACGGGTTTGAACTTTCCAGTGCGAAGTTGCTGGAGAAGTGCCGACAGGTGACGAACGGTCTGTTGGCGGATAACAGCCTTGGCTGGGCTCGCATCGGCACTGTGCTGGTCACCGGTGGGGCTTCCCGAATGCCAATGATCCGTGATCTGTTACAGAAAATGTCCGGCCGGACATTGAATCGTACGTTGTCTCCGGATCAGTCGATCGCTCATGGTGCCGCCAGCTATGCGGGGATGTTGCTGTCCGGAGATGGCAGAGCTCAGGACCTGTTCAGCGGCAAAGTTTCGGAACGACTCGGCCGGATCCAGCAGCAAAGTGTGAACGCCAGACCACTCGGCATCATGGTTCGGGATCAGCAGGCGGGGCGTCGCGTTCCGTGCTGGCTGATTCGGGCGAACACTGTATTGCCTGCGGCAGTGACCCATATTTTTGGGACAGCAGGCCCCAACCAAAGACGAGTGCGAGTGCGTCTTGTGGAAGGTGGGCTGGGGAAGCAGCCTGCGGTCGAAGTTGGTGAATGTGTGATTACTGATCTTCCACAAAATCTCCCGGAGGGCTCCAAAGTTGAAATCACAATTGCATACGATCAGCAGGCGAGAATTCAGGTGACGGCTCAGGAGCTCCAAAGTCGTTGTCAGGCCACGGCGAATCTGACACGTCCGGGGAATGTGCTGCAGACGCAGTCGCCGGGCCGCGGCGAGTCAAAGAACGCAAAGACGCCACAAGCCAGGAAAAAAGCCGCCGGAACATCTGCCAGACCCGGTGCGAAAGCAAAGCAAAAGCGGCCCGCGCGCAAGCCCCCGCGGCCAAAACCTCGCCCCCCCGCCGCAGCAGTGACAGACTTTGGGGCAGAGTGTTTTGACGATGACTTGTTGCGAGCGATGTCGGATGCTGCAGATGAGAGCCCAGTCTTCTTGTGTCATCGGTGCGGAGTGGAGCTCAACTCCGCTGGCTACTGCGACGACTGCGATGGCGATCAGGCCCAAAGCAACCCTTCAGACAGCCTGAAGCAGCGCGATGAATCCGTCGAAATCTCAGAAGAAGAGTTCTGGGATTACGAACTCGATCAGGAATGAAGGGAATCCCGTACTTCGTGAGTCAATTTCGGCGATCCTGCATTGGGAGAAAGCCGGTCGGAGATGTGGGGACGAAAAAAGTTGTCTCGGGGCTGACTCGCGGTGTCTGCTCGTGGATTTCTCAGCGCAGCGTCAGGGCCCGTGTTGATATGTCCATGTGTTCATATGTGGATATGTTCATGTGTTCATTGCCAGCTGGCGTCCTCCGCTAATTCGAGGATTTGAATGTGGCCGGCCAGCCTGCGTAGATTCCCGGCATTGAGCAAAGCCCCGTTGAATTCGGTGATCGCTGCGAATTTCAGCTCGGGAAACGGCGATGAGCAGTGCATATCCTTGAGATTTGGCTGTTCAGTCCGTAGCATCTGTCGCAATCGAACGCTGTTCCGCGGGGCAGTTTTCGAGGATCTGTTCGGTGCCCGGCTCGGTTCAGTGTTTTTGACCGGTACCATGTGATCGCAAGCGGTTTGTTACGAGGTTTTGGAGTTGCGGAGCGTGGCTTTCTGCGTTGATCAGGCACCTTTGCCTGTCTGTTGTCTGCAGAGGCTTCGGAGAATGGTGTGATCTTGGACGAGCCGAAAGAGGAGCAAGTCACCCGCATCTTGTTTGTGTGTACAGGGAATACGTGTCGCAGTCCGATGGCGGAGGCCTTGTTTCGCTCGGCCGCGGCGGAGTTTCTAAAGTGTTCCGTCTGGCAATTGCGGGAACATGGGGTTGATGTGTTTTCGGCGGGCGTGGCTGCATGGGAGAATTCCCCCGCATCGCCTCAGTCTGTCGAAGTGATGAAGGATCGTGGGCTGGATCTGACTCAGCATCTATCGCGGCAGGTTACTGCGCAGATGATTGCACAGTCAGATGCTGTGCTGGCAATGACCCCGCGACATCAGGCTGTTCTGCAGCAACTGAGTCCGGCTGATTCCGAACGGATTTGGTTACTGGGTGGAAGCGGTGTGGACATTGCCGATCCATTTGGCGGAAGTGTTGAAGAGTACAGGCAGTGTGCCGGCGAGATCGCGGAATACACCGACCGGTGGGTCCGCAGGTTGTTGTCGAAGAAGGTTGATGAACTCTGATGAAGATCGGTATTGCCAGTGATCATCGTGGCGTAGCCATGAAGACCCGACTGACACAACTCCTTGAGAGCCTGGAGTGTGATGTGGTGGACTTCGGTCCGCATGACTCCCAGAGCGTGGATTATCCTGACTACGCTGCCGAGGTGTCCCGAGAGGTTTCATCCGGCAGGCTGAATCGGGGGATTCTGATCTGCGGAACCGGAATTGGTATGTGCATCGCCGCCAACAAGTTTGCCGGCGTTCGCGCCGCTCCGTGTCACGACAGTGTGACTGCCGAATACAGTCGCATGCACAACGACGCGAATATCATCTGCCTTTCAGCTGATCAGTTGAGCGAGCAGGTCGCTGATCAGGTGATTCGAATCTGGCTGCGGACCGAGTTCGAACAGGGTCGGCACGGGCGGCGACTGGAGAAGATTTCGCGTTTGGAACATGAGGTTGCCGTGGATTTAGTGGATCGCGAGCGCCAGCAACGCGAATAGTTGTTTTCCGCAGAGCAGCCTGCTCCGCAACCGGAGAACTCCCAGTGCGGATTCGTGCTCACGCGAATTGTCTTCCAGTCGGGGAACAGAAGGGAAGCTTGCAATGAATGCCCAGAGTTTAAGATTTGCCAGGACTCACGAGTGGGTCTTTGTTGAGGGGGACACAGCTACACTGGGGATCTCTGAATTTGCGGTTGGGCAGTTGACAGACATCGTGCACATTGAGTTGCCGCAGCCGGGAGACACAGTCAGTCCGGGCAGTCCATTGGGGGAGGTGGAGAGTGTCAAAGCGGTCAGCGACATCTACTCCCCGTTGACGGGAGAGGTGGTCGAGGTCAATGACGCGCTCCCTGGTGATCTGAACCTGCTCACCGAAAGTGCTTACTCCGACGGCTGGATCGCCAGGATTCGGCTTCGGAATGCTGATGAGCTGGATGCGCTGATGAGCTTCGAAGAATATCAGAAGCATTGCGAATCGGCCTGATACCGGAACCGGTTCCAGTCCACCAGACTTGCAGCGATCAGCCGAAAGTTGAGGTTTGCCTGTGACTGATGCACCAGCGAAAAGCGGCAGCCGGAACGAGCAGACAGCGGCAGTAAGTGTGCGGCGTGTTGGAAAGTCTTTTGCTGCAGTACAGGCACTGCACGATGTCAGTTTCGAGATTCATCGCGGCGAACTCCATGCCGTGATGGGGGAAAATGGCGCTGGCAAAAGCACCCTCATGAAAATCCTTGCCGGGGTCATTTCCGACTTCACCGGGGAATTGGAGGTCAACGGTGAGCTGCGTTCCTTCCAAAATCCGTCTGACGCCGAAGCTGCCGGAATTGGGATGATTCACCAGGAACTGAATCTGGTGGAGCAGCTGAGTGTTTCCGCGAACGTATTCCTTGGCCGCGAGATTTGTTATCGCGGCGGACTGCTGAATTCGGCAGAGATGAATCGCCGTGCTGCGGACCTGCTGACTGAACTGCAGGCTGAGTTTGATGCTTCAGCGCTGGTTCGCGATCTGCGTATCGGAGACCAGCAACTCGTCGAGATTGCTCGAGCACTGTCCCTGGCGACCGAAATTCTGATCATGGATGAGCCCACGAGTGCGCTCACGGAGTCGGAAGTCGAGCGACTTTACCAGGTCATCGAGCAGTTGCGGCAGCGTGGGGTGACGATCATTTACATCTCCCACAAGATGGATGAAGTCTTTCATCTGGCCGACCGAATTACTGTACTTCGCGATGGCTGCTTTGTCAGGACGCTGCGAAGAACTGAAACCGATCCTCGAGAGGTCGCCCACCTGATGGTGGGTCGAGAACTTCCTGAACGCTCTCGACATGCTGCCTTCGACGCGGCATCATCGGAGGTGGCATTGGAGGTCAGGAACCTGTCTCTCACCCGGTCCGGTCAGGGGATTTCTCAGCGACTGCGGGATATTTCTCTGCGTCTGCACAAAGGAGAGATCCTTGGAATCGCCGGCCTGATGGGAGCTGGTCGCACAGAACTTCTGGAGAGTTTGTTTGGGGTGGCTTCTGGCATTGTCAGTGGAGAGATCATTGTTGGTGGAGAGAGCTGCCAATTCCGGCATCCGGCGGAAGCAATGCAGGCAGGACTGATGATGGTTTCAGAAGATCGCAAGCGGCTGGGGCTCTTTCGCCAGCTGACGGTGCGGGAGAATATCAGCATCAGTGCACTGCGTGAAATTGCATCCGCAGGAATTGTCGGTGTCGGTGCGGAGCAGACTGCGGTCGGTGAGGTCATGTCACAACTTGCAGTGAAAGCTGATTCGCCCGAAAGTCGAATGACATCGCTCAGTGGAGGCAACCAGCAGAAATGCATCCTCGCCAGATGTTTGATGACAAATCCTCGCGTTCTGTTGTTGGATGATCCCACACGCGGTGTGGATATTGGCGCAAAGACAGAGCTCTATGCGCTGATGCAAAAGTTGGCTCAGGAGGGCATGTCGATCCTGGTGACATCCAGTGAATTGCCCGAATTACTTGCGGTTTGCGACCGCATTCTGGTGCTGAGTGAGGGGATTCTGACGGCAGAGTTTCCCGTTGAAAAAGCGACTGAACAGGCGATCATGGAAGCCGCGACTCAGAGTAGACGGACTGCATCAGCGTCCGATCACTAAGGCTGCAGTCGCCTGGCAGCGGCTTTCTGCCCGCGATTTGCGCGATGGTGGCAGAATTTGCAGGTGCACGTGAGTTGTGCGAACTCAGTGGAGCAAACCCGTGCACCTTCTCTGTCTTCAGACGGGAGTGCATATTGAGGGGACCTGCGCGGGCGGGTATATTGGCTGGCAAAGATGCACACTCTTCACGGTCGGGTCAGGTTTTGATGCTTCGCTTTGAGCAATTCTCCCAGGACACACAATTTCTCAGGCTGGTTCATCGCGAACCGGACGTGGATCTTGTTGCTGCCGGACTCGAGATCGCTCGCGATGTTCATCCAAACCTGGACTTTTCTCGAACCCGCGCGGCTTTGCAGCAAGCCGTTGCCAGACTGACTCACCCCATCACTCGGGCTGGTTCCGACTTTGATGAGTTGAAGCTTCTGGTCTGCTACATGACAGAAGAGATGGGGCTTTACGGCCGGCCTGATTGTCTCGACGATGTAGACGCACATTATCTGCACAAAGTCCTCGAGACGGGACGAGGAATTCCGATTTCACTCTCCCTGTTGTATCTGCATGTGGCGAATGAACTCGGTATTCCTCTGGAGCCGATTGCAACACCGGGCAGATTCCTCACCCGTCTGCAGACCGAGGCGGGTGTGCTTTACGTGGACGCGTTTGACCAGGGACGCATTCTGGATGAGGTGGAGTGTGTGGAACTGATTTGTTCAACAACTCAGTTTTCGCCTCAGGAAGTCTACCGCTTTTTGCGACCGGCCGATGAGCGTTCGATTGCAATTCGGATGCTGCAGAATCTGAAAAATCTGTTTGGGCGTCAGGAACGCTGGACAGACGCATGGCGCGTTCAGAGCCGTCTTAGTATGTTAATGCCCGGTTCGTGGCGTGAACGTCGGGATCATGCAGTGCTGACTCTTCGTGCCGGTCGATACGGAGAGGCCGTCGAACTGCTGAAAAAAAGTCTGAGTGTTTGTCCGGATGAGGACCGACAGTTCCTGCAGGGACATCTCAGTCAAGCATTGCGGCTGTTGCCCGAAAGCAACTAAGACCTGCGTCCCTGCTGCTTGACGCCACGTGCACGATCTC
>Ga0075479_10000240_pt1 | contig 22426 bp, 13 predicted proteins | sample DEB08_DNA_8_FD_76341 | JGI IMG/M metagenome (GOLD analysis project Ga0075479, IMG submission 76341) | Aqueous microbial communities from the Delaware River and Bay under freshwater to marine salinity gradient to study organic matter... | ecosystem: Environmental > Aquatic > Marine > Coastal ... | reverse complement strand
ATGGCCGACTGGACGCCGGAAGCTGAAGGGACTGAATTCGAATTACCTGCGATTCTGCAGCCGCTGCAGGCTGTCAAGGATCGTCTGATGGTGCTCAGCGGGCTCACTGCCGACAAGGCCAGACCACACGGTGATGGGGGTGGAGACCATGCCCGTGCACTCAGTTCTTTTCTGACAGGGACTCAGGCCTTCAAGACGGATGGCACGAACATTCGCGCGGGGATTTCCGTCGATCAGGCTGCCGCCGCACGAATTGGTCACCAGACGCGCATGTCGTCGATTGAGCTTGGCTGTGAGCAGGGAGCGATGGCCGGAAACTGCGACTCCGGTTACAGCTGCGTTTATTCGTCCACGATGTCGTGGCGGTCGTCTACTCAACCACTGCCGAAAGAAGTCAATCCTCGGCTGGTTTTCGACCGCATGTTTTCCAATGAGTCTGATGGCCGAATGGCTCAGAAGAATGCGCGCCGTCGAAGTGTGCTGGACTATGTGCGTGAAGATACTCGCAGTCTCTCCCTGCGACTTTCCGCAAACGACAATCGCAAGCTGGATGAGTACCTCACATCCATTCGCGATATTGAGCAGCGAATTGAGCGTTCGGAAAAGCTGCCGCCTGTTCCGGTGCCTGATTATCCCCGTCCGGAAGGGGTTCCTGCAGACTATGAATCACACATACGAATGATGTGTGACCTGATGATGCTGGCATTTCAGAGCGACGTGACTCGCGTGGCTACGTTTGTGCTGGCGAACGAGGGCAGCAATCGTCCTTACCCATTCATCGATGTGTCGGATGGACATCACGATTTGTCTCATCATGGAAATGACAACGACAAGAAAGACCGCATTCGGAAGATCAACACGTTTCACACGACTCAGTTGGCCTATCTGCTGGAGAAGCTGGCATCGGTGGAAGAGGGTGACGGCACGCTGCTTGACCACTGCATGATTGCCTACGGTAGCGGCATTCATGATGGAAATGCTCATAATCACGAGGATCTGCCGTTGTTGCTGGCCGGGGGCGGATGCGGAACTCTGCAGACAGGCCGGCACGTGCGTTATCGCACAGAGACGCCACTGACCAATCTTTGGCTGGCGATGCTGAATCGTATGGAGGTGGACTGGGAGCGGTTGGGGGACAGCACCGAAGTCCTGACCGGCCTGCTCTGAAAAGGTTGGCTGATTCTGCTTCGCCGAACAGATGGCGATTGCAGAAAAAACCATCTGCAAAAAAACGCACATGGTGGCATGTGCGGGCGTTTGATGTTTGCTGCGGCAGTCACCGCTGACAGACCGGTTTCAGGCTGGCAGGATGTCGTTGGCTTTCAGCCACGCGATCACTTCGTTGGCCAACTCTTCCACACCCTTGGTGTCTGAATCGAGGACGATTTCCGGCGATTCAGGAGCTTCGTAAGGAGCATCGATTCCGGTGAAGTCCGAGATCTCTCCTGCACGAGCCTTTCTGTACAGTCCCTTTGGGTCGCGAGCTTCACAGGTTTCAAGGCTGGCCTGAACCAGGATCTCAACAAATGTTCCCTCGGGAAGCAGTGCCCGAACCAGCTCGCGGTCAGCTGCATAGGGGGAGATGAACGCGCTGGAGACAATTGTTGCCGCGTCGGCAAACAACTTTGCCACTTCACCAATTCGACGGATGTTCTCTGTTCTGTCTTCCGGGGAGAATCCGAGGTTCCTGTTCAGTCCCATGCGGATGTTGTCGCCGTCGAGGACAAACGTGTGAACACCCTGTCGGTGCAGCAGCTGGTCAACTGCGTTGGCGATGGTGGACTTTCCACAGCCACTCAGTCCGGTGAACCACAGAACTGCCCCGCGATGGCCATTCAGTTTCTGGCGATCCTCGCGTGTGATCTGGTGGTTGTGCCAGGTGACATTGGTGGCCTTTTCGTCGGTCATTTTGAAAGTGCTCCGAATGTGCTGATGAGGTGGACAGGAACACGCAGGAGGGCCGGCGTACCGACAATTCCGGCCGCTGCGGCCGATCATAGGGAGACACGCTGGACGCTGCCAAACTGATCCCTGCGAAATCGGCAGCAGTGCTGCGTCCTGTTCATTTTCGGGAATGAAACCAGACCTGATGCCCAAAAAAACAGGAATACCGGGCATTGCCGATCTTCCTGTGCGTGTGCAGCGGGTGAGCTGATTTGTCCGGGCCAGAGCTGACTTCTCAGAGATCTGCCTGAGACCATGCCCCATCAATTCGGCGCCAGACATCGCCCGGGTTTTTGTCCTGCAGAACCTGCGGAAGACGACCTGGCCGAACACTGTCGTAGCTTTGCAGCATGCCGAAACGAGTCACCGAGCCGGGCACGCCGACGGCCGTGAAGCCTGGATGTCCGGTCGCGGGGAACGGTCCGCCGTGGTTCATCGATGAAACAACAGCGACCCCTGTCGGCATCTTGTCGTTCAACAGGCGTCCCACCTTGGTTCGCACAACTCGCTCGATCTGTTCGCAGTCTGAGTCGTCCGTCCCTCGAGTGTCGCTGTAAATTGATCCGGTCAGATTTCCTTCCAGCAGTTCGGCAATTTCCGTCATCTGCTCGGTGGTCTCTGCGGTCACAAACAGTGATCCGTTACCAAAAGCTTCCGTTTGCAGTGCATGCGGGTTCTTCAGAAATGCGGCTGCGTCTGCCCGCAACAACGTATTCTTCACACACACGCCGGTCCCGCCTCCGGATGTTCCTCCGGTCACCAGCGTTGCACCGGACTGTTTCAGCGTTTCAAGAGCTGCAAGGAAGTTTTTGCGAACGCCTTCAGAGAGCATTGTGGACGAGGCCGCGGATTCAAAGCGGGAAGCCACTGCTTCAATGAATGCTTCGCCGAGATCTCCTGAGGGAATCACAACAAGGCCGGGATTTGTACAGAACTGCCCTGCACCCATCAGGCAGCTGGTCTGGAATTCGTCGGCGATTGTTTCGAGCCGTTCCTTGAGGGCGCCCGGCAGTACGAAGACCGGATTGATACTGCTGAGTTCGAGATAAATTGGCTTGCCGGCAGCGTCTGCTGCAGCCTTCAGCCGCAGCCCGGTCTGGCGTGCACCGGTGTAGCCCACACTGCCGATACGTGGGTCAGAAACCAGCTTCAAACCGTCTTCATGTGATGTTCGATAAATGAGCTGTACCAGGGCTTTGGGCATCCCGGTCTTTTCAATTGCGGCCACAGCAGCTTCGGCGAAGATGCGGGTGGTTTCCGGATGGCTGGGATGTCCCTTGGCAATCACCGGGTTTCCAGCGGCCACGGCGGCAGCAAAGTCTCCGCCGGCCATTCCATTATAGGCGTAGGGGAAATTGTTTGGTCCAAAGACCACAACGGGACCAATCGCCCCGTACATGGAACGAATTCCGCTGCCGGTGTCGATTGTGGGGATGCGCCATGATTCATTCCGAGCTGTTGCCGCTGCCTGGCGAATCTGATTGGTGGTTCGTGGCAACTCACCATCGCGCAGGCGAGGAGAAACAGGCAGCCCGGTTTCCTGATGTGCGGTCTCAACCAGCAGGTCCGCGCGAGCCTCAATCTCGTCAGCGTATGTTTCCAGAAACTCAGCAAACCGAGTGCCGGGCCATCCCCGCATTTCTTTCGCGGCTGCCGCAGCTGCAGCAATCACCTGATCCACGTCTTCCCATGGGCTGACCGGGAAAGTTTGTGGCATTGGCTGTTCGGTGGACGGATTTGCTGCCTGAAATGTGCTGGTCCCGCTGCCGGCGATCCACTCGCCATTGCAAAGAATGGGCTGTACTGACTGAGTCACTGATTTTCCTTCCGCGGTCGTACCAAACTGAAGCGGTCGGTCAGGATACCGACCAGGGAATGCTTTGCGACAACGTGACTGTTGTCACTCGGTCTGCATCCTGCTGTAGAAGGATCAGTATCTGCGTTTGTCGTGTATTTGCAACTGACGCCCTGTGGAGAACCAGTTCTGTACCGACAGGGGGATTTTCCAGTGGCAGTTTCAGGGACGGATGATGACCTCGGAGCCACGGATCAGCAGTCCGAATACTTCTTCGATGTCCTTGTCCTCGAGGTGGATGTAGCCGCGAGATACGGATCTGCCAATTGAAGTGGGATCGATTGTGCCGTGGATCCCAATGTGGTCGCCAAGGCCAATCCAGTATTCCCCGAGCGGATTGGTGGGATCGTCTGCAGCCACAACTCCGCCCTCCGGTCGGTACCAAACCGGATTTTCCAGCTTCTCTGTGACTTCAAATCGTCCTGCCGGTACAGAGTCATCTTTCCCGGTTCCAATTTCGTAGTGCTGGATGTACCAGCCGTGGGCATGAACGGTCAGATTCATCAGCGACAGATCCACAACCGCGCCAAATGGTCCGCGAACAACCTTGAGCTCGCTGCCGGCCTGCAGCTCGGACGGACGGACCCGATTGAGCCGGGACAGATAAGCCCAGGGGACCTGATATTCCCGACTGATGCTCTCCAGTGTTTCACCAGGCTGGACCAGATGCGGTTCCCCAAAATGCTCGCGGGAAGCGGCGAAGATGACCGCCGCTGACTCCTGGAGCGTTGGAATCAACAGTTCGCGATGTTCGGGGTGTTTCCAGTACAACGCCGACAGTGCAGAATGCGATTCGAGATACTGTCCGTCTTTGATCCGTGTTTGAGCATCATGCAGGGCTTCTGAAAAACTCGCTGGGAGTGCTGCTTCCGCAGCGGCCCCCCTCAGCCGCGTTGCTGGCTGGAAAGAACTTTCACTGGTGATTCCCGAAACCTGCTCAATATTGCTCGGGTTGCCGGAGTCCGCGATCGATTCTTCAAACAGCGATGGCTCCGCCTCAGGTCGCTGCTGTTGCCCGGTCAGTTCCGGTTCCATCAATCCGGACCACTCATCGTTGTCGTTGACCTGAGCGGTCTGAGTCAAACCTTGGTCCTGTTGATCAACCGTGGCAACTTTTCCTCCCGGAGCGGTTTCACCCATTTCAGGTTCTTCGGCGGCTGGCTGTGAATCGGCCAGATCGGTCCCATTCCAGGACGAGGCCGCATCGAAGTACCAGAAGCAGAATCCTGTCGCGGCCAAAACGCAGATGTACCAGTGCAGGGGATACGGTTTTCTGGAGTTGGAAATGAACGCGTCCATGCTGACTGCTCCGGTCCGGGAAGAACTGCAAAAAGATCAGTTCGATGGAAAGGGTCATGCTGTGTTGATGGTGGCAATCCGTTTGCCACAGATTGAGGCTGTTGCAGGCCTGATGGGCCGGACGTCTGCCAGTCTCAAACCTGCTGTGAGGGATTTTGACAGAGTTTGCTGAATGCAGCTATGGCAAGTTGCCGCAGGTGGACTGCGAGGCCTGCGGCGGCGGGGTGTGCTGCGCAAGAAAAAAAGGAGGCGCAAGGTGCGTCTCCTTTTTGAATTTCAGTTTGAACTCGCCTCGGTCAATCAACCGGGGAGAGCACAGTCGATACTGCCGCTGGTTGGTTCGGTCATGGCGTCGGCGAGTTCCGACCGCACAATTGCCATATCTCGCGGGGCTTCAATTCCAATCCGAACGGAATTCGGACTAACGCGCACCACGGTAATTACGACATCTTCACCGATGCAGATTCGCTCGTTTGTCTTGCGGGAAAGTACCAGCATTGCTCACTCCATGTTGCAAAAGGTCATCCATGATCGTTGGAGCCACGTAAGCCAGGGAGTTGCCTGCCAGCAAATCGGACTCTGCCGATTCCACTGGACCACTCTGAACTGACACTCCAACACGGTTGTCGGCGAGGCCAAGCACACTGCGGACCGGTCGCAACTCTGAAGCAGTGGCCCATTCCTGCCACCACATTCACTCGCTTTGACACAGCCGCAGCGGCGATTCCTGCCGCTGCCTTGCAGCAACCTGCCGGATTCGCCTGACATCAGCCTGATATCGACATCAAAAGGATACATGCGGGAATTTTCGTTGTATAGCAGAAAATGCCTAAAGTTTGTGCAACCGGCAGAAAATGCGGAATGCCTGTTTTTTGTGCAGCCTGCATGGCTGTCATTATGGCGGGTTTGTCCATGGTGCGGAGGAATCCGTAATTGCATTGCTGGGACGGGCATTTCAGCCCGTGATCCCTACAATCGGTCTTGAACGGTGGGCTGGGTCATCAGCGTGCCACGCCTCCGGCTTTCAGTTTTCCTCAGCCCATGTCTCTAAAGACCCAGCAATGACACTTTCGGACATCGAGATCCGCGGCGCGCGGGAGCACAACCTTCGCAATGTCAGCTTGCAGATTCCCCGCAACAAACTTGTGGTGATGACGGGCGTCAGCGGGTCCGGGAAGAGCTCGTTGGCGTTCGACACGCTGTATGCGGAGGGGCAACGGCGTTACGTCGAGAGCTTGTCGACCTACGCGCGGCAGTTTCTGGGGCAGATGCCAAAGCCTGATGTGGATTCGATTTCCGGACTGGCACCATCCATTTCGATCCAGCAGAAATCCACCAGTCGCAATCCCAGAAGTACAGTCGGCACCATCACTGAGGTTTACGACTACCTGAGGGTGCTGTTCGCTCGAGTGGGTCAGGGATACTGTTACGTATCCGGCAAGCCCATCCGGGCTCAATCCACAGATCAGATCGTTGAGTCGATTGCGGGGCTGGAGAAGGGAACGAAGTTTCAGATCCTTGCGCCGCTGGTGCAGAATCAGAAGGGTGAGTTTCGGGATCTGTTCACCGACCTGATGAAAAAGGGTTATCTTCGGGCTCGAGTGGACGGGGAGCTGATCCGTCTCGCCAATCCTCCGTCGTTGAAGCGGCACCACAAGCACACAATTGAAGTCGTGGTGGATCGCCTGATTGCCGGCACTACCGGACGATCGCGACTTGCCGAAGCTGTGGAGCAGGCTTTAAAGCTCGGGGACAGTCGTCTGATCTGCTCCGTCAGCCACACGTCAGGCCGGGCGATCAGCGAACCTGTTGCCGGACTTTCCGCGCTGGAACTTGCAGCGGAAGACGCAGAGGCGTTTATGCTGGCCGATTCGGATCGGCTTTACAGTGCTCTGTATGCCTGTTCCGAGAGTGGTATCAGTTACGAGCCACCGTCGCCTCAGCTATTCAGTTTTAACAGCCCGCTGGGAATGTGCCCGGACTGCAATGGCCTGGGACTGCGGCATGGATTCCCCGAAACGACACTGGTCGCCGATGAGTCCCTGACCATCATGCGTGGGGCAATGCTGTTGCTGGACTGGAAGAAAATGGGACGCTGGCCGCGTCACCTGTTGCAGGGGGCGGCCAATGCAATTGAAGAAGACTGCGGTCTTGCTGAAAACACGCTGCTAAAGACGCGCTGGTCGGAGCTTCCCCCGGACGCGCAGCAACTGTGGCTCTACGGCACGGGTGATCGGCATGTGACTTTCTCCTGGCGCACTCGCGGTGGAGTGCGACGTCACGGTGGTACGTGGGAGGGCTGGGCGAATCGGCTGCTGGAATCGTGGAGATCGGCTGCGAATCCCATGCGTCGTCGCCAGTTGGAAAAATATATGGAGGTTGTGGCGTGTGCCGGCTGTCGAGGCGAGCGTCTGAATCGACAAGCGCGGCATGTCAGGATTCGCACGGCATCCAAAACGTGGCAGAAGCAGGGTGGTGCGGTTGAATTGAGCCTGCCGCAACTTTGTTCGCTTTCTGTCGAAGATGCAGCGGAGTTTCTTTCCGAGCTGCAACTGTCTCCGGTTGCTGAGTTCATTGCTGAGGAAGTGCTGCGAGAGATTCGTGGCCGGCTGCGATTCCTGCTGCAGTGCGGATTGAACTATCTGGCCCTCGATCGCTCTGCGCCAACATTGTCCGGCGGGGAGTCGCAGCGAATTCGGCTGGCCGGTCAGATCGGCTGCGGCCTGACAGGAGTGGTTTACATACTTGATGAGCCGTCCATCGGTCTGCATCCTCGCGACAATGCGATGTTGCTGGGAAGCCTGGAGCAGCTTCGCGATCAGGGAAACACCGTGATCGTTGTCGAGCATGATGAAGAAACCATGCGGGCAGCGGACCATATCGTTGATTTTGGCCCGGGGCCTGGCGTACTTGGCGGCGAAGTTGTGGTGGAGGGCAGCCTGAACGATGTGCTGAAGTCAAAACGCAGCATCACAGGTCAGTATTTGTCCGGCAGACTGTCCATTGAAACGCCGGCGGAACGACGCAGCCCCGAACGGGGCAGTTTGGTCATTCGCGGAGCCAGCCATAACAACCTCAAAAATGTGACGGCCAGCTTTCCACTGGGACGGCTGATCGGAGTGACCGGGGTGAGCGGGTCCGGAAAGAGTTCGCTGGTCAACGATATTCTGTGGCAGGTTGTGAATCGCGACGTCAACGGGGGCAAAGGCACGCCGGGAAGTCACAAATCAGTTGATGGTCTGGATCTGATCGATCGAGCCATTGACATTGATCAATCTCCCATCGGACGCACGCCGCGATCCAATCCCGCGACCTACGTCAAAGTGCTGGACGAAATCCGCAAACTGTTCGCAGGGCTGCCGCAGTCGAAAGCACGCGGATACCGCGAGGGCCGATTCAGCTTTAATGTGGCTGATGGACGCTGCGAAGCCTGCGATGGCCACGGCGCCACGAAACTGGAAATGGACTTCCTGGCTGATATCTGGGTTCCGTGCAATGTTTGTGAAGGTCGCAGATTCAATCACGAAACTCTGGAAGTGTGTTACAAGGATCACTCGATCGCCGATGTGCTGAATCTGGAGACTCGCGACGCGCTCAGCCTGTTCGAGAATCTGCCGAAGATCGCGAGGCTGCTGCAGGCGCTGGTTGATGTTGGGCTGGACTACATGCGACTGGGACAGCCATCACCCACGCTCTCCGGCGGAGAGGCTCAGCGGATCAAGCTGGCCCGTGAGCTGGGGAAACGTTCCACCGGAAAAACGTTGTACCTGCTGGATGAACCCACAACCGGTTTACACTTCGCCGACGTGCGTAAGTTGCTGGAGGTCCTGCAGGGACTGGTGGATGCCGGTAATACGGTCATCGTAATTGAGCACAATCTTGATGTCATTCGGTGTGCTGACTGGTTGCTTGATATCGGACCCGAGGGCGGGGCCGGGGGGGGCACGCTGCTGGTGGAGGGAACTCCTGAAGATGTTGCCGCCTGCAGAGACTCGCGAACCGGAGAAGCCCTGCGTGCGGTACTTCCCGGCTTCTCCCGACGACGAACAAAAAAGGCAGCAAAGCCGGCTCCCCTCCTCGCCGACCCGTTTGCGACCCAGGGCACCATTCGGGTGTCCGGAGCCAGTCAGCACAATCTGCAGAAAATCGATCTCGAGATCCCCCGCGAGAAGATGAGTGTCTTTTGTGGACCCAGTGGCAGCGGGAAAACCTCACTCGCCATGGACACGCTGTATGCCGAAGGGCAGCGTCGATATGTGGAGAGCCTTTCTGCCTACGCCAGACAGTTTCTTGGGCAGATGCCGAAACCCCGTGTCGAGAGCATTCAGGGGCTCAGCCCGGCGATTGCGATTGAGCAAAAAACGGTGGGAGCAACGCCTCGGTCCACCGTGGGTACGGTGACTGAGATCTATGACTATCTGCGGGTCCTTTATGCTCGACTTGGACAGATCCACTGTCCCGACTGCCAGCAGCCCGTGCGGCAGCAGACGACAGATCAGATTGTGGAAGCCGTCAGCAAATTTCCGAGGGGAACTCGTCTGCTGCTGACAGCCCCGTTGCAGGTGGATCACACAACTCCCTGGAAACGCGTCTGGGAAAAGCTGCAGGCAGAAGGATTCGTTCGCGTTCGGATTGACGGGAAAACGGTCAACCTGAGTGACGCACCAGCGCTGACTCATCGTCGCTCTCACTCCGTTTCGGTTGTGGTTGATCGTGTGACGGCTGGTCGTGGGTCGCGCACACGGACAGCGGATTCCGTGGAATCAGCCCTTGATGTTGGCCGGGGCGTGATGGATGTGGTCACAGCCGATCCGGATCGGCCGGAGCCTAAATGGGCGGTGCGACGATTCAGCCTGCACCTGTCGTGCGAAGCGTGCCAGCGGGGTTTTGAGCCACTGGTTCCCCAAAGCTTCTCGTTCAACAGCCCGCTGGGGTGGTGTCACAGTTGCGAAGGGCTGGGCAGAGAATACGGTGCAAATCAGTCTCTGTTGATAACCAGTCCGGAACTTTCACTGCTGGATGGAGCGGTGGGGGCTTATCCAGTGATGACTGAGCAGCCGGCGTTTCGCCTGCTGATGACTCGCGTCTGCGCGGCATACGGGATCGAACCTGATCAGCCGTGGTATCTGCTCACTGCGTCTCAGCAACGAAGGATTCTGTACGGCGACACGGAGACGTGGGTCACAATCAGTGCAGCGGATCTGCGGGAGTTGTCCGGGAGTGATCGGGATACCGTTTCCGGGGCTGATCTGAGAATTCGTTACCGCGGTTTGTATCCGGCGATTGAGGCTGCGTCACGGTTGTCTTACTCATATCGTCAACAACTGGCGGAGATGGCAGGGGAACGCGACTGTTCGGATTGCTGCGGCAGTCGTTTACAGGATACGGCTTCTTTCGCAAGGTTGCGGGAACGCACGCTTCCGCAGGTGTGCCGCATGCCGCTGTCCGAAGCCTTACGATTCCTCGATGGGCTGAAATTGAATCGAGATGAAAAGAAAATCGCCGGTGATCTGCTGAACGAAGCCGTGCATCGCCTCCGGTTTCTGGTCGATGTGGGACTGGAATACCTGAATCTTGATCGATCCATGCCGACACTGTCCGGTGGCGAATCTCAGCGGATTCGACTGGCTGGACAGGTGGGACGTTCTCTGACAGGCGTTCTGTATGTGCTGGATGAACCAACCATCGGCCTGCATCCTCGGGACAACCATCGTCTGCTTGATACTCTGAAACGCCTGCGGGATCTGGGAAATACGGTCTTGCTTGTGGAGCACGATCGGGATGTCCTGGCTGCTGCGGATCGACTCTATGATTTTGGACCGGGGGCCGGACGACTGGGCGGACAGGTTGTTGCGGCGGGTACACCCCGGCAGTTGCAGCGGCAGACTCAGAAGTCGATGACGGGGGCTTACCTGTCCGGCACGCGCAGTATTCCGTTGCCGTCTCAGCGGCGGGTGGTGGCTGTTCCTGATCCGGATCATGACGTCCAGCCGAGGGTTCCTGCGGCACTGCATCAAGCCGTCGATGCGGGAGGCGATCCGGTAGACTGTCTGGAACTCCTCGGAGCAGCGCAGCACAATCTTCGCAATGTGGACCTGCAGATTCCACTGGGAACTTTGACATGTATTGCCGGTGTCAGTGGTTCGGGGAAAAGTTCACTCATTATGGACACGCTGGGGCCAGCGGTTGCCAAAAAACTGAATCGAGCCAATGCTGCTCCAGGAAAATTCCGGGCTCTGCACGGCGTGGAATTCCTGAGTGGAATCGTGGTGGTAAATCAGTCACCAATTGGCAGTACCCCCGCTTCCAACCCGGCAACCTACACCGGGTTCTTTGACCAGATTCGCGAATTGTTCTGTCGCATGCCGGAAGCACGTGTGCGGGGATATCGTCCGGCACGATTCAGTTTCAATCGCCCCGGCGGGCGCTGCGACGACTGCGAAGGCATGGGGCAGCAAAAGATCGAAATGCACTTTCTTCCTGATGTCTGGGTGGAATGCAATACCTGCAAAGGGCGGCGGTTCAATGAGGAAACACTGGCTGTTCGCTTCAACGGGTACACCATCGCGGATGTGCTGGAACTTTCGATCGGTAAAGCTCTGGAAGTATTCGCATCCATTCCAAAGATCCGTACACCGCTTGCGACCCTGTCAGCAATCGGCCTCGACTACCTGACTCTCGGTCAGTCAGCGCCTACACTCAGTGGTGGTGAAGCGCAGCGAATCAAACTCGCGGCGGAGTTGTGTCGCCCGGGGCGGGGCAGCACTCTGTACCTGCTGGATGAGCCCACCACCGGTCTGCATTTCGACGATATCCTGAAATTGCTGGCGGTGCTGAACAGCCTCGTTCAGCAGGGCAACACGGTGGTTGTCATTGAACATAATCCCGATGTGATCAAGACCGCTGACTGGGTCATTGATATCGGTCCGGAAGCCGGCAGCGGTGGCGGCCGTATTACGGCTCAGGGAACGCCGGAAGTGGTGGCGGCGCGCGGGGAATGGGCGGCGAAACAGGCCGGTAAGAAGACCGCGAAAGGCAGAAGCGCGACGACAAAACCTGATCGTTCCTGGACCGGTGAAATCCTGGTCCCTGTACTGCGGGAATCGGTCAGCGGCGAGATTGAGACTTTCGATATTGATGCTGTGGCCGAGAAGCAAGAGCAGGATCTGAGTGTTGAGCAGATAGGTCGTACGATTCAACTCCCGTGGGTGACTGACGGGAAACAATGGCACCTTCACGACCGTGTCGCACACTCGGGGAAAGCCTGTCAGTGGGATGGAGCGGCCCTGGAATATGTGACCGACCTGCTGGCTGAGAATAAGGACCTGCGGGAGGCATCATGGGGAGATCGATCCACTGTCGAAGTGCGGGGCGTCCGGGGAACAGGCTGGCTACTGCATGCCCGGACTGGCGGAGAATGGCTGCTGTCGCTTTGTTTTCGCGTGAAGAAGGGCGCGTTCACCCACGCCGATCTGGATGCCGATCTGGGATTGTTGTCCCTTGATGAAATGACAGACCTGCCGGTCTACGGGCATGAATCCCGCGTCAAAGTGCGCAACCTTCGCAGCGGCTGGCAGGAAGTCACCATCAAGGTTTGGAACAGGGAAGAGATCGACACGGATGAATTCCGCGCCTTTCTGGAACAGGCTGTAACTTCGTATCTCAGTATCAGTGCCCCGAAAGCACAGAAGTCGGAAGAACTGCTTCCCTGGAAAAAACTGGGGCGCCGCTGGCATCTGATGCGCAAGGGCTTGCCTGCTGGCGGCAGAATTGGCTGGGACTTTGGTCTGCTGGAAGAGCTGCTGCCGATTACTGAGAAAGGTTTGTCGAAACTGAATGTGGATTACACGGTCCGCAGCAAAATTAACTGGCACCACGCCAAAAGCGGTCGCCTTGCGGCGGAGTTGCACACTCGGCGGGCCGACTGTGCGGAACTGACGCTTCACTGTCAGCCGGGCAAGGTCACACTGGGAGCCGTTTCTGCGTTTGGAGAGTCGAGTGAAGTGGTTGCCGGTGACGACAGTGACACCGTGCGACTGAAATTCCGCACGATCGAACAGGCACAGAGTTCGGACCTGGCCAAATTCCTCAGCCGAATCGGTTCCAAACTGGTCAATAGTCGTAAGCAGAAGTGAGAACAGATGGCGGAGGGGGAAACAGATCCGAACGCGGCAGTGGCCGGGAAGTTTGATCGGTTACTACACGATCTGCAGCCCTGGCCGGTGCTGTTCCGCAGGTCACTGGAGGTCCTTCAGGTGCTGCCGGAAGATGTGCAGCAGGACTTTCTGCAGGATCCACGGTTTCGACTGACCTTCGAGGATTATCAGCCGGACCGTGGCTGGACCCTGTGGCTGCCGACACCCGGTGGGCCAGGAGAAGGCACTCGCTGTGTTGTTCTGCGGCTGCGGTTGAACGACTGCCACCCGGAATTTGCTGCCTGGGTGATCGCACATGAACTGGCTCATGCGTTTCTTCGCAATGGTGGCTGGAATGAGATCAGCGATCCGGAGGAAGCTGCGGATGCCCTTGCCAAATCGTGGGGGTTTCCGCGTCCATCCGGATCATGGCGTAACTGGTGGAAGCGTTAGCACGACTGACAGCTGCAGTGCCCGCCTGTTCAGCCCAGTGCGTCCAGAAGTGCGGCAGTGATCCGGCTTGTTGAACAATTTCCACCCAGATCGGGCGTGCGCAGTCGAGGATCCTGCAGCACACGTTCGACGGCCTGCCGAATTGCTGCACCTGCCTGTTGCGATGCTGTTCCCGGAAGCCACTCCAGCATCATTGCGGCAGAGAGGACCATGGCCACCGGATTGGCGATTCCCTGCCCGATCAGGTCCGGTGCCGTGCCGTGACAGGGCTGAAAGACGGCCAGATCATCGCCGATGTCGGCAGACGGTGCCATCCCCATTCCGCCAACAAGTGCAGCGGCCTGATCGCTGAGGATATCACCGAACATATTTTCTGTGACAAGCACATCGAAGTCCTGCGGACGTCGAATCAGAAACAAACTTGCGGCATCCACATACACTCGCTCAGTCGCCACGTCCGGATACTGTTCGGAGATCTCGTCGAAGATCCGGCGAAAAAACACCATACTGGGAAGCACGTTTGCCTTGTCCACCAGTGTCAGGTGGTTTCGCCGTTGCCGAGCCAGCCGAAATGCCGCATGAAACAACTGCTCACTGCGGGCTCTGGTCACCAACAACCGGTCTTCCACGGAATCCGCATTGGCGTCGGTCGGCTGAAGTCTGGATGAAAACAGACCTTCGGTACTTTCGCGAACGATGACGAGGTCGATCTCGCCCGCTCCGCAGCCTTTCAGCGGACAGTCAGCTTCGTGATAAAGCCGGGCCGGACGAATTCCCTGATACAGCTGAAAAATCTCTCGCAGATCGATTTGCGGAGTCAACTCGCGACCATTGGGCCAGCGAATATGCGGCAGCCCCATCGCGCCAAGAAGAACAGCATCGGCCTGTCGACAGGCATCCTGAACCGATGCCGGTAGTGGATCTCCGCTGCGCTGAAACTCCTCGGCTCCTGCGGAATAGTCCGTGCATTCCAACGTCAGGTTCGGAGTCCGATCCACGGCGGCAAGCAGCACTTCGCGTGCAGATGCCATGACCTCCGGCCCGATTCCATCACCCGGCAAAACTGCAATTTGAAATCTGTCCTGAGACTGCGGGCTCGGCATTTTGGACTCTCAGCGAACGTGATGTTCCTGCCAATGTTCAGGTAAAGCGATCAAGTTCACGCTGCTTCAGGGTGGCGAGGATTTCCCGCACCTGCTCCGACTGGTCCCGGTGAGCGATCATGGTGGCATCGTCGGTATGCACAACGATCAGGTCACTGACCCCCAGCGTGGCAATCAGGTGGTCGTCGGTGGAACGGATGATGCAGTCTTTGGTTTCCACGCCGCAGAATAACCCGTCTACGGTATTGCCGACTTCATCAGCTCCATTCAGGCGCGGCAGTGAAAGCCAGCTGCCCACATCATCCCAACCGAAGGGGGCTTCCAGCACGCACACATTGTCAGCACGCTCCAGCACGGCATAGTCGATGCTGATGCTCTTTAACGACGGGAATTCCCCCGCGATCACCTCCGACTCGGCAGGCGTTCCCAGAGACTGCTGAATCTTCATCAGCCCCGCATAAAGATCGGGTTCGTGCTGCTGGATGCATTGCAGGATGGTCTTCGCCTTCCAGCAGAAGATTCCGCAGTTCCAGAAAAAGCTGCCGGCTTTGAGATACTCCTCGGCCACTTCTCGGGCGGGTTTCTCCCGGAAGGAGCTGACAGCAAAGTTCGGCGGTGTGGAATTGTCCGAGCGTTCGCCGCGTTCAATGTATCCGTAGCCGGTGGACGGAAACTGCGGAGTCACACCGAAGAGAATCAGTCGCTTGTCATTCTCCCGGACCAGTTCGGCAGCGCGTTCAACTCCCGCACGGAATTGTTCGGTTGTGCTGATCACGTGATCTGCTGGCATCACGAACATCACTCCGTCAGGATCGCGATGCAGAATCTGAACAGCAGCGAGACCAATACAGGGGGCCGTGTTGCGAGCTGCGGGTTCCTGCAGAATCTGGCTCGCCGGCAGTTCCGGTAGTTGTTCCGCTGTTGGCACTGCCTGAGCGGCGTTCGTGACGACCCACGTGTTGGCTGCCGACGCCCAGTCACGACAGCGATCCGCGGTTTGCTGAATCATGGTTCTGTCCCCATTCAGCCTCAGCAATTGCTTGGGCATTCTTGAGCGACTCTGGGGCCAGAAACGAGTTCCGCTTCCCCCGGCCATGATGACGGCGTGTAGCATCAGAAAAGAACCTTGCGTTGAGAATTTCCGCGGAGAAAAAATGAGGCGGGGAGGCGGTCGGCAACCGAGACTCGTGGAAACAGAGCCACGCGGGGCGTTACGCCATGCCATGAAATTCGCTGCGAAGGCAGGTCAGGAATCGCTGTCTTCCAGAGCACGAGCGACGGACTCCAGAAGCACTTCCATGGCGAACGGTTTGCGCAGGTAGTCGACGACTCCCAGCTCTTCAGCATACGCCTTGTGACGGCTGCCCTCATTCGCGGTCATCATAATGACGGGGGGAGGCGTGTCGAGTTCCGCAAGAAACTCCAGTACCGGAAATCCTCCCATTCTCGGCATCATCATGTCGGTCAGTACCAGGTCCGGGTTGCGTGTACTGATCAGGCCTCGCCCGTCCTGCCCGTTGGAAGCCGGAAGCACTTCATATCCTGCTTTCCGCAGCACTGCCTGAATTGTCGTGGAGATATCGCGGTCATCTTCAATGACGACAATGGTCTTTTTTTCGTGAGCCATAGGTTCCGGCAATCTTTCGGAAGCTGTTCCGGGTAACGTTGAAGCGCTGCTATTCCTGAGAGGAGACAGCGTCCGCAGAGGCAACAGTCTTCGTTGTGGGGACGGCCGGAAAGGTACTGACCGCAGAACCATCCGCGGAGTTCCAGATTCGGACTTCGCCGTCATAACAGCCGGATGCAATCAAACCTCGATCCGGGTGACTGGAGACCGTGTAGACCCAGTCTGCATGTCCCGAAAACTGTCGTACGACAGCTCCATCAGCGGACTTGTGCAGGTGGATCTTTCCGTCGCCACTGGCCGAAAGCAGCTGGCCATCAGCTTCTCGCTGCAGTCGGAAGACATCGCCGCCAAATCCACCGATTGCCCGAATTTCCTTGCTGTCAGCAGACTTCCAGATCCGCACACGCTGGTCGCCGCCACCTGTGGCTGCTGTGACACTGTCTGCCAGAAATACGGCGGTGTAAACCGGCTGGCCATGGCCCGAAAATGTCGCGACCGGAGAACCGTTGGCTGCTTCAAAAATTTTGCTGGTCTTGTCGCGACTTCCGCTGATCAGTCGCTTTCCGTCAGGGGACCAGTTGACGTCCAGAACCCAGTCCGCGTGATCTTCGACTCGCAACTGGACTTCACCGGTCTGAATCTCTGTAACCGTGATCGCTCGGTCAGCGCCACAGCAGGCAATCTTCGTGTGATCCGGACTGAAGTTGAGGGCAAAGATGGCATCGCGGGAACGCACCAGCGTCCGGACCAGCTTGCCATCGGCCGCTGAAAAGAGTTTCAATTCCCCCAGTTCTCCGGGAGTCCCCGCAGCAACCGCAATCTGCTTGCCATCTCCGCTGTATTCGAGATCGTAGACTCGTTCAGCGATGTTGTTGACTCGACGCAGCAGAGAACCATCTGCTGTACTCCAGATCAGAATCTCGTGGTAACCGGATGTCGCCAGTTCGGCACCATCAGGGCTGAACGCAACTGCAGTGACAGGAATCGGAGTACGGTACTCCTGTGGTGGCAGCGGCTGTGATAATTCCGGCATGATGTCAAACAAGTCCCCACCAGAAGCCAGGCCAGCATCGAGGGGGGCACCCGCGTCAATCCAGCGTTTCAAAACCGCAATCTGACCGGCCTCCAATGGCGCTGCATCCTTGGGCATTGATCCATCTTCGACCATTGCCAGCAGCAGCGAATCCGCGCTGTGACCCGGTGTCAGAGATTCGCCGGATTCGCCCCCTTTCAGGAGCGCCGTCCACGAATCGAGGTTCAGTCGTCCGCCGGGACTGCGAGTGTTGTGGCAGGCGACGCAGCGAGTCGCCAGCACGGGGGCGACCTCGCGAGCAAACGATACGAACCTGCCAAGTGGCTCAAGAGCCTGCTGGGCCTCACGACGCAGTTGCACACCATCTGCAGCAGCAATGGAAATCTCTGCTCTCAGCTTGTTGAGAGACGGGCTGAGTGTCAGCAACTGCGCATTCAGCGTTTCCTGCCATACTTTTCCGCTGGCGACGGTGGTTGTCAGTTGAGTCTCTTCATCGACAGATGCGGTCAGTGCAGCCGCGGCGGCGGTGAATTTCTCGATGACCGGTTTTGCCTCCTGCTGTTTGGTCGCCACCAGAGCCGCATCCTGCTTCTGCTTCTCCTGCAGCGTAGCCAGTTCTTTTGTCTGCTGTTCAGCGCGTGCCGTTAGAGCAGACGACAGCTGACTATTCTGCCGGGTGACCGCGGCAAAGTCTGTTATTGCTTTTTCCAAACCACTGATGGCCGCGGCTGAATCCACCCCCGTCAATGCGGCGGCTGCTTTGAGTGTGCTGAGTGACTCCTGCAGAGATTTCAGAGATGCTGCATTTCGCTCCGCAGACTGTTGCGCCTGCTGCTGTTGAGCCTGAGTCTGAGTCAATGAGGCCTGCATTGCCTTCACGGCATCGGCAGATGCTTTTTCCGTTACCTGTGCCGCCGCAACAGCCTTTTCTGCCGTATCCTTTTCTGTTGCTGACTGATCACGCTGTTTCTGCAGTTCGGGCCGTGCCGCAGTCAGTGCGGCGATCCGCTGTTCTCCCTCAGAGACACTGCTGCGATATTCGACCGATGATTTGCGCAAAGCAGACAGCTGTTCCTGCAGCTTTGATTCAGACTGATGCAGCGAAGCCAATCGAGAATCTGCTGCGTCTGCAGCGCCGACGAGTCGGTCTGCTGCTTCATGCAGCGGTAGCTCCTGTGTGAGTTTTGCGATACTGGCGTCCAGCGACTCGGTTCGTTGCTGCAGCGAAATCACCTGTTGTTGTTCGTCAGACAGTTTCTTCCTGGTCAATTCCAGCTGTTTCTCCAGCATGGAAATCTGGTCGGCAGTGATCTTTGCGGTGCCCTGCAACAGCGACAGTTGTCGTCCCAGTGCCCCCCGCTGCATCGTTTCCTGCTGCAGTTGCTGTCGCAGCTGCTGGGAATCTCCTGGACCGTCGTCGGCAGCAACCGCCAGTCCGGGCAGGATGACGGCAATACCGACTACTGCCGCGATCCGGGCAGTACATGCCATGAGCATCAGTACGCGTGGGCGAACTTCGAACATGGTGAATCTTTCGTGAGGAGGGTCTGTAGGCCGGGACGCAGTCAGCAAACAATGAAACGCAGACAAACGCAATTCATCTGTGCAGCCGGGCGGATTCACCGCGACTGCAGTGTCTGTCAGTGTCTCATGATGCTGGCCATTTTTGAACCGGATACGGCAGAGTCCGGATCCTTTGCGCACTTTCTATTATTCGTAAGATTTCCCCTGGCTACCCGGATGTCAAGTACGACGCAGGGGTCAGCATTTGCCAAATCGTAATTCTCCGGTCAGGACTTTGAGACCTGAATCGAATATCACGCCGGTGCTCTCGGTTGCATAACTGCGGTAATCAGGTGCAATCGTCATCATCGCCGACACCGTGTCAACCGCGAGCTACGGGATAATTCCCGCAGGTGTCGCACCCCCCGCTGGCCACTGCTGCCCAATGCTGGCCACTGCGATTGCTGTGCCCGCAGATCACAGGAGCTCTGCTCGGCGCAAAAAAAATGCAGCCGCAAAGTGCGACTGCATGATCTTGTTTCTCGTCTTTGCCAGAGCATCGCGGTTGTTGCTGCACCGCGGTTGTTGCGGTTGCTGTTGTCTGCCGTGGTCCTGGCAACAACGCGACAGCACACACGGTTTGGCAAGCCTTTCCGGGGTTACCATCGCGCGGAAACGGAATCGTTGCGAAGCGGCAAAGAATCGGTCTGCAAAGACGCGCTGGGGTCAGATCACCACGGAACATCGTGCAGAATTGCAGCTGTCGCTCGGTCGGACTGCTTCGCCAACGCGGCTAACTGATCCCGTGGGCCCACTCACCGACCCCCAATTTATTGGCCCCTCATTCGGAACTGGCCGATTCGTAGGGGCTGACTTAGGGCCCGCCGCGACAACGACAATTTGAACAGACATCTTGAACAGACATCCTGCGTTGAGACGCATTAGGCCAGTCGTTCGGCAGCCCTGATCGTCGTCGCAGCGTCTGACAACATCGCATCAAGCAACGCAAACACTGCGGCGGAGAGCGCAATCAACCCTTGCGAATCAACCCTTGCGATGACGGATCTTAGCACGCATTTTTCTTTTCTTGCGGCCAATCTTTCTGCGTCCCTTGCCCGTCTTCTTCGTTCCCATGAGCTGTGAGTCTCCAGAATCTCGTCGTATTTCGGAATTTGAAAGCGAGGCAGCATAGCAGTGCCACGGATTTGGTTCAAACCATTGTCGACAACGTCATCGTTTCAGTCCGGAATTTCTGTTTCCGGGAGGTTTGGGCGCGCATTCCCGAGGCAATATCAGGGTTTTGCACTGCGAAAATCGCACTCAGAATCGGCTGTTCAGCAGTCTTTCAGTTGCTGGACCAACGCAACCGCCTGTTGATCGTCATTCACCGGTCAAAGGTTCAGTTCCGCCAGGTCGCCCCTCGCTGTTTTCGAAAAATTGCGTCGAGAGTGTGGCTGAAGTGCGTCGTGACTTTTGCATTGCGTCTGCCTGGCAAAGCGGTGTTCAGTCTCCGCGGAACCAGTTGTGAAACTTGACCGAAGTCCTTCGATCAGTCAGGCTGTGAAGCAGCAGGGCACGAAATCTCGTGCCACGATGTCTGCAGTCATCGCAATTCTTCTCATTTCAAAACGCTACGGACCCTGTGAAAATGAACACTTCATCGGAATCGTCTTCGTCTCGCCGGACATTTCTTGGTAGCGCCGCCGCCGCGGCGGTAGGAACCAGGGCCCTTTCTGCCGGCGTACATGCCGGTGGCAGCGACCTGCTTAAGGTTGGTCTGGTCGGGGTTGGCGGACGTGGGACCGGGGCAGGGCAGCAGGCTCTGAATGCCGATCCCGGCACGGAACTGGTAGCACTGGCCGACGTCTTTGAGGACGCGGTTGAACGAGGGCATCGCCAGTTATCCCGCATGTTCAACAAAGACGGGCAGAAACCACGCGTGACAGCAACTGCTGATCAGTGCTATGCAGGTTTCGATGCTTACAAGCGGGTCATTGACTCCTGCGACGTCGTGTTGCTGGCAACCACCCCTCACTTTCGGCCTCAGCATCTGCGTGCCGCTGTGGAAGCTGGCAAGCATGTCTTTTGTGAAAAGCCGGTGGCGGTGGACGCGCCTGGTGTGAGATCGGTCCTCGAATCCAGCCGCATTGCTGAAGAGAAGAACCTGAACCTGGTTTCAGGGCTGTGCTGGCGATACCACCATGGAAAGCGAGCAACCTTCGAGCAGATTAAGAATGGGGCGATTGGTGACATCGTTTCCATGCAGTGCAGTTACATGACCGGTGGAGTCTGGGATCCTCGCCGTACCCCCGAGCAGTGCTCCAGCGAAATGGAGTATCAATTGCGGAACTGGTACTACTACACGTGGTTGTCCGGCGACTTCAACGTCGAGCAGCACATTCATAGTCTGGATAAAATGCTCTGGGCGATGAACGATGAGGCTCCGGTTACCGTCAGTGGATCCGGTGGGCGTCAGGTGCGGACTGACGAACGTTACGGCAACATCTACGATCATTTCAACGTCGTGTACACGTGGAAGAATGGTGTCAAAGCCTTCGCACGCTGCCGTCACTGGCAGAACTGTGAGAACGAGGTCGACGATTACATTGTCGGGACGAAAGGGGTTGTCAACGTGATGCGACACACGATTACCGATCACTCCGGAAACGTGGTCTGGAAGTTTGACGGCCCCGGCGGAGACATGTATCAGATTGAACACGACGAGCTGTTTGGCGCGATCCGAGCGGGCAAAACCATCAACAATGGTGATTACATGTCCAAAAGTACAATGCTGGCGATCTCTGGTCGCATGGCGGCTTACACCGGTCAGCGTTTGACGTGGGAGGCCTGCATGAATTCGGAAGAGGACCTGACGCCAAGCTCTTATGAGTGGAGCGATAACTCAGTTCCTGCGGTTGCAGTTCCAGGCAAGACGAAATTTATTTGAACCAGGATGATTCGCCAATAAGTTGATAAAAAAACCCGGCTCGAATAGAGCCGGGTTTTTTTGCATTGGGAAACCGGCAATAAGTCATGTGAGACCTGACTCATTGCATCGCAGGGTTATTTTCGCAGTTCGGCCAGTTGCTGAAGAACATTGGTTGCAATGGCAAGGCTGTTGTCACATGCCGCAAGATAAACTTTAGCGGCCTGCAGCTGCTTGAACGAAACTGTACCCCGGACCGGCGAGGCGGCAGTTGCTGTTTTGGCGGTCCGTCTGGCGGCACGCTTACCGGGGCGTTTGGCGACTGTACGACTCAGTCCCATTCGCTTGCGAATATTAGCAAACGCCACCTGAATGCTGTTCTCGTTCAGAGCCACCCCTGGAAATTTCTCCTTGAGCGCTGTAATCAACTCCGGCCCCCGGATCTGGTGGTTCGCCTCTACGATTTCGCGTATTTCCTGCGACATATTGACTTTGTCTCGGCCGGCGGCTGCTCGCTTTGCCATGTGATGCTCCCTGTGGAACGAGAT
>Ga0075479_10000239_pt1 | contig 22444 bp, 18 predicted proteins | sample DEB08_DNA_8_FD_76341 | JGI IMG/M metagenome (GOLD analysis project Ga0075479, IMG submission 76341) | Aqueous microbial communities from the Delaware River and Bay under freshwater to marine salinity gradient to study organic matter... | ecosystem: Environmental > Aquatic > Marine > Coastal ... | reverse complement strand
GTTCGGGTACCGGCATGCGGAGCATGTACCTGGATCGTCGGAACTCCCAGCTCCTGTGCGACCTCCAGGTGCACCCCAAGTCCAGCGTCGATCGAAGCAAAAACACCTACCTGCCACTTAGCCATCGCGTTGATCTCCTGTAAAAAATGGCTCTCGAGTTTATTCGATCGGTTTGAATTGACAAGGCTGGCTGTAGCAGATGCAGCGTTGCTGCGGGAGGTAAGGAGGCCGTCATAACCGGATTCATTTGTGATTCAGGCGTGATAAACGCTTTGCTTTCACTCTGTTCAGATTTAAAATTTGACCGATAAGGGAATGTGCGCAGGATGAAGCATTGAGGTGGCAGGCAGAAGGATTGCTGCTCAGGTAAACTGCGACCTCTCATCATCTTCACCCAGGGCTGGCGTGGAACAGACGAACAATTGCCATCGCCGCTTCCTCCCGGAGAACTCTCGATCATGGCCAAGAAGTACCTCAATCTTGAAGAAGCGGCAGAACTCCTCGGTTTATCTACCGATGAGGTCAAGAAGCTCCGCCAGGACGGTGCTCTCCGGGGATTTCAGGACGGCGGTAACTGGAAGTTTCGCGAAGCGGATCTGACCGAGTATCGTCGCTCAAACCAGATGGAGTCGACCGAGGATCTGTCAACTGATCTGTCATCCGACGATGACGCTCCGCTCAGTCTCGGTGCTTCCGACAGCGACGTGCGATTGCTTGCTGACGACCTGCTGGATTCTGACAGCGATGTCAAGCTTCTTGGTGGCGACGATCTGCTGGATGACAGCGACAGCGATGTCAAGCTGGCAGCCCCCGATCATACCGACAGCGACATTCGACTCGCTGAAACAGAAGCAACCTTCAAGCTTCCTGATATCGATGAAGACGAATCGGCGCTCCCTGCAGCAGATGATGTCGGCAGCGGGATCAGTCTGGAAGTTGTCGGCAGTGGAGCGATGCTGCTGGACGAAGACAGCGGAATCAGCCTTGAGATCGACGACAGCGGGATCAGTCTGGAGGCGGACGACAGCGGAATTAGTCTCGAAGCCTATGGCAGCGACAGCCCAATTGGTGACGACAGTGGTATCTCCCTGGAGGCTGGCGACAGCGGAATCTCGCTGGACTTCGATGACGATGACGACTCCCCTGCTGACATGGGCAACACAATGCCCATGGATGTTGTGCCGTCGGCTCAGCAAATGCTTTCAGACGCGGGTGCAACAACGGAACTCCACATGCCAGCCGTTGCAGCTCGCGCTGACAGCGACTTTGAACTGGCTGGTCTGGATGATGACGACTCCGACGGCAGCAGCACCAATGTACTGACATTCGAAAATGACTTCGAAGGCCCCAGCACCGAAGTTGCCGCTGGTCTGGACGACAGTGCAGCGGAAGTCGGCGGCGACCTGGATTACGACGAGTCCGGGTACAGTGACGACGATGACTACGAAGACTTCGACGAAGACTATGACGACTATGATGAGTATGGAGACTCAGCATCGCTCGACGATGACGATGGCTTCTCGACCGGTGGTGGTGCAGTTGCCGCTGGCACTGCAACGATTCGTCGCAGTGATGTTGACTGGGGCATCGGTACGAAAATGATGATCGGTCTGTCTGCAGTACTTTCCATCACGTGTGCCGTGGTGGGGGCCGAACTGATTCGCACGATGTGGCTCTGGACTCAGCCCGGTTCAGATATTCCAAATTCGCAGATGCTGGACCTGATCGCGTCTATGTTCTGATGCTGCCGAATTGGGATTTTCCTTGTTCCCTCCCCGGGGCGATCGAAGGACAATCGGCACTGCAATAAAACCACGGTATTCAGCCGTGGTTTTTTTAGTCGCGTGGATCAGATGTGATGCTCAGCGGATCGTCACAAAATCGTTGTGATTCAGTAATGCGAGTACAAGGGCAGTCCAGGCCCGCTCCTCCCGCTCGGTTTCCGTGAGTGTTGCGCCCGCCCGCCGTAATGCAGTCAGTGACGTCCGGCAGATTTCCATTTCTGTTTCAGTTGGCGGAATACACAACAGCATCTCGAACAGGTATGTCAGGCGAGCCTGATCATTCATCTGCGGCAAAGTCTCGTCATCCTGGCGCAGTCGAGCAAGGAATTGTGCTGTCTGATAAGCCAGTTGGCTGTTCTCCAGCGCCAGTGCCTGCTGCGGCACAATGCTATCTGAGCGACGATAGCATTCCTGGACGCTCGCATTGTCAAACACGGACAGGAAGCTGTTTTGTTCGTTGTTGGAATGGAAAAAGTAGAGGCTGCGTCGTCGGCTTGCCGTTTCAGAGGCAGGGATGGTTGGCCCACCGGTTGTGATGTCAAGCTGGCCGGACAAAGCCAGCAGGCTGTCACGTACGATCTCCGCTTCCATCCGAATCGGGTCCCGCCGCCAGTACATCCTGTTTTCCGGGTCAGCCTGCAGTGTTGCCGCGGAGGCTCCGACCGTGGTGGACGATCGTGCGTAGGTTTCAGACAGTACAATCAGTCGATGCAGTGACTTCATACTCCAGCCGGATTTCATGAACTCGACAGCCAGCCAGTCAAGCAGATCCTGGTGCTCCGTACTTCCCCCTCGCTGACCAAAATCAAACTGGCTGGAAACGAGTCCGCGGCCAAAATGCCGGTTCCAGATGTGGTTCACTGCAACCCTCGCTGTGAGTGGGTTATTTGAGCTGGTGATCCAGTTGGCCAGCGCTGTGCGACGACCGGTACTGGTCGCCGGGAATGGACGCTTTCTTGATTCTTCCGACTCAACGTTGCTTTCCGGTGTCTTCAATGCTCCAACGAGGGGAGTGAACGCAGGCTCGGCTCGTGACTTCAGTAACTGCAGCGACTGTTTGGCGGCATTGACCTTCTTAGTGGCTTCCGATTTCTTTGTTTCAACCGCACGTTCAAGTTCCAGTTCTGCGGTACGCAGATCGGCTTCCGCTTCCAGCAGCGCTGCAGCATGTTCGGCTGCTGCAACGGTCCGAACCAGTTCCGAAGTCTCAGTCGTATTCGGTGCTTCTGTCTGTGCTCGTTCAGCGGCGGCCTGCAATCTGACCAACTGCGGTTTTCCCGCCGCAGCCCGAACTCGCAATTCAGCGGCCGCAAAACTCAGCTCAGCTTCGCGAAGAGTGAGTGGGGCAGAGTTGTCACCCCGCGGTGGCATCAGAGGGTTTTGCGAATTCAGCGTACTGAGTTGGAATTCACGGAACTCCGCCTGACAGTCAAAGGCCATCAGTTGAACTGGACCCTGTTTGCGGGCAAAAGGCAGTTCATGGGAGACGACCAGTTCACCATCCACCAGCAGATTGACCAGTCGCCCGCGAATCCGTACCTGCAAAGTAACTTCCTGATTCAGGGGGACGTTTCTGGCCTGCATCGCAGCTGGAGGATAGACCTGTTGCCCCTGCTGTTTCCATGACAACTGCACCTTGGAGCCGCCAGCAACGCTGCTGAGGTATGCAGTGACCTGATCGTCACCGACAACGTCAAAGCGAATTCCGACGGATTTCCAGCGGTCGCCGGCAAGCGGGACGTATCGCAGTGTGGCTTCGAAGTCCTGTGGTACCTGCACGCGTAACTGCAGGTGTGCAGCTTCAGTCGAGACTTGATTCTGCAACAGAATGCCGTCCTTCCAGATCCACTCTCCCCCCTGCTCTTCCCAGAGCGCATCCTGCTTTTCCTGAAAACTGTCTTTTGCCACGACTTTCGCAGTGGAACCCCGCTGCGATTTCGGCGTTGTGGTTTTATTCCGAAGTTGATTCAGTCTGGTTTCAGCGTCCGCGAAGAGATTGCGTGCAGTATTGAAGTCAGCTTCAGCCTTGGCCACCCACGCCTCGACCACGTGCTCCGAAGTCCCCGGTCGAAACGCTGCCGTTGGCAGACTGACCTGATTGACGGGAAATTCTTCAAACTGCAGAAAGGCTGGGGGGAGCGGCTGCATCGGTGTGCTCTTGTCTGGATTGCGATCGTCACCGCGGATATGCAGCCAGGTTTCCGCATCAGCATTACAATCGAAGACGCGAGGAATTCCGTCCAGCTCGAAGTTTGTTTCCCTTCCGGCCAGGTCCATCCGTACCTGATATGGTTCAAAGTAGGCTCGCAGCTGATAGTACTCCCGTTGCGAGATGGGATCGTACTTATGATCATGGCACTTGCTGCAGTTCACCGTCAGACCGAGCATGCCCTTAAACGTGTGCTGAATCACATCGTCAAGCCACGTCGTGCGATTGAAGCGATAGTATTGCCGTGCCAGATATCCACTGGCACGAATGCGATCCCGATCAGTCGGGTACAACTCATCCGCCGCCAGCATTTCCCTGAGCATCTGGTCGTATCCCTTGTCCGCGTTGAGAGACTCAATGATCCAGTCGCGCCAGTGCCAGATATGCTTCTGCGAGTTGCGCACCTCCTTCCCGAGGCCCCACCAGTCACTGTAACGCCAGATGTCCATCCAGTGTCGTCCCCAGCGTTCGCCGTAGTGACTTGAATTCAGCAGCTCGTCCACAATCTTGCTGCGAGTTGCAGATGAGGGGTCCTGCAGGAATTTCATGAGTTGTTCATGCGTCGGGGGAATTCCCGTCAGGTCCAGATAGACCCGACGAAGCCAGATTCCACTGCTGGCGGCTGGCTGCACCTGCAGGCCGAGCTGCGTCTGCTTTTGCGACAGGAATGCGTCAACAGGATTGGTTCCTGCAGAGCCAGGCAACGGGATTTGCACGGGGGATTGAAAGGCCCAGTGATTTCGAGGATCTTCTTCCGGGATTTCGTTTTCCGGCGCTGCCGCCCCCGCTCTAATCCAGGTCTTGATCAGAGAAACCTGTTCTTGTGACAGAGGTTCTCCTTCCGGAGGCATCCGTTCGCTGGCGTCTTTGGAGGAGATTCTCTGCAGCAGCAGGCTGGTGTCATCGCTGTTCCGTTTAACAGCGGCACCGCTGTCGCCCCCTGTAAGCATTGAAGCCACTGTATCGAGCCTTAATCCCGCCTCCTGTTTCAGGGCTCCATGGCACGCGAAACAGCGCTCCTGCAGTACAGGGCGAATCTGTCGCAGGTAAGTGTCTGCATCGGCTGCTTGTATCGCGGAGATTTGAAGCAGCAAAAACAGCATCGTCAGCCAGCGAGCCATGTTGTGTTCCTCGATCTTGAGTTCGGGGAAGTATGGGAGGTGCAGGAGAAATACTCCTGCATCAGCATGATATCGTGCCGATGCGATCAGCTCCAACTCCTCGTTGTGATCCAATGCCTGCGTCTACTGCAAGACTCTGCGATTTTTGCAACCTGCGACCGGGGGGTGAGTCGTGCCGAAGAAGACTGACAGCACGATGACGCGAGTGACTCGCAGAATTTACCGGTTTGCCAACGTTTGTTGTGATGTTTCCGGAGAATCAGCAATCTGCCGTCGCCGTCGCTGCGTTGCTGCTGGCGCGTTCACTGGAATCTGCCGATAACCGTTACAACCGGACCAATGCGCGCACCGGTTACAGATTCTCTCAGGTTGTGAAGGACTCCGCATGTTCAGGCCATTCTTTTTGCTGACACCTCTGGTTTGTGTCGCCCTGTGCGGATGTCATTGCTTTCCTGCCAGCGCGATCTATGACGACGCAATCGACCATTTCAGCGATGGTCTGCGGGAGTTTCCTGCTGCAGATGACCTGTACATAGAAGACCTCGACGTGCAGCGTTGGTGTATCCACTGCGAACAGCCGCATGTCAATTGCCAGTCCACGTTTCCTCGTCATCGCCCTCGATGATCGACCGCCGCGGTCGATTCCATCCCGGTCCGGAACAACCGACTCCAACTGTGATGGCCGCTGCAGAACGGTCATCTCGGCAAGTGTGAGTTGCATGCAGCACTGCTGCGATGCAGAATATTCGACAGGAACCCTCGCCCTGCCGCGTCATGCTCTCCTGCTGTCCGGATCAAGTGGAGATGCCAATGCTGTCGATCTATGGAAATCCATACCCCACTGCAACGGAATTCGGTCGCAGACGGGTTCTTTCTGCCGGAGGTTCCGGGCTGTTTGGTCTGACACTGCCTTCGCTGCTTGCGGCTGAGTCAGCAGGACTGCACCATCCGCCCAAAGTGCGCTCGGTGATCTTTCTGATGTTGTTTGGTGGACCGAGCCAGCTTGAGACGTTCGACCTGAAACCGGACGCACCGGAAACAATTCGCGGCCCATTCCAACCCATTGCCAGCCAGACTCCCGATCTGTTGATTAGTGAGCATCTTCCGCGGATGGCCGCCGTATCCGGCCTGTACCGTGTGATCCGCACGATGTCACATTCCTTCAACGACCACAGCGGCGGGGCTCACTATCTTCAGACCGGACGTCGCTGGCACGTTCCAATTGGAGGAGGATTTTCACCGACACCCAAAGACTGGCCATCGATGGGGGCTGTGAAATCATGGTGGGATCAGCACCGCATGAACGTCGGCACGCATGCTGCGGGCGATTGTCCGTCCTATATTGTGCTGCCGAATTCGCTTGGAGCGCTGCAGGAACGGGGGCAGTATCCACGTCCGGGTGAGCATGCGGGCTGGATTGGGCCGCGTTACAATCCGCTGACAACCGGTATTGGCAAGCGTTCAGTGGAAGACAATCCTTACTGGCGTGAATGCACCGACGAAGAGTTATCCTTTCAGATCAGTGACCTCAGTACGCCGGATGATGTCAGCAGGCTCCGACTTCAGCAGCGAAGAACGCTGTTGCAGCAGTTTGAATCGTCTCTGAAAACGTCGGAACGAGCCGCTTCAGTGCGGGCATTTGATGACTCCCGGGCTCGGGCCTTCGAACTCATGACAACTTCGGCGGTTCGGGACGCTTTGGAAATACGCCACGAACCGGCCGGTCTGCGTGATCGTTATGGCAGACACCTGTTTGGCCAGTCGGCATTGATGGCCCGCCGCCTTGTCGAAGCCGGGGTGCGATTTGTCACAGTCCACTACGATTGTGTTGATGGCTACAGTTGGGACTCTCACCGTAACAGCGATGATGTGAAGCGCCACTTGATGCCAACATTCGATCAGGCCTGTGCTGCACTGCTTTCCGACCTGAAGGATCGCGGCATGCTGGACGAAACACTGGTGATTGCCACCGGAGAGATGGGGCGAACACCGAAAGCCAATGCCCAGTGGGGGCGTGATCACTGGAGCACACTGTTCCCGGCTGTCATTGCCGGTGGCGGAATTCCCGGAGGGACGGTTTACGGGACTTCAGATGCAGACGCCGCATATCCTCGGGAACGGACCGTAAGTCCGGAAGATCTGGCCGCCACCGTATACCACGCGCTGGGGATTGATCCCGAATTACGAATCCCGGACTCCCGCAATCGCCCTGTGCAGATCGTGGAGGGTGGTCAACCGGTGCTGGACCTTTGGGCCTGACGCGACTGCTGTTTTTTCTTCAGTCTGTGACGATTCTGAGGATATGTTGAATTAGGTTTCTGCCCCACAACGCCCACGATTACAGAAGATCATACGCAGGGCCTGCACTTCCAGGAAACACTAGAGACGCGGTTGGTCTGGCGGCATGAAGGCCTGTCCGGACTGTTCTCTCAATGAATCCGGTTTCCACGCGATCTCCAATTGTTTCTCCGATCGGCGAAAGTGCTTCCAATGCTGACTATCCCACACTTGCTTCTATTCGCTGTCATGCTGATGACCGTGGCCGCTGCAGTCTTTGATGTTCGAGATCGACGCATTCCAAATATGTTGACGGCACCCTTCTTTGTTCTGGGGCTGATCATTCAGATTGTGCTGACCGCCACGGGGAACGGTGGGGAACTGGGATCAGGACTTCTGGCTGCGTTGATATCATTTGTCATTCTCGGCGGCATGTGGATGGCTGGCGGAATTGGCGCCGGTGACGCCAAACTCATGATGGCGATCGGAATCTGGCTGGGCCTTGGAGAAACGTTGCTCATCATGGCTGGCAGCCTGATCACCACCCTCGTAATTCTCGTTGCGGTGAAGGGGCTTCGTCGATTTGGCGTGCCGATCGGGATTCTTCTGCAGCCCGCTCACGTTCCCGGCCGTAGTGCGAATACTCGTGTTGTTCGCGGTGTACGTCTAAAACGCGGGATTCCGTTTGCACTTGGTGTGTGTGCAACAACCTGGGTGATTGCAGCTGCGAAGATTGTGCTTGCGAATGGAAGCATCGGCTGAAATTGCGGCCGCGATGGCAGATGGCAGCACGCAACTGGTGTCTTGCCGCTGCAGACAATCTGTAGGAATACGCAGTGTGGGGCACTTGGGGGTGAAGTGCCGGGCTCTGCGGTCATCATCGGCTGGGATTGACCTGATCTCCGCTTTCCAGCACACTTCGGCGGAATAAGCGGCCACCGGCAATTCCTGCCGCTGGCCGATCGATGACTCCGGATCGCCGGGCGCCGACGCCCTGCTGCAGATGCACGCAACAACATGAACGCACCGAAAAAAACAGACCGACTCGAACTTGCTCGCCTTGAGAAACTGGAAAAGATCCAGTCACTGGGCCATGACCCATGGGGACAGCGATTCGACAACCACAAGCCAATCGCTGAAGTCAGACCGCTTTGTCCGGAGGAACCCGGTGAAGATGGTGCGTTGGTTCGAGTGGCCGGCCGGATCATGACTCGCAGAAAGGCGGGCAAACTTCGGTTCATTGACCTGCAGGACCAAAGTGCGTCGATTCAGTTGATGTGTTCTCGCGGAGATCTTGAGCCGGAGCTGTGGGAACTGATCACAGCACTCGATGATGGTGATTTGATCGGGATCGACGGACTGTTAAGGAGAACCCGGACCGGCGAAGTTTCCATTTTTGTGCAGCAACTCACGATTCTGTGCAAGTCGCTGGCCTCTCCTCCAGAGAAATTTCACGGCTTGCGGGATGAAGAAACGCTGGTGAGACAGCGGTATTTGGACCTGATTTACACCGAGGGTGTAGTTCCGCGAATGCTGAATCGGTCGGCAATCATTGACTCCGTCCGATCGACGCTGAGATCCAACCGATTTCACGAAGTGGAAACTCCGGTTCTGCACAGTATCGCGGGCGGCGCCGCTGCCCGCCCCTTTATCACTCACCATAACGCGCTCGATATGCCGCTGTATCTGCGGATTGCTCTCGAGCTGCATCTAAAACGCCTGCTGGTCGGCGGAATTGAGCGCGTCTATGAAATCGGCCGTGTATTTCGGAATGAGGGCGTTGATGCCACGCACAATCCGGAATTCACGATGCTGGAGGTCTACCAGGCCTACGGGAATTACGAGTCCATGATGGATCTGACTGAGCAGATCGTTGTGGATGCCTGCCAGGCAGTCGGGCAGTCACTGCAGATTCCGTGGGGCGAAGATGGCGACATCATTGACCTGACTCCTCCATGGCCCAGAAAGCGTTATGCCGACTTGTTTCAGGAGCACGCGGGCTGTGATCTGAAAGATTCGGAAGCAGTCCGTACGCTGGCTGGGCGGCTGGGGATTGAAACGGACAATGTCCACCACGACGTCATTGTGAATGAGATCTTCGAACAGAAGGTGGAGGATCATCTGCAGGGGCCTGTGTTTGTCATGGATTACCCGGCATCGATCTGCCCACTGACAAAACGAAGCCAGACCGATCCGGAGATCGCTGAGCGATTTGAGCTGTACATACGCGGCATGGAACTGGCGAATGCTTACACTGAACTGAATGATCCTCGACTGCAGGAACAGTTGTTCATGACGCAGCTCGAGGGGCAGGCTGAAGAGGATTCGATGGCGAAAATGGACACGGATTTCATCCGGGCCCTCAAGGTTGGCATGCCTCCGGCTGGTGGACTGGGGATTGGTATTGATCGACTGGTCATGTTGCTGACCAACAGTCGTGCGATTAAGGATGTGATCTTCTTCCCGCTCACCCGACACGAGCGGGTAGAGGGCGGCGAACGGGAATCAAAAGCGTCAGCAGAGTGAACGAGAGTAGCCGCAAGGGGCGGCATTTCCACGGATGGAAATTCAGTCTCGCCGGGTGACATCGGTCAGCCCGGTGAAGGAGTACAGGGATGTACAAGCTGTTATTGTGTCTTCGATATTTACGCACGAGGTACATTGCGCTCGCCTGCATTGTCAGCGTCATGCTGGGTGTCGCCACAATGATCGTGGTGAACAGCGTGATGGCTGGCTTTTCAACAGAGATGCGTGATCGGCTGCACAACTTTTTGGCCGATATTGTTATCGAGGCCAGAAGCACTTCAGGCCTGGCCAAAGCCGATGAATTGCTGGAACGAGTTGATGAAGCGGCCGGCCAGTACATCGCCGCGTCAACAGTTTCGGTTGAGATTCCGGGAATGGTGACATTCACCGATCCGTGGACGGGTGAAGCATACACGTCTCCGGTCAGCCTGCATGGCATTGATCCTCGCGGCAAGGCTGAAGTTGGTCCGCTGAAGTCCTATCTGGACAGCTACAATCCGGTGATGGAGGATGGTCAGATTGTTCGGCCAGCTCTGCGGGATTCGTCGGAGCCTCTGGGCTGGGAATTGACGTCTGAGGGACAGCAGCATTTCGATTCTGTCCAGGAGCAAAAAGCGGAGCAGCTTCGTCAGTGGCAGCCGCCGCTCGTCGAACCGGTGCCCAGTGATTCGGCCACACCTGACTTCGATGATTCGGGCCAGCCTCCTGTTTTCGATTCGCCGAGTGCCGTTGCGGACGCATCTGCAGGATCGGATCAGGGGCCAGAGCCGACTGATGCGGACGCTGCGAACACAGTAGCAGATACCCCGGTCGTGCAATTCGATCCCAACAACCCCAATGCGGGCCTGGGCGGCGGCATGTCGCCGGACATCCTGTTCGAAGATAATCCTGCCGAAGATATCAAGCCGCAGCCCAACGATGCGAGAATTTACATCGGCGAGGGTCTGGTGAGTTTCTTCGTCAAGAACCCCGAGACCGGTCGGCAGCAGAAGATTATGATGGTGCAGCCGGGCGATGACGTGATCATCAGCACGATCACGGCCAGCACTCCGCCGGAGGTGACAAAGTTTCACGCAACTGTCGTCGATTCTTTCCGCAGTGGAATGAGTGAATATGACTCCAACGTTGTGCTCATGAATCGGGAAGCTCTGCAGAAGAATCGCGGCATGCAGCTGGAAAACAGAGTCAGTGCGATTCAGATCCGGTTGCATGATTATGCTGACGCACCCAAAGCGATGGCGGCCCTTGAACAGGCGTTCGCACCCGGAGAAGTCACCATTCGTACCTGGGAAGAGAAGCAGGGATTACTGCTGTCCGCGGTTGAAGTGGAAACGGCAATTCTGAATGTGCTGTTGTTCCTGATCATCGCCGTTGCGGGTTTTGGAATTCTCGCCATCTTCTACATGATTGTGGTGGAGAAGACTCGCGACATTGGAATTCTGAAATCTCTGGGAGCCAGTTCGTCGGGTGTAATGGCGATCTTTCTGTCTTATGGACTGGCGCTGGGAATTGTTGGCAGTTCGGCCGGTGTGATCCTGGGCCTGTTGTTCGTGCATTACATCAATGAGATCGAGGATGTGCTGAGCTGGTTCACCGGGAGGAAGGTCTTTGATGAGAAGATTTATTTCTTCTTTGAGATCCCGACCTATGTCAATCCGTGGATGGTGATCTCGGTAGCACTGGGAGCGATTGGGATCGCGGTGCTGGCAAGTATTCTTCCGGCGCGGAGAGCTGCTTCTCTGCACCCGGTACGAGCACTGCGTTTCGAGTAGTCAGTTGCGTGCAGCAGCCCTGTACACCGTCAAGGATTCACCGCAACGGAATTTTTCGCCATGACTGAGATCTGCAAAATGACGAGGCCACTGATTTCCGCTGAAGCAATTTCACGGTCTTACCTGAAGGGCCAGCACAAGGTTCCCGTCTTACGCGGAGCCGGACTGACGGCTCATCGCGGCGAGTTTGTGTCGGTGATTGGCCAAAGCGGGTCCGGGAAGAGCACGCTGCTGCATGTCATGGGGCTGTTGGATTCCCCGGATATTGGCGAAGTTCATCTTGATGGCCAGCGGATTGACAATCTGAATGCTGCCGCACGGGATCAGTTGCGAAACCGTGTCTTTGGTTTCATCTTCCAGTTTTATCATCTGATGCCCGAACTCTCCCTGCTCGAAAACGTGATGGCTCCGTTGATGATTCGCCACTCGATCCTTGATTTCTGGAGGAAGCGTAAGGAAACACGCGCAGCGGCTCTCGAAATCCTCGACCAGGTGGGGCTGTCTCACCGAGTCCATCATCGTCCGTCAGAGTTGTCCGGCGGTGAAATGCAGCGTGGAGCAATTGCTCGCGCTCTCATCGGCAAGCCGGAGATCCTGCTGGCAGATGAACCCACTGGAAATCTGGATGCAGAGACCGGGCATGGGATCATGGAACTATTGAAGCGGCTGAACCGGGAACAGCAGCTCACCATCGTGATGGTTACTCATGATGAAGCGATTGCCGCACAGGCTCATCGAACAGTACGGCTCGAGGAAGGTCGGATTCAGAAGGTTTTGCAGCAGGAAGCTGCCTGATTACGACTCGCCCGGAAATCTTCAATGACGTGGCCTGAGGCTGTCTACATACACGTACCGTTTTGCTTTCGTCGGTGCGGCTATTGCGACTTCACGCTCGTTGCAGATCGCGATCAGCTGATTCCCCGCTGGTTTGACTGCCTCGGACGGGAACTGCAGGTTCACCGCGAGCAAGCCGGGATGCGTCTGCCGGTGTCCACGGTGTTCTTTGGTGGTGGCACGCCGACGCATCTTGATGCCGGGCAGCTGCACAGGCTGTTAGAGCTGATCAGGTCTCATTTTGAATGGTCTGATGATGCCGAAATCTCGATGGAGGCAAATCCTGAAGCGCTTGATGAGGAACGGCTCGAAGCGCTGCAAAGGGGTGGTGTCAACCGCATCAGTCTGGGAGTGCAGTCATTCGACGACACCGTGTTAAAGGTCCTTGAGCGAGCTCACACGGCTGATGTGGCCGAGGATGCAGTCCGGCGTGTTGCCGCGCGATTTCCAGCCGTCAGCCTCGACTTGATTTTTGGCGTGCCGGAGCAGAGTAACGTGTCGTGGGAGCAGACACTTCGGAGAGCGGTAAGCCTTCCGGTTCAGCATGTATCAGCGTACGGACTCACCTGGGAACAGGGCACGTCCTTTTATCGCAGAGAACAGCAGGGGCGGATGATGCGGGCCACTGAGGAACTCGAACGCGAGATGTTTCTGCGGGGCATCGATGTTCTTCAGCAGGCGGGTTTTGAGCACTATGAAGTGTCCAACTATGCACGTCGTGGTTTTCGATGCAGACACAACCTCGTTTACTGGCATGCAAAGGAATACCTCGCTTTCGGGCCGGGGGCTGCTCGGTATGTTGGCGGAATACGTTCAACGAATTGCCGCAGCGTGCTCCGGTGGTTGAATTCGTGGGAGTCAGATCAGGCCTGTCTGGAGGAGACCGAGACACTTGGCCATGCTGATCGAGTCAGCGAGGCGTTGATGCTGGCACTGCGTCTGCGGGAAGGCTTCCTTGTCAGAGATTTTGAGGATCGTTTTTCGATTCAGCTGCAGCAATTTGCGGGCGGCACCGTCCGGCGACTTCGGGACCAGGGTCTGTTGGAACTTGTTGAGGGCACACTGCGACTCACTCCGGATGGGCTGCTGCTGGCCGACACCGTTGCGGCAGAGATGCTGAATCCGGAAGCCGGACACTGACTGTTCCGGCGGAATTCTGGTAACCTGCCGGGGGGCCTGTCGGTCTCGCGGCCATATCGCCGGGGGCGACGCAGCAACTCTTGTTCGTTTCGGACGATTGAATGACATCGGCATCACAAACGCATGGCGGGGCGCACCCGGAGGTCACATCGCAGTTCATTGAAGAGCTGCGGACCATCACATCTTCGGATCGGGTACTCGATGCCGAGGACGAACTGGTTGTCTATGAGTGCGATGGCTACGTCATCGAAAAGAATTCTCCGGACGTGGTTGTCTTTCCGGAGACAGCCGATGAAGTTCGGCAGATTGTTCTGGCATGCAATCGCAGGCGAATCCCGTTTCTGGCCCGAGGTGCGGGAACGAGCCTTGCCGGCGGCAGTCTGCCGGTCACCGGTGGAGTGATGATTACGCTGACACGGATGAACAAAATTCTGGAGATCAGTACGAGAGATCGTTATGCGGTTGTCGAGCCCGGCTGTGTGAATCTGAAGCTGACCAGAGCGCTGGCAGGGACCGGGTTCCATTATGCTCCTGATCCCAGCAGCCAGAGTGCCTGCACCATTGGCGGGAATGTTGCCACGAATTCCGGCGGCCCCCATACCCTGAAGTATGGCGTCACCGTCAATCATGTTCTGGGTGTGGAATTTGTAACGCCAGAGGGTCGGTTGGTTACTCTTGGTGGACCGTGCGGCCGCGGCAACTGTCCGGATTTAACCGGTTTATTCGTGGGCAATGAGGGCACCTTTGGTGTGGTCACCCGTATCTGGGTTCGCCTGACTCGTGATCCGGCTGCGACCCGAACGATGCTGGGGGTGTTCAATACGGTGTCCGATGCCACTCAGGCGATCAGCAGCATCATCGGGGCCGGGATTGTTCCGGCCGCCCTGGAGATGATGGACCAGGGGATCATCGGTGCGCTGGAGGAGGCATTTCAGTTTGGCTTTCCGCTGGATGCCGGGGCTGTTCTCTTGATCGAAGTCGACGGACTGGATTGTGCACTCGATCGCGAAGCTGAGACCATTGTCCAACTGTGTAACGAGGCCGGTGCCGCTGAAGTCAGGCAGTCAAAGACCGAAGCGGATCGCGCTCTGCTGTGGAAGTGTCGGAAACAGGCGTTTGGGGCTATTGGCAGATTAGCGCCCAGTTGCTGTACGCAGGATGGCGTTGTACCGAGAACACGGCTGCCGGAAATCCTCAGCTTCATTCAGGAAATGGAACGGAAGCACGATCTCAGAATCGTCAATGTCTTCCACGCCGGAGACGGGAACATTCATCCGATCCTGCTGTTTGACGAACGAGATGCTGATCAGATTCAGCGAGTTCTGCTGGCCAGTGATGAGATCCTCAATCGCTGCATTGATCTTGGTGGCAGTGTGACAGGAGAACACGGCATTGGGGTCGAAAAGATCAGCTTCATGTCTCGACTGTTCACAGAGGATGATCTTGCCGTGATGCACGATGTACGCCGTGTCTTTAATCCGGACGGACTGTGCAGTCCCGGGAAGCTTCTGCCTGTGGCAGGTGGGTGTAATTCTGAGCATCCAGTAGCGATTGATCCTGCTCGCCGTCCTGCTTTCTGAGCAGAAGCGGCTGTCTGTCGCCAGCATCATCATCAGTGAACCGGCAGTTTCTGCCGGTCCGACGCTGTCAAATTATTCCGATTCTGCGGGCTTGATGCATTCCTCGGCCGCACAATCGCTAATTCGATTACTGCCGTTTCCTACGGTTCATGTGATTCACACCGGTCAGACGATCCTTCCCCAAAGGGTCAGTCTTGATATCACTGAATACAGAGCGAGTCGAAGAAAGCTATGAAGGCAGTCATTTCATTGACACTAGTTGCAGCAATCGGCTCCTCTCTGGCAGGTTGCTCTGTTGGAATGGCACTCTACCAGCGTGGCCCTGGAACATCTGCCGAAGCAGCGGACCGCCTGATTCAGGTCGCCGAGTTCCACGAATTTCGCGGCAACTACGCCGCTGCACAGAATTCCTATCAGCGAGCTCTGGAATTGATTCCGGAGTCCGCTTCCCTGAACCGTCGCGTCACACTGCTGCAGCAGGCTCAGAAACTGCAGCCTGAACTGGCTGATGTTCCGGAAACAAGTCCGCAGCTGGAGGATGATCGCTCCGTGGTCGCTTCAGCAGTGGACAGGAAACTGGAACAGGTCCTGCAGACAGATCCGCAGGGCAGACTTGCTTCATCGTCTTTGCCACGCCGTTCTGTTGGAATCACGACACGTCCCGTTTCGATCGGAGTGTCGTCTGATCCGTTCCGAAACACAGATTCGCTGGACGATGCGTCTCTGTTGGGACGACAGACGCCGTTGTTCTGATCAGTTCGCGGTTCTGCCGGCATTGAAGGTCCCTGTGCCGACGCTATTGAGCTGTGTTGAGCCAGTTCAGCAGGTGCGAGAAGATCTCTCCGCGCTGTGGTTCGAACTCCAGCGTGTGGCATGCGTCGGGCCAGTAATCGACGCTGATGCGAGGCGAAATTCTTCTGGTGAGTTGTTCAGTGGCCGGGTTGTCAACGATCTGATCCCGGCCCGCAAGGATCAGTTTGACCGGGGCCAGAACCGTCGCGCTGTCGTCTTGCAGAATGGCGTCGAGATCGCTGCCCGCATTCAGAAATGAACTGGTCACTGTTCGCAGTGAAAGCGGATCATCGTCAATGAATTGCTGCCAGTCCGGGATTCCTGTGAACAACTGAGATGTGAGTGGAATCGGGATGAAGTCCCGTACGATTTGGAGGTGACGAGCAAGTCGCAGTCGAAGTCTCTGCAACCGTGTCGGACCCTGTACTGTGACAATTCCGGGATAGAGCAGTACAACCCGTTCAAATTCTGCGGGGTACATGACTGCTGACGCTGCTGCCAGTCGGCCTCCCCAGCTGACTCCCATGAGACTCACAGGAAGCTGACTTCCGCAACTGCGCAGTGCTCGGATTCGCAGGGCTCGAAGATCGTTGATGAGTTGTTCGCCGTGTTCCGCATGGCCACGATTCCGCCCGTTGAGGCCGGACCCGCGGCGATCTGCTGCCCAGACATGGTATCCGTTTTGGGCAAGGAATTCAGAAGACCATTGATACCAGCCGGAGTGGCTTTGAATCCCATGCAGGGCAAGAATGATGCCCCGTACCTCGCCCTGAGCATCCCAGCGACGGAATTGAATGGGATAGCCGTCTGATGCCCGAAATACATCGACCCGTGCGGAAGTCATTTCGGCACCACCTCCCGCAATGCCCGCTCGAATTCTTCTTTCGCTGGATCATCGAAGACCACAAATCGAACCAGCTTCGGCCCCCGATGCCAACGGACAAAATCCATGGCTGTCTTCAGCAGATTGTTTGCTGCCAGGTCCAGTGGGTAGCCGTAAGCCCCCGCGCTGATGGCCGGGAATGCGAGACTCTCACAGCCCAGATCCAGAGCGTGAAAAAGACAGGAGCGACAGGCTTTTGCCAGCAGCGCCGGTTCACCCTGGCGACCATCCTGCCAAATCGGTCCGACGGTGTGAATCACCCACTTCGCCGCGAGCTGCCCAGCGGCCGTCACCACGGCTTCGCCAGGCGGGCACCCTTCGGGATAACGCTCGCTTGTCTCCTGCATAATGGAAGGACCACCCGCACGATGAATTGCACCGTCAACACCGGCACCTCCGGCGAGCTGGCTGTTGGCCGCATTGACGATTGCATCCGTGTCCTGCTGAGTGATATCACCCTGGACGACTTCCAGTGCTGTGGATCCCAGACGGATTTTCATTTTGAACGATCTTCCCGTGCGATCTGTGAAAGGGGTTTTGGCCGGCATCCGCCCGGGTGCGGCCAATATTTTGTCGCGTGAAGCTGCGGCTGCCAATCGAAAAGATCAGCAGCTGCCATTGCTGTTGACGTTGATTGTGCGACCGTCCTTTCCGGAAGAGACGCCAAAGACAAGATACTCCGCTTCCGTTTCCAGCAGATTCCTCATCACGTGGATCTCCTCCGGGTCCACCAGGACGGCGTCACCGCTGTTGAGACGACGTGATTCTCCGCTGACGGTCATTTCGACCGAGCCGCTGATGATGACAAAGATCTCCTGCATGTCTTCATGGTAGTGTGGCTGAAACGAGGAGAGTCCAGGAAGGACAGCCCAATTCAGCATCTGCACATGCCCGGCCTGGAAGTCTTCGCGACCTGCGAGGACGCGTTTGAGTACACCAGGGGAGCGGGGGTCTTCATGAGACGCCGGGACCAGATCGTGCTGGTCAGCGGAGATCCATTTCACAGTTTGCGTTCCTGTGGACCGAGCGTTAAAGGGGGGGACAGGTCAGGGTGTCGGAGTGTAGATACGAATGTCGTCAAAATTGCCGGTGTCATCAAACGAACCAAAACCCAGTCGACCGCGTGGGAAGGATTTGTCCGTTGCTGTCATGATCGGTTTGCTGAGATCATCAAAGTAAATCCTGATCTCACCGGTTTCTGCGAGACGCACGATGCGAGCCTGATGCCAATCGTCTGTCCAGGGTGTTCCTTTTGTTGTCGATGTGGAAATCTTTGTTCGAGGAGCATCGTTAACGATGAAGATCTGATTGGCGTGATCGTCCATCTGTTTTCCAAAGTGGACGTAGTACAGATGAGCGTCATCCTGATAACCAAAGAATAAACACAGATCGCGATGACCATAGTCCGGGATCGTCGACTGCAACCGAATGTCCATGACGAAGCTGTCCACCGTCAAGTCCCGAATCAGAGTGCGATTGAGCGGGGATCGATGCGGGGGCTTGAAGTCACTGTTTCGTTTGATCAGCGAGGCGACGGCATTCTTACTGTCCTGCTGAAGTTTCCATGCGGACGAGTCCGTCGGCTCGTAGCGAGCCATGGTGTGGTCTTCAAAGTCATGGCTGTAGACCAGTTTCATACCTGCGGGAGCGGGGAACGGATCATCTGCCGACAGTGTGCCATTCAGTGTCAAAATGACTGCAGCAAGCAGGATCGTTCTGAAGCAGTGGTCTCTGAGCATCTCGTTCTCCGGCGTTCGGATGATTTCGGATGTGAAGCGGGAATCCCTGCCGCGATCTAATCGGCGGTATCCGATGCTTCCACCTGGACAATTGGTTTGAAGTCACGGTCAACACCCCTCACGCGCGCATACAGAGTTTCATCGGCCGTATGAACCCCAAGCACCGCTCGCGGAACGTCAGGCGTGATCAGGCTGCGATAAAGCATAACCTGAAATCGCCCAGTCCGCACACGGAAGCCGGATGCCTGATGCGGGCCGCAGACGCGACCTGCCTCGGTGACTGTCAAACGACCCCAGTCCGCAGGCTGATATCGCCGTTTCGGACTCCAGTCCAGTGCGAGGGGCATTGTGACACCGCCCTGCCCGGCTCCTGATAATTCAAGTTGTCCGTCATGTTCGACGAACTGGCCAGTGTCATGCTGAATCCGATCGTCCTGCAACCAGAGCGGGAAGCTGCGGACAGCTGCGATTCCATTATTCAAAAGTACTTCGCGGGTAATTGTGTCGGGGAAGAATGTGCTTTCAGACGCCACCGGCAGGGCTGTTGTCAACTGCACAGTCTGCTCGTCCGTCCCGGATGTTGCCGAGTCCGTCAAGATGCAGAAGTGTTTTCGATTTGAGAGCATAATCTGGCGAGAACAGCGGAGTCCGGTTGCGGAATCTCCCTCGAGCTCCACGAAGACACAGTCCTGATCCTCAAACCAGCAACTGCATTTCCATTGTTCAGGACATTCCACAGCCTCATTATTCCATCGTGCGGACCAGTCCCAGACGCCGTCGATAATTGTTCGACCAGCGGTCGTGATCCGGAGCCGCACCCTGCCTTCCTGCCAGCTGACAACAATCAGATCTGCATCATACCGAAGGGATGATCTCATCACCGCGACGTGGGAATGATCTGACTGAAATGCAGCACGCAGGACTGCAGATGTGGGATCTTCACCATCCTCGTCAGAAACCAGCGGGTGTTTGCCAGCCTTCCGAACTTCACTCACGATCGTTTCGCTGCGGTCCAGCAACTTGTTCAGTCGCGGAGCAAATCCGGGTTCACAGACGTGGAGCAGAAGTCGCAGGGGCTGCCGCGGGAATCGCAATTCGGTTGGCGCAGCCTGATCCGGACTGACGCTGCCCTGGAAAGGCTGGCACATCACGCCGGTTCTTGCTGTCAGATTCTGCAGGCGAATCAGATCGGATTCTTCCCACAAAGTCTGTCCAAATGAATCCGCCCAGAGCGTCGCACGGGCGAGTGGCGTCAGCAGTTCCTGCAGTCGATCGATGACTTCGGCGTGCGGCACGCCATCCGCGTCGGTTGCCTGGCTGAGAAATTCGGTGATTCGCCCGGCAGCAGACTTCTGTGTTTTCGAGCTGCGCCCCAGCGGGTTGAGCAGCAGTGAACACAGATGGGGTGCCTCAGCCCGTGGGGTCAGCACCATCAGTTTTTCCCGCAGAGTCGTTGGCGAACCAGTCTCGGCTACAGAGAAAGGATCGTCGATTGTTCCTGCGCCATAAACGGCTTCGGCAAGCCGTGATAAACATGACACATACAGTTCCGGGGCTGCGTGCGCTCCAAAGCGGATCAGCACTTCTGCGACAGCCACCGCTTCCCAGCCAGTGACGATCAGCGACTGCGTACCGATCCATTCCTGGAGGATTGCATCCAGTTGCCGCGCGTCTTTCCTGCGGTCACCGTTTTGCAGAGCTGAGATCTGATCAGGTGACAGCTGTTCCAGTTGACTGGCCAGCATTCGCTCGCGGTCCGTCAGCGGACTCCACTCAACGGACCACAGACTTGCAAGTCCGCAGTCCATCAAGCCGGCGGCAATTTTTTCGGCGGGATCAGCAGTCGTTTCCCGCCACAGCCGCTGAACCTGAACTGCATCGCAATCAGAAATTGCCTGTCGCAGCTCACGTGATGCCTGCTTCCCTGTTTTCAGTCCGGAAAAATCAGTTTCCGAAGATAGTGAGGACATTGTTTTCAAGCCTGTACAAATCACTGTCCTCCATGATCGCTCTCTGTGAATCTGTCGGTACCGACGTTCGCTGTCCTCCTGATGCGCAACGTTGGCCACAGAACAGTCGCTTCAGATCGTGGTTGAGGAGAAACCACCGTCGACGACAATATTCTGACCGGTGACAAAGGATGAAGCTTTTTCAGCGGCCAGCCAGACCACGGCGCCAGCAAGTTCCTGTGCCTCACCAAAACGAGCCATGGGGGTGTGCCCGATGATCTGCTGTCCTCGTTCTGTGTAGCTGCCATCATCCTGAAACAGAAGTTTCTTGTTCTGCTCTGCCGGGAAAAAGCCCGGGCTGATCGCGTTCACGCGGACACCACGCTGCGCCCACTCCCGAGCAAGGAACTGAGTAAAGTTGATCACAGCAGCTTTGGCGGCCGAGTAAGCGACGACCCGCGAGAGCGGGATCATGCCGGACATGGATGCAATATTGATGATGCTGCCTCGTCCCTGTTCGAGCATGGTTTCGCCGAAGACCTGAGCGGGCAGCAGTGCACCACCGACAAGATTCAGATCGAAGACGCCGTTCCATGCATCACGCGGCAGTTCGCAGAAGTTACTGCCAGGCGGGAGTGTGGCGTCGGGCCGGTTACCTCCAGCGGCTGCAACCAATACCGAGACCGGGCCGATCTTCTCGTTGATTGCGTCCCGGGCCTGCTGGAGTGATTGGGTATCGAGTGCATCTGCGGCCTGGAAAATGGCACGCCCACCTGCAGCTTCAATTTCGGCGACTCGCTGTGCACCGCGTTCTTCGCTTCGACCAACAACGGCAACAGCGGCCCCTGCAGCAGCCAGTGCTGATGCCATACCCCCGCCGAGTACGCCGGTTCCACCCAGAACAACAGCCGTTTGGCCGGTGAGGTCAAAAATTGACTGAGTCATCGATTCTTCCGTTTCTTTCTACAGGCAGTGATGGCTTGAAACCATCGTTCATATCAGGTCGGACTGGTGGCACCAGAGGCACCTCAGGTGCGAAGCTTTTCCAGTCGACGAAGTTCTTTTTCAAGGGCGTCATCTGCCGCCATTTCGCCGGATTCCTGCATGGTGCGAAATTGCACAACAAGGTCATCCAGCAGTGGTTGTGCTTCCTGCAGATGTTCGGCGGCAATTCGATCGGTGAACAGGACACCTTCGAGATGGTCGTACTCATGCTGAATCACGCGAGCCGGGAAGTCCTCCAGTTCCATTTCGAACTGCTGCCCTGTGAGATCGAATGCATCCACGGTGATGTGAGTGGCACGGATCACCGGTGCATGCACTTCGGGCAGGCTGAGGCAGCCTTCTTCACCCTCTTCACTTCCTCGCCGTCGCGAGATTCGCGGATTGAGAAAGACCAGTTCCTGGTCGGTCTCTTCCGGGTCGCCGGTCGGATTGATCACGAACAGACGGTAAGGAAGCGCGACCTGGTTCGCTGCCAGGCCCACGCCTCTGGCTTCGTACATCAGTTCGAACATCTGCGAAACCATCTGCTTCAATTCAGCGTCGATACGGTTGATTTCACGGGATTTCCAGCGTAGAGCCGGATGCGGGTGAGGGACAATCTTCAGGGATGTCATCGGTGAATTCTGCCGTTGAAGGGCTTGTCTGTTCAATGTCTGGGTTTTGACGGCGATGGCTGTCAGGCGCGGCGGGAGGCTGGCTTTCACTGCTGTCTGCAGTCTAGCTGACCGGTCGTCGATTCCCGACTGATCACCGTATGATTCGCAGGAAATCTCCCGAGTGGATTTGTGCGAGCCGCATGGACTTCAGAAACCTACTCACCGCCGGGCGTGGGG
>Ga0075479_10000234_pt1 | contig 22540 bp, 11 predicted proteins | sample DEB08_DNA_8_FD_76341 | JGI IMG/M metagenome (GOLD analysis project Ga0075479, IMG submission 76341) | Aqueous microbial communities from the Delaware River and Bay under freshwater to marine salinity gradient to study organic matter... | ecosystem: Environmental > Aquatic > Marine > Coastal ... | reverse complement strand
CGTCACATCGCCTATTACTGAATCCATCCATTCGTCAGCGAATGAATGCGGTGCTGTCCGTGGAACGACGGCAACAGCTCGATCAGATGCAGGCCGCGCTGCCGGGGGAGGATGCATCCATTGATCAGCTGCTGATCGATCGCCGCAAAGATATCGAGTCCCAGCCGGGGGATCCGGTAGCAGGTGCTGCCCTGTTCCGAAAGAACTGTCAGGTCTGCCATCAGCTGGGCGGTGAGGGAAAAGTCGTCGGTCCGAATCTTGACGGAATTGCCAGTCGCGGCCTTGCCAGAATGCTGGAAGACGTGCTTGCCCCCGGAAGAAATGTGGACGTCGCGTTTCGGTCCACAACCATCGTGACAGTTGCCGGGAAGGCCTACAGTGGTCTTGCCCGGGATCTGCAGCCGGAACGAACGTCAATCACCGACCTGCAGGGACGGGAGACTGTACTCAGCAATTCAGAAATCGAGGAGCGAGTGCAGTCAAATCAGTCGCCCATGCCGGCAAACTTCGCTGAGTCACTGACTGCAGCGGAGTTCCGCAGTCTGTTTGCCTATTTGCTGACGCAGAAAAAATAAAACGGAATTGCCGGTGTGTGGGCTGAGCTGCGGGAATTCGGCCGCGGAGATGATCCCGGCGGCGGTGGGTTTGCTCGGGACAGGTGCTTAGAACGGTGTCGCTCCGCAGCGATTTTGGAGCTGTTAAGCACGCTGCTTTGGCAGCGTGCCTGTTGCGATAACGCCGCTCTTCCGAGTGTTTGTACTAGTGGGAGCAGCTGCCCACGGACTGAAAGAAATCGTTGCCTTTGTTGTCAACCAGAATGAAGGCAGGAAAGTCGATGACGTCGATTTTCCAGATCGCTTCCATGCCCAGTTCAGGAAACTCCACCACGTCGACAGAGCGGATGTTTTCGCGTGCCAGAATTGCTGCTGGTCCACCGATGCTGCCCAGGTAGAACCCACCATGTGTCTGGCAGGCATCAGTCACCTGTTTGCCACGATTTCCCTTTGCGATCATCACCATACTGCCGCCGTTCTTCTGGAACAGGTCAACATAGGAGTCCATGCGTCCGGCGGTTGTTGGGCCAAAGGATCCACTGGGAAGGCCTTCGGGCTTTTTGGCGGGACCAGCGTAATAAACGGGGTGATTCCTGAAGTAGTCGGGCAGCGGCTGTCCGGATTCCAGTCGTTCCCGCAGTTTTGCGTGAGCGATGTCGCGAGCGACGATGATTGGTCCGTTCAGTGACAGACGAGTTGTCACCGGATACTGATTTAACTCGGCCAGCAGGTCGGGCATCGGTTGATTGAGATTGATCCGGACAGCGGAGTCATCTTTGTACTCCCGCAGTTCTTCAGGAATGTACTTCTGCGGTTCAAACTCCAGCTGCTCAAGGAAGATTCCCTGGCTGGTGATCCGGCCTTTGGCCTGACGATCAGCACTGCAGGAGACACCGATTCCAACTGGCAGTGAGGCGCCATGCCGGGGCAGCCGAATCACACGCACATCGAGAGCGAAGTATTTCCCGCCGAACTGGGCGCCGATACCACATTTTTGTGCGGACTCCAGCAGCTCAGCCTCCAGTTCCACGTCGCGAAACGCTCGACCGCCGGCACTACCGGTGGTGGGGAGTGTGTCCAGATAGCGTGCGGAAGCCAGTTTCACGGTCTTCAGATTGAATTCTGCCGAGGTGCCACCAATCACAAAGACGAGGTGATAGGGAGGACACGCAGCTGTTCCAAGAGTGACCATCTTTGCCGTGAGATATTCAACCAGCGTGTTTGGATTCAGGATCGCTCGGGTTTCCTGATACAGGAAGGTCTTGTTCGCAGATCCGCCGCCTTTGGCCATAAACAGGAAGTCGTACTGACGACCGGAACAGGCTGCGAGATCCAACTGCGCCGGAAGATTGGTCCCGGTATTTTTTTCATCCCACATCGTCAGTGGGGCATTTTGTGAGTATCGCAGGTTGTTCTGGGCGTAAGCCTCGTAGACTCCCTGTGACAGCGCTGCTTCATCACCTTCAGACCAGACTCGATTGCCTTTCTTGCCCAGAATTGTGGCGGTGCCAGTGTCCTGGCAGAACGGCAGCACGCCGCGACTGGCGACGTCTGCATTACGGAGCATCGTCAACGCCACCATCCGGTCATTTTCAGAGGCTTCCGGATCGTCAAGGATCGCTGCGACCTGCTGCAGGTGTCCGGGTCGCAGGTGAAAGTTGATGTCATGAAACGCCTGGCTGGCCAGCAATGTCAGCGCCTGCGGATCAACGCAGAGCACCTCGTGACCCTGAAATGTTTCTGTCGTCACGAATTCAGATGTCAGCTTGCGATACGGGGTCTGATCGTCACCGATCTGAAACAGCGGTTCGTAGGAAAAGTTCTCAGAGGACATGAGCCATTACTCGCAGAATCTTTGACTGCCGGGAGAGATGATGGGGACAACGTCGACGGGCCCCGGCTATTCCTTCTTAGCATCCCCCGGCTCAGACTTCTTCTGCTCCTGCGGCGGAATGCTGCGTATTCTTGCATTCCTGATTCGTCCGGTTGTTGCGTAAGTGCTGAAACCGAACGGCTTGGAGCGTTCGACTTCAAAACGCACGTCGACGCGGCGACCGGTCGTGTCGGCATCAACGATCTGGGACTTGTCGACCCATGCACTGATATGATCTCCGCGGACGATCAGCTTGACCTTGTACCAGCGTTCACGTTCGAACTGCTGAAAAGACGTTGTTTCATTTTCGGAGGCATCCATTCCGTCGAGGCTGGAGATACCGCAAAGACCACCACCCCAGCCCCCCAGAATCAGTGAGCAGTGGCTTTTGCCGATCGGGAAGGTAATGGCCGCAAAGAAGTCACTGCCTTCCTGTCGCATGGCATCAAACTGAACTTCATAGTTTCCGGTGGGCAGATCTTTCCGTTCCGTATGAATTCCCGAAAGATCCTGCCCCTGAGTAATCACAATCTCTCCCTTCTCCACAAGGACTTCACCTTCCCCGCCGAAGTTGGTGACTTTCCACCCTTTCAGGTCCTTGCCATTGAACAGTGGCATCCATTTTCCCGCTGCTGCATCGTCGCTGGAAGTTTTTTTTGCAGGTTCATCCGCCAGGCCGGCGTGCATAAGCAGGAACAGGCTCAACAAAGCTGTGATGCAGCGAGTGGCAAAGAATTTCATAGCGGTTCATCCGGGCAGAGAGAAGATTTGAACAGTAGTCAGTACAGGTTCGCCACCTCATGGCACCGGGAATGTGCGGCAGCAGCGGGACCTCCGGTATTTAGAATACTCAACAACATGCGGTGGACCAACTGAACAGCCGTCGGTGCAGGCGGAGGGCAGGACTGCTGGATGATTGTGAGGAATCGGGAAGGCTGTCGGGGGTGAGTTGTGTCGGGGACCGCAAAAACCCTCTGAAAAGTCCCTTCAGGGCTGTGAGGAATCGTCAGCGGTTATGTCGTAAAGTGTTTTATGAAAGAGGTTTGTGTCAAAAACCGGCTGTCTGATCTCGTCTTGACCCGAAACGGCAATATCTCCTAGAAAACCTGCTGAATCTGCCGGGGCCGCTTTGGCCTCGCAGCAACTGCCGGGTTCATGGTGCGTAAGGATGTCGCAGCAGTGCTCGGTCCTCGAATGATACTCGGGTTAAGGTGTCGGGTTAGACACATGGAATGGACTCCACATCAGAAACGGTCTGCTGAAGCGGCTGCCCGGGCAGATTCGACGTGTTGTCGGCGTGCAGGGTACGCTCTGACGACGCGGTCATTTTGCTGCGTCATCCTGCCGTGTTTGTTTTTCATGGCTGGTTGTCGCGAAGCAAATCATTATTACGCAGAAACCTCCATGTTTGGTGATCGGCTGCCTGATCGTTTCCGACTCACTCAGCAAACAAATGCGCAGGAGGTGGACCTGTCCCGTCTGGCCAGCAGCAGTGGCAGTAGTCAGACCATCAGTGTTGGCGATGTGCTGGAGGTTCAGCTTGCGGCAGGCCTGGGTGAGGGAGATCAGTCTCAGATGGCTGCCCGCGTTCAGTATGACGGCACGATCTGGCTTCCGGACATTGGTGCAGTGCAGGTTGAGGGCGTCGAGCCCCAGACTGCCGAGGGGTTGATTCGGTCGGAGGCTGTGCGGCAGGAGCTGTTCCGCAACCCCACTGTGACCGTCACGGTCAGCTTCAAGAAAACGAATCGGGTGCGAGTCCTCGGTGCTGTGCGAGAGGAGGGTGTTTATGAACTTCCTGCCCACGCCAGCGATGTTGTGTCGGCTCTCGCAGCAGCGGGCGGGCTTGCCGAGGATGCGGGACAGCGGGTGGAAGTTCGAAATCCAGCGGGCTCCAGCATGCTCAGCGAGCAGCCTGAAGTGGGAGGGTCTCCGTTACGCCCGGTTTCTGCTCAGACCATCACACCCATGAGTTCATACACAATTAATTTGAGTACAGCTGCTGAGTCTGCCGGTCAGTCATACATGGTGGAGGATGGCGGAGTCGTGATGGTCGAGAAGCGGGATCCGGAACCAATCTACGTTCAGGGACTCGTTCGAACTCCCAATCAGTATGACTATCCAATCGGCAAGGATCTGCGTTTGTTGCAGGCAATTTCTCTGGCCGGCGGGGTGTCTAACCAGCTCGCCGACAAGATTTTTGTGATTCGGCAATTGCCGGGATCTGCGGAACCGCTGCTGATTCAGGTGAGTTATCGGCGGGCGAAACGCAGTCAGGAATCCAATATCCGTTTGGGGCCCGGCGATGTGATTTCTGTGGAACAGACGCCGGGAACAGTGTTCATGGACGCACTGAACATCATTCGCTTTGGGATCAACGGTTCGACGGCATTGTTCTGAAACAGGGTGTAGTCCGGAGCAGGAATCCGGGGCAGGTTTACGAGGCGGCAGGGAGGCCGGCGGTATGTCAGATCCGAGCAGGATCCTGAATTCTGATCAAGACGGGGGATCGGCAGCATCAACGCTGCACACGATCTTTCGTTTTCTGCGCACGGTCAAACTGCGCAGCGGCATTCTGATAGCTTCGATGATTTTCTGTGGAATTCTGGGCGTTGCATATTACGTGACTGCGGATCGCATTTACGAGTCATTTGCATCGCTTTACATCGTTCGTCTGGGAGCCACGGTCAATCAGGATACTCCGGCCAGCAATTCCAGCCCGGCCAACGAGATGCCGACGTTTATTGCGCTGATGTCGGAAGAAGAGGTGATTCTGCGTGCGCTGCAGATTCTGCCCGAAAAATACCGTGATTCAGACCTTGGCGGGGTGGAGCCCCGCTGGTGGGCTGCCACAGTTCAGAGTCGCCTGTCCGCGTCCGCCGACTTCAACACCAATGTTCTGGACATCAGTTACCGCTCCAGAGATCCTCGTGCTGCCGCAGCAATGCTGACCGCGATGCTGGCGGGGTATGAGCACTTCCTGAATGAAACAAATCGAGGCCTCTCCGAGCAGGGACTGCAGACACTGCAGGCTCGACTGCTGACGATCGAGGGAGAGCTTAATGAACTCACCGATGAACGACTTCAGCTCAAACAATCAGCTCCTGAGCTGGTTGATACGGGAGACGGCAATGGCAGCCTGAACGTCATTTCTCGCAACATTGAGCAGTTGACCATGGATTACTCAAAAGCGCAGAAGGATACAGAACAGGCTCAGACGACCATACAGGAACTGCGCCGGGCGATTGAGAATGGCGAGGACATTCTGCAGTTTGCGATGGAAACTCTGGATTCAGCAGGTCGGCAGCTGATTGAGCAGTCCATGGGGCTGGGTACGCAGGACAGCTTTCATATTCAGCGAATCACTCAGGAGCTGCTGAATCTTCAGTCGCAGTTAAACGAGCAGCGGCAGCGTTATGGTGTGAGACATCCGCGAATTCAGTCTCTGGAAACAGAGATCGCAGTCAAGGAGCAGTACCTGCTGCAGTTTCCTGACATGCAGCGACGGAAGACCGAGGAGATGACGCGGACTGTGCTGGCCCCGCGGCTTGTGCAGTATCTGAATCAACACGTTCAGAAAGCGGAGCAGAACCAGCAGGCCATCCTGACGCGACTTGTGGAAGAACAGGGAAAGGCCCAGCGGATTTCACAGACACTCACTCGGCTCGATGATCTGGATCGCAAAATCGATGCACTGTACCAGCAGCAGGCATCGCTGCAGGCTCATGCGGACGGGATTGGTCTGAACAAGGATACGTTCCTGAGTACTCGCGTGGCGAGCCGTCCAACGGTTCCATTGAAGCCTGTTTCCCCGCGACTGCCGATTATTGCCGTGCTGTCGATGATGATGGGCGTCACTCTGGGACTGGCAGCGATCTGGGTGCTCGACATCATGGATGATCGCTTCCGAACACCTGAAGAGCTGAAGCTGCAGCTGGAGACTCAGGTGCTGGCAATGATTCCGCGACTGCGAGAACTGGCAGGGACCGGATTCGAGGCGGTGATGTGCCACAAACAGCCCAACTCGCGGGATGTTGAAGCGTTTCGAGCCTTGCGAACCAGTGTGGATTTTTCGCCGTTGGAGAGCAACCGAATGGTTGTGACCAGTACTGAACCGGGTGATGGGAAGACGACTGTTTCCTCAAACCTGAGTGTGGCGTTCGCCCAGTCCGGCAAACGAACCCTGGTGATTGACGCAGACATGCGGCGGCCGGGGCTCTCAACGTTGCTGGGCTTACGGGATGACGCAGGACTGTCCCGGATTCTGCGAAGTGATGAAGAGCTGGATCAGTCCATTCAGGCCAATCTGCGGCCCACGGAGGTGGAGCGACTTGACGTGATCTCGTGCGGACCGCGGCCCACAAATCCGGCGGAGCTGTTGTCTTCGGAACGCTTCGCCGCGTTACTGTCCTGGGCGGAGACTCGCTATCAGCAAATTGTGATCGATGCTCCGCCGATTCTGGCTGTGAGTGATCCGGCGATTGTCGGACGGCTGGTGGATTCGGTGGTTCTTGTTGTTCGTCCGGACAAGGATCGCCGGCGGATGGTGATTCGTGCAGCTGAGACGCTGCGCACACTGGGATGTTCCCTGCTGGGAGTTGTTGTCAATCATCTCAGTACCTCGGAAGCCGGTGGCTATGGCTACGGCTACGGATACGGGTATGGCTATGGCTACGGCCATGATCAGGATCAGGATGAAAACACCGAGCAGGCTGCGTCTACCGGACTGTATGCGTTGTCACTCGGGCAGGATCGAGCAGAAACCGCAGATCATTCGACGTCTCGAGCGGCCTGACGAGTGATTGCCGACGGGCTCGGATTACAGGTAGTGTCATGGTCACAAAATCCGGTCGAACATCGCGGTCATTCACGGCCGGAGGAGAATCGTCGCTGCTCCGCCGGAAGCTGTTGAGCCGCCCTCTGTTGCTGAATCTCACCGACCTGTTGCTGTTTGTTCTGGTTTCAGCTCTGCCGTTTGTCATGGGTGGACGAGAAGCACCCGGTCACTGGCTGCTGGTCAGCGGCTCGCTGCTGCTGGGCGCTGTCTGGTGTTTGTACAGCGGCATCCATGGTGGACGACTTCGACTGATCGGTCTGGAGCCGCTGTTGCTGCTGGGGCTGCTGCTGGTCTGGTTTCAGACGCAGGCTCAGCCAGCGGAACTGCTGAGGCAGGTGTCCCCGGAAACCGAATACCTCACCCCTGCCTGGGCTGAGACTCAGCTTGATTCGGGTACTGTCGGCTGGTCCACCATCAGCTTTATTCCGGCTGAAACGAGACATGGTTTTCTGATTCTGCTGGCGTATGGCATTTTTGGAGCCGTGCTGGCGCAGCGGTTGCGGACAGAAAGTGACTGCCATGTGTTGTTTCGCCTGATTGGTCTGAGTGGTTTGATGATGGCGGCATTTGCGGCGGCACAGCTGATGCTGACCAACGGCAGATTCTTCTGGTTCTACGAACATCCTTTCACAGATACGAGTACGGTGCTGAAGGGAGCATTCACGAATCGGAATCACTTTGCTCAGTATCTGTCACTGGCGCTTGCGCCGTTGCTGTGGTGGTCATTTTCGCTTCGACGCAAAGCCTCGCTGCGACCCATGCCGGGAACTCAGCGCAGTGCTCGCCCCGGCGTTGAATCCAATTCCGCGATACAGACAAGTCCGTGGGCGATCCTGTTGATCGCATCGGCGGCCGCGCTGCTGGTGTGTTCAATGCTGTCGCTGTCTCGCGGCGGGATGGTTTCAACGGCCTGCGTGTGTGGAACCCTTTTCCTGCTGCTGTGGCGTCAGGGTCAGGTGACATCGACTCTGGCAATGGCAATGCTTCTGCTGGGCGGGCTGGCGGTTACTGCAATGATGCTTCCCGGCAGTCAGAGTGTGGAGCGGAGGGTTTCACAGCTTGCATCGCTGGACGCGGATCACATCGACAGTCTGAATGCGCGGCGTTCAATCTGGGATGCAGACCTGCGGGCAATCCGGAAGTTTCCCTGGCTGGGAACGGGCATCGGCTCCCATCGATTTGTCTACGGGGTTTACATGGAGAACCTCGCGGAGTTCCGCAAATTCGTATTCTCGCATGCAGAGAGCAGTTACATCCATCTGGCACTTGAGGGCGGGCTGGCGAGCCTTGGCCTGCTTGGCGTCGGTCTGTTATTGCTGGTTCTGCGTCAGCTTGTTTTTGCTCTGCGAGACCGCACGAATCGTGCCGCCGCTGTTGCCGTGACTCTGGCAGCGATACTGGGCGGAATAGTTCATGCCTGTGCCGATTTTATCTGGTACGTCCCCGCGATTGTGATCACCACAACAGCGTTGGCCGTGGCAGGTCTGAGAATGATCGGAGGGTTTTCGGAAACAGCCGGAATCCCGTGCCCTCGCCCGGTCTGGTTAAGCGGAGGCATTGGCTGTCTGCTGTTGTTGGGAATGGTTCAGCAGGATCTGTGGCAGCGAATGAAGTCGGAGCATTTTTACTTCCGTTACCTGATTTCACTGCGTCAGGATCGCGACGCAAAACAGGTTGATCAGGACGCAGCGGACGCCGAGGCGACGAGGCTGGCGAGTGCTCGATTTGCTTCCGACACCAGCACTTCAGCACTGCCTGCTGCGGAGGACTGGGCGCGGATTGAAAGTCAGTTTGAATCGCCGTCCGGAACCGGCGGTTCGGGCGAAGAGTCCGATGACGCAGGATCGTCGGTGTTGTCCGGGCAGCCGCTTGTGCGGTCAGAAGCGGAAGTGCTGCAGCATCAGTTCTCCCTGCTGACTCGTGCCTGGAAAGCGAATCCGCAGAATGTGGAAGTCTGCCTGCATTTATCTCGACGGTCTTTGGATCTGTTTGAGGAACTGCAGCAAAATGCGGACAACCCTTTGCCACTGATCCAGATTCGTGATGCAGTCAGGGCATCAGAGTTTGCAGATCACGCTCAGTTGTCAGACTTTCTGGACAGAGCATTTGGTGAGAACTTTCAGCTGGTGCGTTTTTCAGATTCGATGGCACGCCGAGCCCTCGGGTTGTGTCCGCTGTTGCCCAAAGGTTATCGGGCTTTGATTCAGACCGGGTTCATTCACGACCACACGGAGAGCGCTCGCGACAGGATGATGGCACAGGCCATGCGGCTGGGAAAACATGACCCGGCGATTCGACTGTCGATCGGGCAGGCGCTGTTTTTTAGTGGCCAGTCCGAGGAGGCTCAGAAACAGTTTCAGATCGTTTTTCATTCCACGCAGGACATGCGACGTGAAATGCTGAAACGTCTGGCCGGGGGATTTCCGGCCGAACTGGTGCTGCAGACATATGAGCCGAATCTAAGCGAGGCTGCAGACGTGATGGATGTGTATTCGGGGCTTGGGCGGACTGCGGACTTTACTCAGCTGGTCACTTTTGTGATGCAGCAAACAGTGTTTCTTTCATCGCCTGATGGTGGTGACAGGATCGCGGAAGCAGAAGCTGCGAATCCCGATGAGTTGCTGGAAGTTCTGATGCATGCTTATCGGCTGGCAGACCGACTTGGTGCCGATCAGGAGAGTGAGCTGTTGTTGCGGCGGGCGATCGTGGTCAGCTCAACAGCAGAAGCGCCGCGGCGCGGACTGGGTTTGCTGATGATGGACCAGGAGCGGTATGAAGAGGCGGAAGCGATGTTTGCGCAGTGTTACGAGCTGTCTCCCGGGGACGTCAAGCTGGAAGAGTTGCGGCGGGAATGTCGTCGACTGTATCTGCAGCAGCAGCGAACTCTGCGAACGGTTTCCTCGTCGCAATCCGCGCCAATCCCGGAGTGACTTTGGGTCCTGACGAGGCCGCCCATCGTGTCCTGCTTGCCGGCGGGATTCGTTTTCCTCAGCGATTTTCCGGATTCTGATGCGGAATATCATGACGCCTTGCGTTTAAATGCCTGACAGGAATGTCGCCAGGCCGCAGGACATCGCAGCAGAAAACTCCCGCAGTGAATCAGACTGAGCAAATTCACAGACTGCGGACGTCGGGGAAACAGGGCTATGGAACCGGAAAAAGAGAATCTGCACTTTCAGATTCAGCAACTCCGGCACATTCGCAGTGAGGTCAGCCAGTGTCAGCAGCGAATGCGGCAGATCCGCGAGGAGCTGCAGGTACTGGAGGAGGAAGAGCAGTCTTCTTTTGCACAGTTAAGCGAGAGACTGGATCAGCAACAGGATCAGGTTCTCTGCGAAGTTCAGGATCAGCATTCGGCTCGGGTGCAGCAGATTCAGGAGCAGCTGGAGCAGGATCTGGATGCCTGTCACCGGCGGTTCTCTCAGCAGCAGGGTCAGCAGTCGGCACAATACCAGCAGGAACGCTCCGCAAGTCAGGCACAGCTGGATGGCGAGTTGTGGGTTCTGCGATCTGTCTGCGACGAATCGAGGGATGACAGCCCCACCAGTGAAGCCGCCCGTGCTCGGGAAAAGCTGGAAAATCGCGAATCAACAATTCGCCAGCGCCAGCAGGATCTGAAAGATCGACTGGCGCTGCAGCATGACTATCTGAAGTCCTGTCATGCTCGTGTTGATCCGGAGCTTCCGGCAGCCAGTGTTTCCGCTCCTTCCAGTGAGGCGGCGCGGGAAAAAATCCATTCGCTGCTCGATGACAGCTTCAGTTTGTCCGGCGAGATTGACGCGATGAACCTGCCACAGTGGGTGCAGGGAATGCGAGTCCTGCTGATTCCACTGCTGTTGTTTGTTTGCATTGTGATTCCGGTCACTCTGGTGCGCGCCGATCCGCAGTCCTATCTGGATCCGAGCAGGGGAGAACCGGACTGGGAGTGGTTGGGTGTGTCAGCTCTGATCGGGGCGGCTGTTTCTTTCCTGTTCACGCTGGTCACCGTATTGACGGTTCAGGGCAGGCTTCGTCGTCGCGTGGAAGAGATGAAGCAGAATGCAGCGGATATCGCCGCACTCCAGAAGTACTGGAACAAACAAAGCTGGAAGCAGCAGCTGGTGCTCGAAGAGCGCGCTGAAAAATGGCTGGCAGAGCTGGAGCAAAGTCGGGAGCGGAAAGCAGCCCGAATGACCGAGGAAACGGAGCAGCAGCTGGCAGTATTGCAGCAGCAGCATGAAGAGCGGGTTCGCGAGCTGACTTTGGAAGAGCAGCAGCAATTGCAGTTGCTGGAAGAGTCAGCGTCGGAAGCCGTCTGCGAGGCAGAAGAGCAGCGCGACCGGCAGTTTGCAGAGATTCGAGGTGAGACTTCGCAGCACGCAGCGGCAGAAAGCGAAGAGCTTCAGAAACAGGGCGGCGTGCGACGCCAGGCGTTGCTGCAGGAGCTCGCGAAACTTCGTTCAGACTGTGAATCGCATCTGGGTGCAGCCCGACTGATTGCCGCCGCTGCCAGCGAGCAGCGATTGCCGACTGCATTTTCCGAAGGATCCCGCTGGGAGCCACCATCCGTTTTGCCGTCTGTCATTGAAGCTGGCCGGCTGACCGTGGGGTTTCCCGCAAGGCCTGAATCCCCTGATTCGGAGCTGCTCCACTTTGAAATGCCGGGCCTGCTGCAATTCCCACGGGATCTTTCGCTGGTTGTCAGACACGATGCTGCCGGCCGCGAGACCGCGGTGGATTTTCTGCGGGTGATGCTGCTGCGTATTCTGACAACGATGATTCCGGGGCGTGTTCAGTTCACACTGATCGACCCGATCGGTTTGGGGCAGAGTTTCTCTGCGATGATGCATCTGGCCGATTTTGATGAATTAATGATCGGTAATCGGATCTGGACAGAGTCCGGTCAGATTCGTGAGCGTTTGCAGAAAGTCACCGAGCACATGGAAAGTGTGTTCCAGACGTACTTGCGCAGCGAATATGAGACGATCGAGGAATACAACGCGGCGGCGGGAGAAGTTGCCGAGCCCTTTCATTTCGTCGTCATTGCCGGCTTTCCGACCGGATTCACCGAGGAGGCTGCACGACATCTGACCAGCATTCTCACCAGTGGACCTCGATGTGGTGTTCATGCTCTGGTCGCGTGGTCACCCGAACAGCCGGTGCCGCGTTCGTTCAGTCCCGACGACCTGGTCGCCAGTTGTGCGGGGTTTTCGGTGGTGTCGGGCCGGGTGATTCCCGATGTCCTGCTGAATGCGGAAACGACACCCATGCCGGGAGAGGTGCAGTGGTCACCTGCGGTGTCGCCGGAATCGTCAGTTTATGTTGAACAGGTGCGGGCTGTTGGTGATCAGTCCCGCGATGCCCGCCGTGTGGAAGTATCGTTTTCGCGGATCGCCCCACAGCCCCGCGAAATCTGGACACAGTCGTCTGCCTCCGGAATTGACTTGCCTGTTGGGCGTGCCGGAGCAGCACGACTGCAGTATCTCAGGCTTGGTCGCGGGACCAGTCAACACGTGTTGATCGCCGGCAAGACGGGTTCCGGCAAATCCACATTGATGCACATCCTGGTCACCAATCTTGCTTTGATGTACAGCCCGGAGGAGGTTCGGTTCTGTCTGGTTGACTTTAAGAAGGGCGTGGAGTTCCGCGCATATTCTTCGTGCCGGCTTCCTCATGCTGATGTGATCGCGATCGAAAGTGACCGTGAGTTTGGATTGAGCGTTCTGGAGAGACTCGACCGTGTCCTGCAGGAGCGTGGAGAACTCTACCGGGCCCGTGGGGTGCAGGACGTCGCCGCTTTTCGCCGACAGTATCCGGACGAGCCACTCCCGCGGCTGGTGCTGTTGATCGACGAGTTCCAGGAGTTCTTCACGATTGAAGACCGCGTTTCATCGCAGGCGGCCCTGCTGCTGGACCGTTTGATTCGGCAGGGTCGAGCATTTGGGATGCATGTGATTCTTGGATCACAGACTCTGGGTGGGGCCTACTCCCTGGCTCGCAGCACGCTGGGCCAGGTTGCAGTTCGTATCGCGTTGCAGTGCAGCGAAAGCGATGCTCATCTGATTTTGAGTGAAGACAACTCGGCCGCGCGGCTGCTGACTCGTCCCGGGGAGGCGATCTACAACGATGCAAACGGGCTGGTGGAAGGTAATCACCTGTTTCAGGTTGCCTGGCTGGAGGATGCGCAACGTGACGACCTGTTGATGCCGTTGCAGCAGCGCGCTGACGAAGCCGGATTCACGCTTCGGCCGCCGACCGTTTTTGAAGGAAATATTCCACCGCGGCTGGAGGCTTGTGAGCAACTGGCTGCCTGGTGGCAGGCAGGCTGCCCGGAGGTGGCAGAGCGTTTGCCGCTGTGGTTGGGAGCACCGGTCGCGATTGCTGATCCTGTGCAGTTGAATTTCGAATCATCAGCGGGCCGTAATCTGCTGATTGTGGGGCAGGAGTCCGAGGCTGCCGATGCAATTCTGGGGTCTGTGCTGGTCAGTTGCGGCGCGGCCGCAGAACACGCGGAGGCGATTCTGCTCCATGATGGCCGCGACAGCAAATCGACTGAGCAACTGCATGCACTGGCAGAAGCGTTCTCGACAGGGGTACGCAGGTCGGCAGTGGCAGAGGCAGACTCGCTCATTGGCGAACTTGCCGAAGAACTCGCTGTGCGAGAGAGCGATTCTGCGTCGCCGCATCGCCGGCGGGTCCTCTTGTGCATTCGAAACCTCGGACTGTTTGGATCTCTCCGGCGACGTGAGGACGACTTTGGCTTTGGTGGCTTTGGCACAGAGAAGGAGCCTGAGACCAGTGACCACTTTGCGGACCTGGTTCGTCGTGGTCCGCAGGTGGGAATTCATGTGATCATCTGGGCGGACAGCTTCAGTAATGTCACGCGCTGGCTGTCTGGTGCCATGCTGAAGGAATTCGATACCCGTGTCGCATTCCGGCTGAACCAGACAGACTCCGCCAGTCTGATTGACACCGCGGCCGCCGCCCACAACGGCCCTGGTCGAGCAATCATCTATCGGGATCAGACCGGTGAGGCGACTCGTTTTCGTCCGTGGCAAATGCCTGACGCTGATCGGGTCGTAGCCGTCGGTGGTTCTTCGGCGTCACCGGAAGCAGGTTCTGTGGATCAGGCGGATGAGTTGGAGGAGCCCGGAGAAATGCCGGATATCGACGACCTGATTATCGAATAACAGGCCACAGCCGAAGCGGATCGGTCAGCAGGGTCTGCCTGCCGCGAACATTGCGATTGCAGCCAGCGTGCGGCGTTCAGGCCCGTCTGGAAAGTGCTGCAGACAGTCGATCGCCCGATGTGCCAATCGCTCCGCAGAACGCGATGCAGAATCCAGTCCTGCCCGAATTGCAGGACAGTCCTGTGCGGTTGCTTCGGGTTGCTCTGACGAATGTTCGAGAAACTCCAGCAGTTGCTTTCGTTCCGATTCATTTCCCAGTCGCAGTGCTCGCAAAACAGGCAGGGTCAGCCGGTTATTCTGCAGATCGTTGCGGGAGTCTTTCCCGGTTCGCTCAGCGTTTGCGGTCAGGTCCAGAACATCATCTGCAATCTGGAATGCCATCCCAACTCGAGCCCCGAACAGACTGAGAAGCCGCTGTGACTTTTCTGGAAGCCCGGATGCCCTGGCACCAAGACGGCAGCTGACGGCGAACAGGTGCCCTGTTTTTCCGTAGATGATTCGGAAGTAATCGCGCTCTGAGCGAGAGTGTTCCAGTCGTGCTGCGACTTGATTCAGTTCCCCTTCGCAGGTCCGGTTGGTGGCATGGCCGATCAGACGACAGGCCTCGGCATCACCGCTGGTCGCAGCGAGGGTGAAAGCCTGAGAGAACAAATAGTCCCCGAACAGGACGCTGGTTTCTGTATTCCAGCGGCGGTGTACGGTGGACACATGCCGCCGAATGTCTGCATCATCAATCACATCATCGTGAACCAGCGTGGCGGCATGAATCATCTCAACCACTGCAGCGAACCGCCGCGCTTGCTGTGTCGACGCTGCTGTTTGTGCACTCAGGCGGGCAGACAGAAGCGTCAGGATTGGGCGTATTTGCTTGCCGCGAAAACGGCTGGCGTGGTCGGCCACATCCTGAATGAATCCGCTGCGGTTGCGAAACTGCTGCTTCAGGCAGTCCCGCACAGCCACAAGCTCGTCCCGCAGGAGACTTGAGATCTGCTGTTTAAGCGCATCGCTGGAAGGGCTGATGGCAGTCATCTGAAGGCCTGTATCGCAACAAAACTGACGCAGTTGCCACAGGTTCCCGGGTGACGATCAGGAGTGAGACTCCGCTGCATTCCACTCGCCTGAACGACCACCAGACTTGGTGAGCAGCCTGATGCCGCTGATCTGCATCCCCTTATCGGCGGATTTGCACATGTCGTAGATGGTCAGGCAGGTTATGGATACTGCAGTCAGAGCCTCCATCTCTACGCCGGTCCGAGCCGAAGTGGAAACCGAAGAACGAACAACGATCTGCCCAGCGGACGGAAATGAAAAATCCAAACCAATCCCGTCGAGGGGCAGCTGGTGACACAGCGGAATCAGGCTGAAAGTCTGCTTTGCGGCCTGAATACCGGCAATTCGGGCAACTTCGAGAACGTTTCCTTTCTGAAAGTTGCCCTCGGTGATCATCCGCAAAGTCTCCTCGCGCATTAACACACAACCTTCGGCTGTGGCAATTCGTCGAGTGACCCCTTTTTCGCCAACATCCACCATGCGGACTTCACCGTCCTCATTCAGATGAGAAAAGTCCGGCATTGTCGCATCCTTGTGCAGTGCTTTTCGGCACGGTTGGACTGATTATTCAATTCCCTGAGCGGCCAGCCATCGTTCGGCGTCCAACGCAGAAGAGCAACCTGTTCCGGCGGCAGTAACTGCCTGGCGGTAGTAGTCGTCGGCGACGTCCCCGGAGGCAAAGATTCCCTCCACACTGGTCATTGTTCGATGGGGAGTTGTCCAGATCAGGTAACCCTTTTCGTTGGTCTGCAGTTGTCCCTTGAGGAATTCGGTGTTCGGAGTGTGGCCAATTGCCGCAAAATAGCCTGTGGCCTCGACCACTTCGGACTGATCAGCGTCGTCTGTATTGCGAATCCGCACGCCTGTGACGCCCTTCTGGTCGTCGCCCAGCACCTCGTCAACCACGGAGTTCCATTTCACCTGAATCTTCGGGTTATTGAGTGCCCGTTCCGCCATGATGCGGCTGGCGCGGAATGAGTCACGACGGTGAACGATGTAGACCACGGAGGCGAACTTCGTGAGGAAAGTGGCTTCCTCCATCGCGCTGTCGCCACCTCCGACCACCACCACCGGCTGATTTCGGAATCTGGGCAGTGCGCCATCACAAACGGCACACGCTGAAACACCCATATTCTTAAATCGCTCTTCCGACGGGAGACCCAAATAATTCGCCCGCGCTCCGGTCGCGATAATGACGGCATGGGAAGTGATTTCTGCTCCGGACAGAGTCTTCATCTTGAACGGGCGTTCAGATGTGTCCACAGAGACAATATCGTCGGTCACGATCCGAGCGCCAAAGTTCGCGGCCTGCTGCCGCATCAGCTCCATCAGTTCCGGTCCACTGACGCCGTGTTTTTGGTGCGGTGCCATGTACCGTCGTTTGTCATCATCGATGGATGAATCGAGGTAGGCGGTCATATCCCCTGACGGAAAACCGGGGAAGTTTTCCACTTCGGTGGTTTGGGAGAGTTGTCCCAGCGGCAGGGTTCCTTTGAGACGATTCTCTTCGGTTTCAGCCCCTTCATAAACGACGGGCTGCAGTTCGGCTCGTGCTGCGTAGATGGCAGCTGTCCATCCTGCGGGACCTGATCCGATAATGGTCACCTTTTCGGTCATTTGAAGTCTGCTTTATTCCGGGGTTTTGAGTGTGAAAGGGAAGGTTTCCGAGCCGTCACCGTGGAATTCGAGATGGCCGTCACAATAACGAAGCCGCGAAAGCTGCTCAATCGACCGAGGCAGAACCGTTGAACGTTCTCTGTGAAGCAGGGACAGTCTGTTCCGGTGTTTCCCATGGAATCCTCGACGACGCTCACAGCCCCTGTTGCAATCGGTTTTTTTCCAGCTAGCCTTGCGTTTTCAGGCGTATGCGTCCGGGCACAGACGGCCCCGACAGCATGGTGATCGCGGACTTTTTTGGAAAGCTTCCACGGGATGATAAGAACGCTGTTGCTCGTTTTCGGCTTTATTCTCTGTTTGCCGCAGGCGGTTTCCCGGGCACAGGAACAACAGCCCACGGCAGGATCGGCAACAGACCGTCCTATCCGAGCGTTATTAGTGACGGGAGGCTGTTGCCACGATTACGAGCGGCAAAAGCGGATCATCACGCGCGGCACCAGTGCTCGAACGGATATTGTCTGGACGGTGGCCCACCAGGGCGGAACAACAACGGATACAAAGATCCCGCTGTACCACAACGCAGATTGGGCAGACGGCTTTGACATTGTGATCCACAACGAGTGTTTTGCGGGGGTCGGGGACAAGGAATTCGTTGACGGGATCCTGCGGCCTCACCGTGAAGGGTTGCCCGCCGTGTTAATTCACTGTGGCATGCACAGTTACCGTACCGGCGACGACCGTTGGTTTGAATTCTGTGGCGTGCAGTCACCTGGCCACGGTCCTCATTATTCCTACCAGATCAACAGCGTGCAGCCTGAGCACCCGATCATGGCGGGTTTTGGGGATCGCTTCGTGGTTCCCAGGGGCGAGCTGTACCACTCTGTTCGAGTGTTTGATTCGGCGACTCCGCTGGCAGTGGCGAAGCGGCGTGACACCAACGATCCTCAGGTCTGCGTGTGGACCAACGACTACCACGGGACACGGGTCTTTGCGACCACTGTCGGTCACTACAATGAGACAATGGTGGAGACCACCTGGCTGGACATGCTGACACGAGGCATTCTGTGGGCGGTTGGACGTGATGTGGAGACGCATTTTCGTCCGGTGACAGCGGAAGAGGATCAGCAAACTCGGGCGCTTGCGGTTGCCGAGGTTGAGCAGTCCACGGTGGTGCTAACGCAGGGTTGCTGTGGCGAAGGCAATCTGGCTTTTGAGCGAAAAGTGACGGCCAGCAGCGAAGAGACACCCAAAAAGAATTTTGCTCCACTGGCTGTCGACGGGCGACTGGACACACGCTGGTGTGCTGCCGGCCCACAGAGTGGTGAGACACTGACTGTGGACATGGGTGCTGCTCAGTCGCTCAGAAATATCCGTATTCACTGGGAGCAGCCGAAAGCCGCCTATCGATATTTGCTGGAGTCGTCTGCAGACGGCACTGACTGGAAAGTGCTGGCAGATCAGACAAAGAACAAGAAGCCGAACTCTGTTTCCGTTGACGCTGTTGAGGCGGACGGTGTTCGCTTTTTGCGAATTACATTTGCCGGCTCAAGTGGTGGGTGGGGCAGCATCCGGGAAGTGGAAGCTTATGACGGCGAACTGCCCCCGCTTCCGCAAGGCCTGTCTGCCGATGGCGAATTGGCAGCGGGTGTTGCCGATGTGACGGCGCCGGAGGGTTTTGAGGTGTCGCTGTTTGCGGCGCCTCCGGAGGTGAGTTACCCGGTCTGCATCACCACGTCGGTTGCTGGCGAGGTCTTTGTGGGGATTGACGAACAGGGCTCGCTGGGGAAAGACCCTGGCCGTGGCAAGGTGGTCCGCTGCATTGACACCGACGGGGACGGCCGAGCCGATCAGTTCAATGAATTTGCCAAAATGGATCACCCTCGCGGTCTGATCTACGACAATGGTTCATTGTGGGTCCTGCATCCGCCTTTGCTCAGCGTATTTCGTGATACGGACGGGGATGGGACTGCAGACGAAAGCGAAGTCTTGATCGAGGGGATCAGTACGGAAGAAGTCGACAAGCGAGGAGCAGATCACACTACCAACGGTATTCGCCGCGGCATCGACGGCTGGATTTACATCGCTGTTGGGGACTTCGGCTTTAAGCATGCCGTGGGCAAAGACGGAACAGTACTTAGCCGCCGTGGTGGCGGAGTGGTGCGGGTGCGGCCGGACGGCACCGAGATGGAAGTCTTCAGCTGGGGGCAGCGAAATATCGTTGACGTGGCCGTTGATCCGCGGATGAATCTGTTCACTCGCGATAACACCAACGACGGTGGTGGCTGGGACATCCGACTGTCTCATGTGATGCAGACAGCCGACTACGGCTATCCATCCCGGTATATCAACTTCACTCAGGAGATTATGCCACCCCTTGCCGATTACGGCGGCGGATCCGGCTGTGGCGTCGTGTATGTCAGCGACGCGCGGTGGCCCGGTCAGTGGGGAGACATGTTGTTGACCTGTGACTGGGGTCGCAGCCAGGTCTTCAGCCATGTTCTGCCCGCTCACGGGCCGACCTTTGATGCTCAGCAGGACAGCTTCCTGAAGATTCCTCGTCCGACCGACGCAGACCTTGATGCCAGTGGTCGGTTGTTTGTAACCAGCTGGAAAAATGGTGGCTTCAAGTTTGAACGTCCGGACGTGGGATTTGTCGCTCAAATTCTCCCACGGAATTACACACCGCGTCCCGGTCCGGTTCCGTCAGAGCAGGACGACGCATCTCTGGTGGCTTTGCTGGGGCATCCATCGGATGCTTTCAGACAGGCGGTGCAGCAGGAGATCCTGCGTCGCAAGTCCATCAGCGGTGGTCAGCTGCTGGCGGCCGCGCTCGATTCGACCATCGCTCTGGACGGTCGAATTGCCGCGGTGTGGACGTTGCGTCAAAAAGATCTGCCAGCCTTTTCCGGCGGATTTGCACAGTTGATTAATCGTGCGGAACTGCGGGAACACGCAGTGCGAGCGGCAGGTGATCGTCGCAGTCAGATTCCCAAAAATCTGATCGGTCCGGTGTTTGCCCGACTGGATGACGGTGATCCTCGCGTTCGCAGTGCCGCCATTGTCGCGATTGCTCGCATGGGTGAGCAACGCGCTGCCAAACAGCTTTTGAAGTTGACGGAACGCACCGAGCCTGCACCGGAAATGGAGGGTGATGCATGGCGTTTTCCGGATACTGGCCGCGTGATTCCGCACCTTGCCGTCAAGGCGCTTGTGGATCTTCAGGCTGTGGAGGAGTCACTGTCTGCGGTTGGTGGCCCACACCATGCCGGTGCACTGCAGGCACTGCAGGCCATGCACACTCCGCGGGCTGTGGACGGACTGTTTGCACTGCTGAGTCGCACGTTTGACTCCTCAGCGCGTGGCGAATTGTTGACAGTTCTGATGCGGCTGTATCACCAGGAGGGGCAATTCGTTGACGACAGTCCCAAGTGGTGGGGGACTCGACCTGACACGACGGGACCATATTACGATCGGCAGGAGTGGTCAGAGACGGAGCGGATCGGTTCCGCGCTTCAGATTGCTTTGAACGAGTCTGACGAAGCCCTGCGAGCCATGTTGCTGGAGCAACTGAAGCGTCACGTCGTTCGACTGGACGGCGCGGCCGCCAGTGTTGCGATGCAGGAGCCCGACAAGGCCATCAGTATCCCGCAGCCGGACCCTGCCAATCCGAATCTGATTGCGAATTTGGACTACGCAGAGGTGCTGCAGCGAACACTGGCGGTGAAGAGTGGTGATGCTGAAAGTGGAGCGAAGCTGTTCCGCCAGCAGTCCTGCATTAATTGCCATACCTACGCCAATGGTCAGCAGCCTCGCGGGCCACATCTCGTGGACATTGGTCGCCGTTACAAACCCGCGGAGCTTGTGGAGTCGATTGTTGATCCCGGCAAACGCATTGCTCAGGGATTTGACACCTGGGCGTTTGCGATGGCCAGCGGGAAGATCTACACGGGGTTCGTCGTTCTGGAGAGTGCCGAAACGGTCACTCTGCGGGATGCGACCGGGATTGCAGTCAACCTGATCCAGGACGATATTGACGACCGTGTCAAGCAGGAGTTGTCGATGATGCCGAAGGGCATCGTGGGCAACCTGACCCCGGAGCAGCTGGCAGATCTGCTGGCCTATTTGCAGACGCTGCATTAACTGCGGCGTGCCGCGGATCTGAAGACTGACGCTGGCAGTTTGCCTGACGGCCAGGATCGGGGTCACCCGGTGTGCCGTCTGCCGCTGCTGGGGTTTTTTCAGATGCACGGGCCTTCCGAAAGGAGTCATGTTTGTGAGTCGCCTTCTGTCGCGTTCGCGTTTGCAGTCATTGCCGCCGCAACCGCCGGGGCGTGCCCCTGGCTGGGTTGGGGTTTCTCGTGGCGCGGCGCTGGGGATTGGGCTGTTGTGTCTGATGAACCTCGCGGAGCAATTTGCAGCAGGATCGAGGTCACGCGAGGTCTGGCTGTATTCTTCGGACATGTTACCCGACGAGATTTCTCGCGGGCTGCTGGCCTTGTGCGTGCCGTCAATGTTTCTGTTCTGTATTCGTCCGGCTCTGCCGGCGTTTTTGAAGCTGACCTGTGTGCTGACGCTGGCCCTGCCCGGTTTTTTTTGCGTGCAGGAGGTCATGGCAGCGAGACAGATGGTCGTTGACGAGACGGTTCACTATGCCCTGCTGTCACGACCGATTGGCGTGTTGATGAGTCTTTCGGTTGCTGCCGTGGGAGTTTTCCTTGGGAACACCGGTCTCGCTCGTGGCCGATCATCATTGCTGACAATTGTGTTCATTGCGGCTTTCACAATTTGCACGTTCCCTTTGCTGGAGATTCAGACGACGGGTTTCAGTCTGCTGGCCGGCGAGGAGGAACGGGCAGACATTGTCATTGTGCCAACCGGTGGTGGCGGATCCGGACCTCGTGCAGATCTGGTCGAAGATCGCATTCGAACTGCGTCGGAGATCGTGCAGCGGACCGATGGTGGGCGGTTGTTGCTGCTGTTGTCTGCGGAGATGGGTATGCAGCCGGACGCGGAGAGTTTGCGTTCGCTGGCACTCGACAGCGGACTGGCGGATCAGCAGGTTTCGATGATCGAAGTGGAGTCCGAGATGGGACGGTGGCTCAAGCCCGCAACGACAGCGGCGGCGCCGGGAGAGCGCTGCCTGATTGTTGCGCACTGGTACCAGCTCGCTCGACTGAAGAGGCTTGTGCAGCGAGGACCGGTAGAGATTCAGCTTCGACCGGCCATTCAGCGGCACGCGATATCCGGACAGAATCTGATTGTGCTGCGGGAATCGCGACTGCTGCTTGGGGAGATGGCGGCGCCGTTGCTGAGCTTCCTGTCCACGATGCGACTGCCGTCGGAAACAGACCTGCCTGATCCATTTGGTGAGCCGGAGGCAGGTGCTGCTGACGAGGATCTTGACAGTCTGTTTGAAACGATCAGCGAAGAACAGACAGCG
>Ga0075479_10000231_pt1 | contig 22600 bp, 35 predicted proteins | sample DEB08_DNA_8_FD_76341 | JGI IMG/M metagenome (GOLD analysis project Ga0075479, IMG submission 76341) | Aqueous microbial communities from the Delaware River and Bay under freshwater to marine salinity gradient to study organic matter... | ecosystem: Environmental > Aquatic > Marine > Coastal ... | reverse complement strand
CGATTGGTCAGAGTGCTGATCCGGCACGTGTTCTCAAGGGGACGCGGATGGCTGGCCGTTACGGCGGCGTTCGTGTCACGGTTCGGAATCTCTCTGTGGTTCGGCTTGACGACGAAAGTAATGTTGTCGTGGTGCGTGGGGCCATACCGGGGCCGAATGGTGGGTTTGTGGTAATTCGGCGATCGGCCAAGAATTGATCGGGTAGGTTAAGCCATGATTTCTGTTCCAATTCGGGATATGGGCGGTTCGGAGTGCGGTACGTATTCCTTTGAGCCTGCCGAGTTAGCTGACGGGATTTCCCGGCAGTTGTTACACGATGCTGTCGTGATGTACCGAGCCAACCGGCGGGTGGGTGAGGTTCAGACGAAGTCTCGCGGGATGGTTGCCGGCAGTACTCGGAAGTTGTTCAAGCAGAAGGGGACTGGTCGTGCGCGTGCTGGTTCCATTCGCACGCCTGTGCGTCGCGGTGGTGGTCACGCCTTTGGCAAGAAGCCGAGGGACTACAGCTATCGGATGCCGCGAAAGGCGGTTCGGAAAGCGACGTTGATGGCCTTGTTGAGCAAGTTCCAGGATGAGCAGGCTGTTGTCCTGCAGCGCTGGGATGTGCCCGAGATCAAGACGCGGCAGATCAGTACATTTCTTGGTTCAGTTGGCATCTCCGGGGCTTCGGTGTTGCTGGTGACAGAGGGGCTGGACCGCAATGTTTACAGGTCCGGTCGTAACATTCCGGGTGTGACTGTGATGCCGGGTGTCGATTTGAACGCTTACGTGTTGCTGCGGCAGCGTAACCTGGTGATTACCGTTGGTGAGATGGACAGGATTTTGGGGCGGGATTCGTGAGGTCAGCGTGCGTCGGGCGTGCGTGCTGTGTATAAGCGGCAAGTGTCTTCTGATTCCTGGCCGGCAGCTTGCTGGTAGATGGGTGAATTGAGATGGGTGACAAGTCTTCGTCGGGAATAACGGTGGAATCACATCAGGTGATTCGGCGGCCATTGGTGACTGAAAAGGGCACCATGTTGTCGGAGGGCGAAAATGCCTACTCGTTCGAGGTGAATCCGCTGGCATCCAAGACTGACATTCGTCGGGCGGTGGAGGAGTTGTTTGAGGTGCGTGTGATTGATGTTCGCACTCAGAATCGCAAGGGCAAGCCTCGCCGGCACAAGGTGCACATCGGGCACACTCGCAGTTGGAAGAAGGCGATCGTGAAGCTGCATGAAGATGATCGGATTGCGTTTTATTGATTGCCGAGTATGGCAGGTGTTTTCAGGTTCTCGTGGGTATGCGAGAGCGCTTGAGCTGGTCACTGGTATTGGGTGAGAGTCATGGGGATTCGATTTTATAAGCCTGTAACTCCTGGGCGTCGCGGTGCTTCTGTTAGTGATTTCGCAGAGATCACTGATCGTAAGAAGCGGCCCGAGAAGTCACTCACGGTGCGAGCGAAGAAGAAGGGTGGTCGTAACAACCAGGGTAAGATTACCGCCAAGCATCGTGGTGGTGGTCACAAGCGGTTGTATCGGATCATTGATTTTAAGCGCGGCAAGGATGGTGTTGTCGGGAACGTCACACACATTGAGTACGATCCCAACCGCAGCAGCCGCATTGCTCTGGTTCAGTATGAAGATGGCGAGAAGCGTTACATTCTTGCTGCTGAGGGGATGAAGGCGGGGGACCGCATTGAGAGTGGTGAAAGTGTTGAGCCAAACGTTGGAAACTGCATGCCGTTGAGTGCGATTCCGCTGGGTACAGCGGTGCACAACATTGAGATGCAGCCGGGTCGGGGTGGGCAGTTGTGTCGGAGCGCTGGCACTTCCGCGACGCTGAACGCTCGAGACGGACGCTGGGCGCAGATCACGCTGCCGAGTGGTGAGGTCCGACGAATTCCAGCGACATGCCGAGCGACGATCGGCGTTATCGGAAACTCTGAGCACAGCAGCATTGTGATCGGTAAAGCAGGGCGTAATCGCTGGAAGGGTCGACGGCCTCACACTCGTGGTACGGCGATGAATCCGGTGGCTCACCCGATGGGCGGCGGTGAGGGTCGTAACTCTGGGGGGCGTCATCCTTGTTCTGCACAGGGGCGGCCGGCCAAGGGCGGCAAGACTCGCGATCGCAAGAAGGCGTCGGGCAAGGCGATCGTGCGTCGGCGTATTTCTGTTCGCTACGGCGAAGTGAAGATTTGAATCAAGATAGTTTTGTTTGAGGGGTGTTGAGATGGGGCGCTCGCTGAAAAAGGGGCCCTTCGTTGATGCTCGGCTCTTAGAGAAGGTCGAGAAGTTGAACGAGGCGGGTCGGAAGGAGCCGGTGAAAACCTGGGCTCGACGCAGCACAATCTCACCTGAGTTTGTTGGTCACACCTTCCTTGTGCATAACGGGAGGGCTCACATCAGTGTTTATGTGACTGAGGATATGGTGGGGCATAAGCTGGGTGAATTCGCTGCAACTCGCACCTTCCGTGGGCATGGTTCAAAGGGCAAGAAGTAATGGCAGACGTACGTGCTACACACCAGCATGCTCGGATTTCGCCTACCAAGGTGCGTCCATTCGCGGATTTGATCCGCGGGCGTACTGCGGAGCAGGGTTTGAACGCGCTTGCTTACGAACCCAATCGCGGTGCACGCCTGATCGAGGCGGTGCTGCGAAGTGCGATTGCGAATGCCGAGGATCGTGGGGTGCGAAATCCGGGGCGGTTGGTGATCAGCGAAGCTCGGGTTGACGGCGGTCCAATGTTCAAGCGTGTTCAGCCGAGGGCTCGCGGGATGGCGAATTTGATTCGCCGTCGAACCGCTCACATTCATGTTGCAGTTTCTGCTCCGGAACTCGGATAGTATTTCATCAGAGGTTGAGGTGAGGGAATGGGTCAGAAAGTCAGACCTACCGGTTTCCGGATCGGGGTTATGGAGACATGGCGGAGCCGATGGTACGCGTCAAAACGCGAGTTCGGCGATCTGCTGCTTGAAGATAATCGGATTCGCCAGTTCGTTGCTCGCCGTTGCGCGAACGCGGATATCGCTCGAGTTGAGATTGAGCGAACACGCGATTCCGTGGTTGTCCATTTGCACACCGGACGTCCGGGCGTGATCATTGGGCAGAAGGGGAAGGAAGTCGATCGGTTGAAAGGTGAGCTTGAAGATCTCACCGGGCGGCGGATGGACGTGAAGATTGTTGAGGTCTCAAATCCGAACCGCAACGCATCGTTGGTGGCACAAAAGGTGGCTCAGTCTCTCGAGAAGAGGGGCAGTTTCCGGCGGGCCATCAAGAAGACCCTCGACGACGTCATGGGTTCAGGTGTGTACGGTGTGAAGATTGAGATGTCGGGTCGTCTCGGGGGTGCCGAGATGTCACGAACGGAAAAAGCCAGTCGCGGTTCGATCCCGCTTAGTACGCTGCGACGGCATATCGAGTACGGGTTCGCCCAGTCTAAGACGAGTATGGGTGTGATCGGGGTCAAGGTTTGGATCGATTTGGGCGACTATTCAGACGAGGAGACTGCAGATGGCTCTAATGCCAAAGCGGGTCAAGCACAGAAAAAGCCAAAGAGGACGTATAAAAGGTGAGGCAACTCGCGGGAACACCGTTGTGTTCGGCGAATGGGGTTTGCAGTCACTGGACGCAGGTCACGTCACCGGTCGCACAATCGAAGCCTGTCGTATTGCCGCCAATCAGTATGTTCGTGGTGAGGGTCGAGTGCTCATTCGAATTTTCCCGCAGAAGCCGGTAACGGCACGTCCGCTGGAGACTCGAATGGGTAAGGGTAAAGGTGAGCCCGACCGTTGGGTTGCTGTTGTGAAACCCGGGACGGTATTGTTCGAGCTGCAGGGTGTGGGTGAAGAGCTCGCCAAGACCTGTTTCGCTCGCGTTGCTCACAAGTTACCGGTTCGCGTGCGGCTTGTCGCGCGTCGTCCGGAGCTCGGTTAAGCGGTTTGGTCCGCGAGGAAGTTACCGCTGTGCGGGCGTTCAGTTCGCCAGGGTATTTTTGTTGACGTAGCATTTGATGTGCGGGTGCAGAGAAATGGCTAAGGCAGCAGCGATTCGTGAGATGTCATCTGAACAGCTTGAGCACGAGCTGAAGGGGGCTCAGCAGTCACTGTTCAAGTTGCGTGTACAGGCGGCAACTGAGCGGAATGACACCCCCAGTGCTGCACGCAAGTTGCGCAGGTCGATTGCGAGGATCCTGACCATCCAGCGAGAGCGGGCTGAGCAGTAGTGGCGTCTGGCGCAGTAGCGTCCGCGACACGATTTTTCTTTTGGGTAGTTCTTCGACGGGTGCTCAGGCATTCAGTCCAGGTTGGGTAGAGTCAGTATGAAAAAGACTGTGATTGGGACGGTTGCAAAGTCCGGGCAGGCGAAGACGTTGCGTGTCGAGATTGAGCGTCGCAAGAAGCATCCGAAGTACGGCAAGATCGTACGGGGGCGTACGGTCTGTCACGTACATGACGAAGAGAACGTAGCCCGGACCGGCGATAAGGTTGAGATTGAGGAGTGTCCTCCAAAGTCGCGGTTGAAGCGATGGAATCTGGTGCGGGTTGTCGCTGCAGCCGTGGGCGGCGTTGAGTGAGGTGCAGGCGGTGCCGGTTGAGGTCGGTTGGAGATTTTTGAGGCGGTCCAATGATTCAGATGCAGACAATTCTCGATGTCGCGGACAATACCGGAGCAAAGTCGGTCCGTTGCATTAAGGTACTGGGTGGTTCGCGTCGGCGATATGCCGGGCTTGGCGACATCATTGTCGTAAGTGTTCAAAAGGCAATTCCGGGCAGTAACCTGAAGTCAGGAACTGTCGTCAAAGGTGTTGTTGTCCGTGTGCGGAAGGCAACGAGGCGTCCGGACGGGTCTTATGTCCGGTTTGATCGCAACGCGGTGGTGATTCTGGATAACGACGGCAACCCTCGTGGCACTCGCATTTTTGGTGCCGTGGCTCGTGAGTTGCGTGATCGTAGATTCATGAAAATTGTGTCGCTGGCCAGTGAAGTAGTTTGAGGCAGGGTGCAGGTTTATGTCACGTTTGATTTCAGAGTACAGGGACAGGATCGTTCCGCAGTTGCAGGAATCGCTCGGTCGGTCGAATGTTCATTCCTTGCCGCGTCTTGAGAAGATCGTGGTAAGTATGGGCGTTGGGAAGGCTGTCGAGGATCGGAAGCGGCTCGATCAGGCGATGGAGCATCTGACACAGTTGTCGGGTCAGAAGGCAGAGATCTGCCGTGCTCGCAAGTCCGTTTCCGGATTTCGTCTTCGCGAGGGGTATCCAATCGGGTGTCGCGTGACGCTTCGAGGTCGTCGTATGTACGACTTTTTCGATCGGTTGATCACACTGGCACTGCCTCGCGTAAGGGACTTTCGCGGTGTGAATCCGAAGGGGTTCGATGGCCGTGGGAACTACAACTGCGGAATCACGGAGCAGGCTGTTTTCCCGGAGGTTGACCCGGAGTCAGTGTCGTATCTGCAGGGGATGAATATCACAATCGTTACTTCGGCGCAGACTGACGACGAGGGGCGATTGTTGTTGACGGCGTTTGGTATGCCGTTCCGTAAGAGTTGATCAGGAATTGCATACAGCATTTATGTCGTAGTGAGGCGTTGAGATGGCAAGCAAGTCAAAGATCGAGAAGGCGAAGCGAACTCCAAAGTTCAGCACACGGGCGGAGCATCGCTGCATGATGTGCGGACGCCCTCGGGCAGTCTATCGTAAGTTCAAGGTCTGCCGGATCTGTTTCAGGAATCTGGCTCTCGACGGTCTGATCCCGGGTGTTAAGAAGGCAAGCTGGTAGTCCAGAATAGGGTGGTGTTGTTATGATGACAGATCCAATTGCGGACCTGCTGACCCGCATTCGTAATGGTCTCCAGGTTGAACGACCGTATGTTGATGTGCCCAGTTCACGGCTGAAGGTCGCGTTGGTTGAGGCGCTGGCGCGTGAGGGCTTCGTTTGGGATCATGAGATGGTTGAGGAGGGAGGCCGCCCGGTGCTCCGCGTCAATCTGAAGTATGGTCCGAATGGGGAGCAGGTGATTCAGCACATCGAGCGAATCAGCAAGCCGGGTTGTCGCGTTTACGTGCCGGTTGCTGACATGAAGGATGTTCGACAGGGGACTGGGATCTCCATTTTGTCCACATCTGCCGGCGTTCTGAGTAACCGCGAGGCACGTCGACAGGGTGTTGGCGGCGAGATGCTGTGCCAGGTTTGGTGATTTAGACAGTTCCCGGATTGGGGTGTTTGACGATGTCTCGTATTGGAAAAAAGCCGGTTGAGATTCCTTCAGGTGTCACAGTGCAGCTGGAAGGTAACCACTTGGCCGTGAAAGGACCTGCTGGTCAGCTCGCGTTGGAAGTGCACGCTCTGATGCAGGTCTCGGTCGATGGTGACAGGTTGACGGTGACGCGACCGAACGATAGTCGACAGAGCCGTGCATTGCATGGCCTCACACGAAGTTTGATCCAGAACATGGTCAGTGGTTGTGTCAAGCCGTTCGAGAAGCGGCTCGAGATCAATGGTGTTGGATACAATGCGAATCTGTCGGGGAATACACTGACTCTCCAGGTTGGTTTCGCGAACAAGATTGTGTTGACCGTGCCAGAGGGTGTGGTTTGTGAATGTCCGGATCAGACGCATGTGGTTGTCCGCAGCAGTGACAAGCAGGCGTGTGGTCAGTTTGCGGCTGAGATTCGGGCAGTGAGACCTCCCGAGCCTTACAAGGGTAAGGGGATTCGTTATCAGGACGAGCACGTCCGTCGTAAGGCCGGTAAGGCATTTGGGTCGAAATAGTTTCGTTTGAAGACTGGTTGACAGCGATGAGTGTTTTAAGACAGCTCGCAAAACAAAAGACACGTCGACGATTCCGCGTTCGTAATCGCGTGGCACGATCAGCCCAGGGCCGACCGCGGCTTTCCGTGTTTCGTAGTAACCGGCACATGTACGCTCAGGTCATTGACGACGTGGCCGGCCGGACTCTGGTTTCGGCCAGCACGATGGATGGGTCAATCGGTGGCGCGGGCAAGGCTGCCGGTGACGTAGAGTCGGCAGCCAAGGTTGGGCAGCTGATCGCTGAGCGTGCTCTGGCAGCCGGGGTTCAGAGCGTGATTTTTGACCGTGGAGCGTTTCGTTACCATGGTCGAGTTGCTGCTTTGGCGGATGCGGCTCGCCAGGCCGGGCTGGAATTCTGATTCATTTTTTTTCGCAATTGCTGCGTGACGGGGTGACTGGTGTCGACAGCAGATGTTAAAGATACGGGCGAACGAGTAATCCAAATTCGCCGATGTGCGTGCGTCGTCAAGGGCGGCCGCCGTTTCAGCTTTGCTGCTCTTGTCGTGACTGGTGACAGTAACGGCCGTGCTGGCTTTGGCTACGGAAAGGCGGTTGAGGTGCCTTTGGCCGTGGAGAAAGCGACAAAGCAGGCAAACCGATCGCAGATGAGCGTGCCAATTGTGGGCACGACGATTCCTCACGAAGTGATTGGCGAGTATCGCTCCTCACGAGTGTTGCTGCTGCCCGCCAAGCCGGGTTCAGGCGTGATCGCGGGAGAGTGTGTTCGCTCGGTGGTTGAGGCTGCCGGAGTGACTGATATTTTGACTAAGGCGTATGGTTCAACGAACCCGCTGAATCTGGTTAAGGCGACGTTTGATGCGTTGTCAAAACTGCGAACACGGGAACAGATTGAGCGACTGCGAGGGGTGACGCTGTGATTCTGAACGATGTGCAGACAGGCATTCAGACTCGGAAGGCTCGGAAGCGAATCGGACGCGGAACAGGGTCCGGTCACGGGAAGACATCTGGCCGAGGCCACAAAGGTTACTTCAGTCGTTCAGGGTCATCTCGACGACAGGGTTTCCAGGGCGGTCAGATGCCGTTGTTTCGTCGCGTAGCCAAGCGTGGGTTCAACAACCGTCAGTTTTCGCCTGAGGTCGTGGTCATCAACGTTGGGACATTGGGCGAGAAGTTTGAGGCCGGGGCAGAGATCTGTCCAAAGGTGCTCGCCGAGCGCGGGTTGATTCCGAGTCGCTTTGATGAACTCAAGGTTTTGGGGAATGGTGAACTGAAGATCGCATTGAAGATCAAAGCTCACCGTTTCTCAGGCACTGCCGAGACTCAGATTACGGCTGCCGGAGGCAGTTTCGAGATCATTGGGGTGGAGTAGGCATGTTATCCAAGCTGCTGACGGTGTTTCGTATTCCGGAACTCCGCAACAAGATTTTACTGACGATTGGACTGCTTGCAGTCTACCGTCTGGGCTTTCACATCACACTTCCGTTCATCGACCAGGATCAGGTCCGGGAAGTGATGGAGAATGCTCAGTCAGGCGATCGCAACAGCATCGGCGGATTGCTGCAGGTGGTTTCTGTGTTCGCTGCGACGGAACTGCAGAGCGGATCGATTTTCGGGCTTGGGATTATGCCGTATATCACGGCGTCCATTGTATTCCAGTTATTGGGTACCGTTTATCCACCCCTGGAGGCAATCCAGAAAGAGGGTGAGTCCGGGCGGCGGAGAATCAATGAGTACACTCGGTACGCCACTGTGGTTGTATGCCTGGTGCAGAGTTTTGTGTTGATTTGGTCAATGCGCAGTCAGGAGAGCGGTGGCAGTGGTTCATTGTTGCCGGGTTATGATGGCCTGCATTGGTTGATCCTTGGTACGCTCATCATGACGTCAGGAACGGTGTTTCTGATGTGGATTGGCGAGCAGATTGATGCATACGGCATCGGGAATGGGATTTCGTTGTTGATCATGGCCGGGATTTTGGCCCGCATGCCTTCGATCGTGCAGAAGTGGATCGAAGGGATCATGACTGCGGGAACGGAGATCGGTTCGGAATTCGGTATCGAACGTCTGTTGACGATGTGCATCGTCTTTGTGACCGTGATCGCTGTCGTGGTGTTTATCACGCAGGGGCAGCGACGAATCCCTATTCAGAGTGCTCGTCATGTTCGTGGCAGGCGTGTGAGCGGGGGAAATCGCCAGTGGTTGCCGTTGCGGGTGAATCAGTCCGGTGTGATGCCGATCATCTTCGCCAGCAGTCTGTTGATGATTCCGTTCTTTCTATTTTCGCAGATCGGGCGGGTGTTCGCAGAGTCGTCAGCAGGCCAGTGGCTTGGCTACTTCGGCAGCTTGTTTTCACCAGGCCAGGGTTTTGTGTACAGCCTCTCATACATCGTGCTGATTTACTTCTTCTGTTACTTCTGGACAGCGATTACGTTTAACCCGAAGGACATGGCGGAGAATCTGAAGGACAATGGCAGCTTCATACCGGGTTATCGTCCGGGGGTGAGGACTGCAGTGCATCTTGAGCAGGTGATGCTGCGGATCACTTACGTGGGTGCGGCTTTTCTTTCTGTGATCGCCGTGATTCCGACAGTGATTGCGAACACGATCACAAACGATTTCGTAACGGCGAGTTTCTTCGGTGGCACCGGTTTGCTGATTATAGTCTCAGTGACTCTTGACCTCGTACAGAAGATTGATTCGCATCTGGTAATGCGGAACTACCCGGGTCTGCTTGACTCTGAAAACTGACTGCCTGTTGGCAAAATTATATTGGGTGAAGCGATGAAAGTGCGATCAAGCGTAAAGCGTATTTGTGACTTCTGTAAGCTGGTTCGTCGGCGGGGAAAGGTCTTCGTGATTTGTTCCTCGAATCCCCGCCACAAGCAGCGCCAGGGCTGATTTTGTTCCTGCAGAGGTGTTTTGGAGTTTGAGTAATGCCCCGTGTTCTTGGTGTAGATATTCCGAACAATAAGCCAGTCTACGTTTCGCTAACGTACCTGTACGGCATTGGGCCGCACCTGGCTGTCAAGATCTGTTACGAGCTGGGGATTGATCCGCAGTCTCGGGCCAGTGAGATGTCGGAAGACGATGTCAGTCGTTTGACGAATCACCTGGACAAGAACTACGCAGTCGAAGGACCGCTGCGTCGTAAGGTTCAGCAGGACATTGGTCGTCTGCGTGAGATTCAGTCCTACCGCGGAGTTCGGCACAGGAGAGGCCTGCCGGTTCGCGGTCAGCGTACAAAGACAAACGCAAGGACGCGTAAGGGACGGAAGAAGACAGTAGCCGGTAAGAAGGGCGTCAAGGACCTTAAGTGACGTGTCCATGGCATCTGCGGGTCCTTTTTTGAGTGAGAGCTGACAGTGGCGAAAGTTAAGAAAAAGAAGATACGTCGTAACGTGAATAAGGGTGTTGCCTACATCAAGGCGACATTCAACAACACGATTGTTACAATGACGGACGCCAGTGGCGACGTCTTATGCTGGGCGACTGCCGGGACCGTAGGGTTCAAGGGCTCTCGCAAGAGTACGCCTTTTGCGGCACAGCGAGCGGCAGAGACTGTTGCGGAGCGTGCGGCGAAGGTTGGGGTCCGTGAGATCGAGGTGCGTGTGAAGGGTCCAGGCGCCGGTCGTGAAAGCGCGATCACGGGTCTGCAGGCATCGGGGCTGGCGATTCGTTCCATCGAAGACATCACACCACTGCCTCACAACGGATGTCGTCCTCCGAAGCGACGTCGCGTTTGACGGGGTTTGGCGTCGTAGTTTAGGCATTTGCAATCTGGGGGAGCAGTATGAGGATTCGCTGGCGTGGGCTGGAGTTGCCCAGTCGGGTTACTGTCGATCGGGACAGTCGGACACCGGAATATGGACGTTTTGTTGCCGAGCCGTTCGAGCGTGGCTTTGGAAGTACGATCGGCAACAGTCTGCGTCGTATTCTGCTGAGCAGCCTTGAGGGTTCGGCGGTAACTCGCGCGAGGATTCAGGGTGTACAACACGAATTTACGACAATTCCGGGGGTGGTCGAGGACGTCACCGACATTTGTCTGAATCTGAAGTCGCTTGTCGTCAAGAATCACAGCGCCTCGAGCAAGACACTGAGAATTGAACGGACTACGCGAGGTGTGGTCACTGGTGCTGATGTGATCTGTGACGATCAGGTTGTTGTGGTGAATAAGGATCTGGTTCTGGCGACCATGACCGACGATGTTCCGTTGAACATTGAGATGACGGTTGAGAATGGTCGGGGCTATGTTCCTGCGAGCGAGCAGTATCAGTATGAGACTGAAGTCGGCGTGATCCCGCTGGATGCGGCGTTCTCGCCGGTCACTCGGGTGCGACATCTGATTGAGGAGACTCGCGTCGGCCAGCGAACGAACTACGACAAGCTGAATCTGGATATCTGGACTAATGGCACGATCACGCCTGAGATGGCGATGGTTGAGGCTGCCAAGATCTTACGAAAGCATCTGAACTGTTTCATTACATTCCGCGAACCTGGCCCGGAGACGAATCCTGAGGGTGGTTTGCGACAGATGATGGAGATGACGGGCTATTCACCGATCGACATGGAGTTGGAAGAGAAACTCAGCAAGAGCCTTGCGGAGTTGAATCTGTCGGTGCGGGCGACGAATTGCCTTGAGTCAGTTGGGATCAATACGGTTCGTGATCTTGTGGTCCGGAACGAGGATGACCTGCTGCAGGTCAGGAATTTTGGCGAGACCACACTGGATGAGGTTCGCGAGCGTCTCGAGACGATTGATCTGCGTTTGGGTATGAGATTACCGAATCAGCAGGTGAATTGAGCCCAGCATTTTGTTGCTCGATGTTCCGAGCTTTTTAATCACTGTCTTTGCAATTAACTGAGTAGGTCTCTGCCATGAGACATCGTGTCGCTGGTCGTAAACTGAATCGTAATGCATCTCACCGCAAGGCAATGTTTCGCAACATGGCTTGCAGTCTGATTCGAACAATGCGTATCGATGAAGAAGAAGAGGGTGCTCCTCGAGTCGCTGGTCGCATCGTGACAACGGTGCCGAAGGCTAAAGAGCTTCGACCAATCATTGAGAAGCTGATTAGTCTGGCGAAGCGTGCACGTCGGATTCACGAGTCTGCGGAGGGCCTGCGAACGGACGCAGAGCGCAACAGCGACGCGTGGAATCAGTGGCGTCAGTCTGAGCAGGGGCGAGAGTGGGTTCAGAACACGGCGCCTGCACTGGCAATGCGTCGGCGTGCTTTTGCTGAACTGCGTGATGCCCTTGCTGTGGACATTTTGTTTGATGAACTCGCGGAGCGTTTTGCAGATCGTGACGGCGGCTACACGCGAGTGGTTCGACTTGCCAGTGTTCGCCTCGGTGACGCAGGCGAACAGGCGATCATCGAGTTTGTCGGCGATCGGGATCGCGTGAGCTCAGGGCGGCGTTCAGCACCAGCTGTCGACGTCGCTGAGGAGCAGCCGGTGGCTGAGGAGGAAGAGGTTGCTGATGAGGTGGCAACTCCCACGGATGCAGCAGACGTGACCGCTGAGGGCGAAGTCAGCGAGGGCGGCGATGCCGATGGCGAGGAGAAGCCAGAGGAGTAGCAGGCCTGAGGTGACTCTAATACCTTTGAAACAGAATGAAACCCGGCTCAGATGAGTCGGGTTTTTTTGGCGCTCAGGTGGGCGGATTGTTGTGGACGGTCAGATTCCCCGCAGGTCGTCGTACATCTCGACATGCAGCCGGCTTGAGAAATTGAAGTTGTGTAGTCGGGCGATTTCACGCACAAGTTCCGACTTCTCGTGAAGTTGTTTGCGAGTTTTTGCCTGTGGCATCAGCCAGACCATTGAACGTTGAATGGATGGGACTTCCGCCAGCCACAGAAGGACTTCATCGATGTCGTCCTGGTGCTCCACAACGAATTTCAGGATCGATGGATTTCGCGAGATGAGTTTCTGCACGATGTCAGGGCGAAACCTTGCCTGCTCGTGACGTATCTTCCAGTGTGGATGATCGGGCGTTGAATTCGCAAGTTTTGGGCTGATCGCAAGCATGTCGCATTCAACGTCATTGGAGGCGACGGTGCCGGCTGTTTCGATGGTCACTCGTTTTTGTTGCTGCCTGCAGGCTGCAGCGAGTTTGGCGATTTCCGGAACAAGCAGCGGTTCTCCTCCCGTCAGCACAACGTCAGGTGCATCGGACTGTTGAACCCTTTGGACAAGTTGATCGAGGGACCATGCGGTCCCCTCGGGGCTCCAGGAGGTATAGGGCGTATCGCAGAAGGAGCAGCGCAGATTGCAACCGGAGGTACGTATAAACAGGGACTTCGTCCCGGCCCATGGGCCTTCGCCCTGTATTGATTCAAAGACCTCGGCGACCTGCATGATGATTGCCAAAACAGTGTGAAGGTTGAAAGATCTCAGTGGTGCGGGTGAAACGGAAGGGCTGAGGAGTAGCGTCAGGTGACTTTTTCCAGGTGGGTCGGTGCCGGTGTATTCTTGCTGCGAGGGGGGGCAGCGGCGTGGATGATCGCTGCAACACTGGCGAGGATCAGGTGCAGTTGATTGACTTGCCTGGATAAGTCATGGAGGCGGCTGAACTCCTGAGTTCTTGCCTTTCCGGGCGGTGTAATCAGTTCCAGCAGTGGTTGATAGACTGCGAAGTAATCAAACATGGCAATACACAGTGACAGAGTGATGAGTCCTGAGATCAGTGCGAGCGTACGGTTGCGTCGGTCTGACGAAAGCAGGAGGATCAGTGAAGCGAGTGTTGCTGAGCCCAGCGTCGCCCAGCAGAAGCGGTAGTAATGTGGAAATCGAATGGCGGCCAGCTGGTCGCGCATTGCCGAGTCAAACCCCGAAAACCGCTGTTCAGCCACACTTGTGATGACGAAAAGGACAGCTCCACCGATCCAGACAGGCAGTGAAATCCGCAGGATTGTCATGGCGATCTTTGTAAGCATTGGCAGTCTCAGGTGTCAATCGGCGGTATGAGGAGGGATTATGCTGAGTTCAGTATCTTAGTCCACCAGTGCCGGCAGCCGAAACTTAATGGGATAAGGTTCTCCATTGAATGGGATTTCATGCTGGTGGAGGACGTGGTAGCAGAAGCGACAGGGTCATACGAAATGCGACTTGGAATCTTCCATTGGATCAGGCGGGAGCGTGCCTGGCGGCTGTATGAGTCAGTGAGGGAAAAACTGCGAGAGGAATACTACGCGGCTGGGGGGAATTCGGGGATTCCACGGGGTGTTACGTGGGCAACATGCGAATGGACGGGAGAGACTCACCTGCTTCGTGAGTTCAGCGATTCGTCCTATTGGCTGCTCAGTGGTGTTCGCATTTCATTTGAGGCAATACCGGGTGGCGAGATGGAGGATGTCGAGGCTGTTTCCTCATTGCGCACAGCCACAGCGGTGTTTCATCTTCAGCATGGGAGGTGGATGCCGACCGGTCGTACTCTGTTCAATTTCGAACCGCCGGCTGCAGCTCAACTCTTTAGTGACAGTCATGAGCTGGTTCGAGCTGTGACAGACGACAAAAAAACCGTCCCCGACAACGCCGGGGACGGCTGAGTTTTTCTCTGGATCCGGTTACAGGATCAGAAGGTTACGATCGCGTCGATTCCGAAGACTGTGATGTCTTCATTGCCGTCCCAGTTGTACCGGACTTCAGGCCGAAGGATCAGATTGTCCATCGGAGTGACGTTAACACCGACTGTCGCTGCGTTGAATGATTCACCGTCAGCTTTCCACCATTCCATGCGAGTACCAGCCTTCACTGTGTCTGATACTGTGTAGAACAGGTAATTGTTGATGCCAACAGTGTCATAGTCATCGGCACGAACAACGTCGGACTGCATCACGTGATTCCAGCCATCCCCCATATCAGTGTCGATTACGATACTGTGGCTGTAGCCCTCACCACGCCACCCGAAATCACCGATGGTTGTGATGTAGGTTGCTGTTGAATCTTCTGACAGCTGGAATGAAGCTCCGCCGAGGAACGAGCTTCCTCCTCCGAGCTGATCAAATCCGGTATCCCATCCGGCAGTCCAACCACCATACAGGGTCACGTCGTCAGCTGCAGAGTAGGTTGCCAGCACACCGGTGTGGGTGAATGGCTCGCTGTTGAACATGGTCCACGCGTGACTGTAGAAGAAGTTATCCGGAGCGGTAACAACTTCATAGCCGACGAGGGTGTAGAAGTGACCGCCGATGATGCTCCAGTCACCGGAAGCGACTTCAGCATACAACTGTGGCATCGCCCAGCCGTAGCCGTCGCCTCGGTCCCAGCCGTTATCAAAGTCCCAGGTGCCTGGGTTATTGCCAAACGCCTGAGTTGCGGCAGCATCAGTACCGTACATCAGATCGGCTCGAAATCCCCAATCCATTCCATTGGAGCCGTCTGCAGCTTTTTCTGCATACAGCCAGATCTGGTGCATGTTGAAGCTGTCAGGTCGGTCGTTGAATGACAGATTGTCATTCCGCGCAATGGAAAGCGGCGTGTTTTTGTTGTGGTATCCCCCCTGGACCCATCCACCGATCTCGATTCCACTTCCGCTTCCGCCGAAGAGTCCTTCACCGCAGGCGTCACCGCAGCCATCACCCAGCAAATCACCGCAGGCGTTTCCATCGGTGTCGCACACTGAAGACGGTGCGCTACAGCTTGCGGCGTCACCGCAGGCACTCATTTCGGCCAGCTGGTCAGTCAACAGCAACCCGGAGGTTGCGAAAATCTGACCATCACTTCCCTGAGCTGCACCGCTGACGGCAACGATCCCGCAGCATGCAAAACGAGACAGAATTGACATCCATGACTTCTTAACCATTACTTCCCCCTCACGATCATCGTCCATGACCGGCCGTTCGGCTGTCATCCCAACAGCGGTTCCGAAGCGGCCGCATGATCCAGTTTGCTGCAATCCCGATGCTTCCCGTGGGGAGGAGTTGTTCGGCTTTGCAGAGGAATCCCCGAGCCCACACGATGTGGATAATGCTCAGATACGGGCTTGCTGTTGGTATCGGCAGGGAAGTTGCAACCGTGCGACAGGGGAGGGGAAATAATCAGCACACACAAATAAATCGCGACGATTGGTCGGTTGCAGTTGTTAAAGCCCTGAAATTATCACTGGATTACCCAGGTTACCAGACAGGGGGAAGGCCGCTGTGCCTGTCAATCAATGATTTTGCTGATGGGATACTCCACAATTCCCACAGCTCCAGCCTGTTTCAGGCGAGGGATGATGGTTCGGACAGTGCTTTCGTCCACGATGGTATTGAGTGCAACCCAGGAAGAATCTGACAGGTTTGAAACGGTGGGTTTTTGCAGCGCTGGCAGAACGCTGAGCACTTCATCAAGGTTTGCCTCAGGAGTATTCATCATCAGTCCCACCTTTCCTTCGGCCGAAAGGCAGGACTTCAGCATCAGGGCGATGTTGTCGATTTTTTCTCTGGTCCATTCATTTTTTATGGCCGTCCTGTTGGCGATCAGGCGAGTCGTGCTTTGGAGTAATTCTTCGACGATACGCAGATTGTTGGCTCTGAGGGAACTTCCGGTTTCGGTCACCTCTACGATGGCATCTGCAAGCCGGGGTGGTTTGACTTCAGTGGCCCCCCACGAGAATTCGACTTGAGCAGTGACACCTCGTTCCGCGAGGTAGCGGGTGGTCATCCCGACAACTTCGGTGGCGATGGTTTTTCCTTCAAGGTCCTGAATTGACTGGACAGGGGAGTCTTCAGGCACGCAGAGTACCCATCGAACGGGTTTTCTGCTGACTTTGGAGAACACCAGTTCGCAGACTTCGTGGACATCGGCTCCTGTTTCAAGAATCCAGTCATGCCCGGTGATACCGGCATCAAGAATCCCATTTTCCACGTAGCGGGCCATTTCCTGGGCCCGAATCAGCATGCATTCGATTTCGAGGTCATCAATGGATGGAAAATACGACCGTGAGCTGAACTTGATGTTGTAGCCAGCTCTTCGGAAGAGTTCAGCGGTGGATTCCTGGAGGCTGCCTGCCGGGATACCCAGTTTGAGTTTATTTTCGGACATCGTTTTTTCCATCGGTGACGGGCGGTTTTTGTGAGGCCTTTTAAGGAAACAGGTCGGCCAGCAGCAGGATTTGCGTTGGCATTCACTTCCCGTAGACGGAAGCGGGATCAAAGACCCGAGTTCCCTCCACAGTAACACTGCGGTCTGCGGCATGGACCTGCCGGAAAAAGCACGACCGGAACCCCTCATGGCATGCTGCGCCTCCGATCTGGCGGACTTTCAGCAGCAGGGTGTCCCCATCACAGTCAAAAAATGCGGAGTGCAGTTCCTGCACATTCCCGCTCTCTTCGCCTTTTCTCCAAAGTTTGTTCCGACTGCGGCTGAAATAGCAAACGCGTCCCGTGGTCAGAGTCTCCTCCCACGCTTCCTGATTCATCCATGCCATCATCAGCACATCGCCGGTGGAGACATCCTGGGCAATGGCTGGTATGAGTTGGTGAGACGAAAAGTCCGGTCCCTTCAGTTCGTTCATGGAGCAGAGATTCCTGCGAAGAGGGGGTTCTGACAGGCACTGTTGCAAACACATTGCCGAGAAAGCGGGGGCGCGTAACAGTTCATTTCCGCACACTCTAACGTCACGATGTGCGCATCTCCAGCAGCAGGTTTCGGTGCCCTGAAGTAACGTTTTTTTCTCGAATTCTGTTGCCGGGATTCCCGGAATTAAAGCGAGGGCCAGACCCACTCCATGGACTGGTTCTGCCGCGTTGGTTCTGGTGGCGAACTGAAAGCTGTGCGAGTAGACTGCGGATTCAGAACCACACGTTGCGGGATTGCCTGCGAAGGCAGTTCGGGCGCAGCGGAGCGAATTGAGTCTTTTGGCGGGATAGAACAGTGAAACTTTGTAAAATTCGAACCGGCGACGGGGCAATGCGAGTTGCGGCACTGCTTGACACGGGCGTTATGCCGCTGGACATGACCCAGGTTGAGAGCTGTCACTCGCTCATGGACATTCTCAATTCTGCGGACCCAGGCGGTTTGGCTCGATTTCTCCTCAAGCCGGATACTCCGGTGATTCCCCATGGTGACGTGACGATCCTGTCGCCGGTCGACAGTCAGGAGGTTTGGGCTGCGGGTGTGACCTATCGCCGCAGTCAGGTTGCGAGGATGGAAGAGTCTGAGGCATCTGCTTCGGCCTATGACCGCGTCTACACTGCCGATCGTCCGGAACTCTTCTTCAAGGCAACTCCATCGCGCGTTTCCGGTCCTGGGGAGCCGGTGCGAGTGCGTTCTGACAGTAATTGGAGCGTACCGGAGCCGGAGTTCACACTCGTTGTGAACTCATCCGGCATGATCGTTGGTTACACAATTGGTAACGACATGTCGGCACGGGACATCGAGGGCGAGAATCCGCTGTATCTGCCACAGGCAAAATTCTATCGTCAGTGCGCGGGGCTTGGCCCCTGCGTTCTGCTGGCGGAATCGCCTCTTGTTCCCGAAGAGACGGAGGTACGGCTGGAGATCAGGCGTGGTGGCGAGGTGGTGTTTGAGGGGGCAACGCAACTGGATCAAATGAAACGAACTCCCGATGAGTTGGCGAAGTGGCTCTTCCGCGAGAACTACTTACCGGACGGAGCGTTTCTGATGACCGGTACCGGGATTGTTCCTGACGACGAGTTCACACTGGAAGATGGCGACGACGTTTCGATTTCCATCACTGGCATTGGGACTCTGACGAATCCTGTTGTGAAAGACTGACTGTGAGGTTCCGGAGCAGATCCTGAACCGGAGATGCGTGCACGCTGGTGCAATTCAGGGTGGCAAGTGAAGCAGTTCAGACAGGACATCGCGATGGCAGAGCGAGTGAAGAAGATATCCGTTCCTGAGTTCCGAGCAGCTGCCGGGACAGACAGAAAACTCACGATGCTCACTGCATATGACTTTTTGTGGGCGGGCATTCTTGATCAGGCGGGAGTGGACAGCATTCTCGTTGGCGACAGTCTGTCGATGGTGGTTCAGGGACATTCAACGACGCTGCCTGTCACATTGAAGCAGATGATTTACCACGGGGAACTGGTTGCCAGAGCGGTCAGGCGAGCATTGGTCGTTGTCGACATGCCGTTCATGAGTTATCAGGTGAGTCCGCGGCAGGCAGTTCGAAACGCGGGAAAGATCATCAAGAAGACCGGGGCTGATGCGGTAAAGCTGGAGGGCGGCGCTTTTCAATCGGAGACAATCCGCGGGATTGGCCGTGCTGAGATCCCGGTGATGGCGCACATCGGAATGCGTCCGCAGGCTGTCAGGCAGCTTGGCAGCATGGGACGAGTACAACGCGATACCGCGCAACTTCTGGACGATGCACGGGCGGCAGAAGATGCGGGTGCCTTCGCAGTCATACTCGAATTAGTTCCCGAGGACGTTGCGGGGCAAATCACAGAGAGCCTGAGTATTCCGACAATCGGCATTGGTGCCGGGGCAAAATGTTCGGGGCAGGTGTTGGTAGGGCCGGACATGCTGGGGCTTAATCCGGACTTTCAGCCGCGATTTTTGAAGCAATTCGGGGATCTGCATAAACGGGCTGACGAGGCAGTTCGGGCGTACGTTTCTGAGGTGCAGGCCGGCCAGTTTCCAGCGGCTGAACACTCTCATCGATAAGGGCAGTGCCGGCCCCCTGCAGGTCCTGCTCACATTTTTCGCATGATGCTGACAAGGCTGAACCACTGGCGACGAGTGATCTGTTGCTTATTCTGAGCGAATTCAGTGTATCGTTTCAGCAGTGCATGTTCGGGTTCACCGGGAGGGTTTCGGCGAGCAAGGTATTCCAGGTGCTGTCGAAATTCGAGAGGTGTTCCGGGCATCAGACGGGTTCGTTCACTTGACGACATCTGCGAGAACTGTTCCAGCATTTGTTCTTCCCCGATCGGAAACTGGCCGGACATCTGTTCTCCCAGCATGGTGATGGACTGGATGATCACTGTGTAGATGACAGGTACACTCCAGCCGGCTGTCCGCCGTGTTCCCCTGGTACTTTGCAGTCCTTTGGCAAAGCTGGCCATCCAGTCCTGATTCTTCAGCGAAGTCTCCAGGAATTCCTCAGCGCGTCGGATATGCTGGATGATATTACGGCTGTCATCTTCGCTGGGTTCGGCCGGAAGATATTCAACAATCCAAAGTGAAAGAGAGAGCGCTTTCTGTTCCAGCGACAGCCCGTTCAGTTCTGTCAGAAGATTGGGTGGATGTTGATCCGGTGGCAGGATTCGGCATAAAAAATCCCAGTATTCTTCTGATGTCAAATGCAGTGAGGGCAGCATTCGGCCGTAGGTTCCTGAGAACTGTACTTCGAGGGAGATTTCCGGGGGGGCGGGGTCCTGCAGTCGCGTGATAATGAATTCCAGTTTTGCTTCACGGTCTCCATCGAGGCGGGCCCATTCTTCAAGCTCCTGTTGTGACAGAGCTCCCCAGATCTCACCGAATCGTTGCAGAGTGCGAGCCAGGCCTGCGTCGCTGCTTACGGCGGCATGGATTTCACGATACTGCTGCTGTCTTGGAGTTGACTGCGTGAGCAGGAGATTCTGGCTCGCGATAATCTGTCGCTTGTCTGCATCAGCAAGCTGTGAAAATCTTACGTACTGAGAAGAAAGCCGCTGCATGGATTCGGATTTGAGCCCGATTGTGCCAACAGCAGTCAGTGCCCCGAGCATCAGTGCGGCCACATGAAATGCCGGTTTTGCATAGCGATTCACGGCGACTGCTCCGATGGCTGTGAAAGAGTGGCCTGCTGCACTTCTTTGAGGAACTGAAGGTCCGGGACTGGTCGCATATTCTTGTAGTTCTGCAGCAGATCGAGGTTGTTCAGGATTTCAATTTCGGAAGATTGTTGGCGATCTGATTCAGATGCACGGGCCAGAAGTAACCCGGACGCGGTTCCAATGAATCCGACTGCCAGCCAGAGAAGCACCGTTGCCGGGTGCAAATCACTGCAGAATTTCTGAATTGTCAGCGTGATCCCTGCAGGCGCGGTTGTGGCAGACTCCAGCACATGGATGGAGTCGAGCGTTCTGCTGACAAAGTCCCCGCCTGCAGATGCTTCGTCCATCGCCCCCAGCATCTTCCAGGTGCGATCAAGGCTGTCTGCCGATTTGCGCAGCGCGATGTCTCCAGCGAGTTTTTGTTCAAGACTGAGCGCGGTTGCAGGCGGGAGTTCTCCATCAAGGTATGCAACCAGTTCTTCGAGGTGCGCATCCTGAGGCGACTGCTCGTTGTTCAACTCCGGATCATCTGAATGTTCGTCCAGCATCACGACGTACCCAATGCCCTGTGAATCAAAGAAAACGTTCGAGAGATTCCTTCAACTTGATTCGTGCTCGTGACAGGAGAGATTTCACTGCCACCGTACCGAGTCCCATCACATCACCAATTTCTTCATAGCTCATGTCTTCAAATCGATGCAGAATTACCGCAGTGCGTTGTCTTTCACTGAGTTGTGCGACAGCGTCACGAACCAGTTGCTGCATCTCCCGCGAATCCAGAGTGCGTGCGGGCATGAGTGCAGACTGTTCCGCAAGGAACGTATCGAGGCTGCTGTTGGAGTCCGTGGAGTTGCGTGTTTGGAGAGAAACTTCCTTACGCCGAACCGCTCCGCGGATCTGGTTACTGGCGAGGTTGTGAGCAATTCGAAACAGCCACGTGGAGAACCTGGCTGTTGGTTCATAGCGTTCGCGCGCTTTGTAGACTCTCAGGAAGGCTTCCTGGGCGAGGTCTTCAGAAACGCTTCGGTCGCGGACAATATGGAAGAAGAAACCGACAAGCCGATCCTGGTATTTCAACACGAGCTGCTCAAACGCGGACTGGTCATCTGCGGATATTTTCAGCATCAGCTGGACATCCGGATCAGCAAGGTAGCGGTTGCTGAGAGACTGGGAGACCAAGTCGAGGCTCCGGCCAGATGTAGTTCGGGAAACATGAGTCGAGGGGACAGAGTGACGTAAAATATCCCCGGAGGCAGGCTGTTGAATTATCGTCACATGGGTATCAGAAACAAGTAACCATGGTCGAAAAACCAAGGTTGTTCAGTTCCTGCGTTTGACATGGTTGCCTGCAGCTGGTTTTCGTCCGGGTTTGCAGCACCGAAGAGCAGTGTATCTTTCCTGGGAGGCAATTCTGAGCGGCAGTGAGCGCAAAAAAATAGCCCTGGCAAGCGCCAGGGCTATGACCCCTAGGGGATTTGAACCCCTGTTACCGGGATGAAAACCCGATGTCCTAGGCCTAACTAGACGAAGGGGCCTTTTGTGTTGGGCTGGAAGTTTAGTTGTCAGCAAGGGCGAAATCAAACACCAGCCGCGGCCGATTCACTGATTTCTTCGGTTCGATACACGGCAGGCTTGAGCGTTTCCTGCTCAATTGATCGCAAAACTTCTTCACGGTGGACAGTGACATCTCGAGGCGCCTCGATGCCAATGCGAATGCGATCTCCGCGAACGCTGATGATCGAGACACGAATGTTCTCGTTGATGATGATAGACTCGTTTTTTCTGCGTGATAAAACAAGCATTTCGTCGCTCCTGTGTGAGTTGAGCGGGCCTTCCCTGACCATTCAAAGCTGACGTTGCTCGCCTTTCAGGGACTTTTCGCCCTCCCTTGGAAGAATGGTACGCACGGTCCTGCTACACGGCAATTGGTATTCCGGCAGGATTTGCCGGTTGATCTGCGCGGGTTTCCGGAAGAATTCTTGCGGCAGTCACGGTGGCAAGCGAAGAAAAGAGGGCAAAAAAAATACCCGGCGAGCTGGATGCTGCCGGGTATTTTTGGTTTTGATCTGAACGAACGGATCAGACCAGTTCTTTCAGCTTCTTCAGGGGGCGAACTTTTACGACCTGAGAGGCTGG
>Ga0075479_10000227_pt1 | contig 22696 bp, 16 predicted proteins | sample DEB08_DNA_8_FD_76341 | JGI IMG/M metagenome (GOLD analysis project Ga0075479, IMG submission 76341) | Aqueous microbial communities from the Delaware River and Bay under freshwater to marine salinity gradient to study organic matter... | ecosystem: Environmental > Aquatic > Marine > Coastal ... | reverse complement strand
GCCTCTGTGCCCTTCGTCCGCTCTGCTGCCCGGTAAAACTTCCTCCAGTGGGCCTCCAAATTGTCGGGAACTCTCCGCCCCTGGCGGATCAGCGTATCGGAATTTAACGAGATCGCGTGACGCTGCAGCAGATCAAAGCCAACCTGCTCTACCTGACACGCATCGAGCCCACGACGAACCTGAGTACGTGTGCGACTGCGGAGCAACGGAAAATCATAATTCTTGTCTGTACACAACATCCGAAAGCTGGGAATACCCTCGCCATCCAGGCAACCATATCGCAGCAGAACACCATCCTTCTGCAACACCTCTCGGTGCGAAATCCGGCTGCTGCTAATGCTTCGATGAAATGGAAACGGCGTGTAGACACCACGCTGTGTGTTGAACCAGTAAAGCCCGCCGGATTGGCGCACGCAATGCCCCATCTCCTGCAGAAACTCAGCGTAGTATTCCGGACTGATCGAAGTCGTGGACAATGTCACTTCCCTGCTCTGTAACCGGTCCCTCAATGAACCGTGGCAATTTGCTGTTCCGCGCAGAACAGTCTACAGCCGCTGTTCCCAAACCCTCAAGAGCGAATCATGAGCACATTCGATACTACTTTGGGCGAGCACGACTGGCCTCGAGGACCCGTCGATAGTAAGCCCTCGCCTGATCATACGCCGCTGCTGCGGCTTCCTGATCCTCCTCTCGGATCTGACCACGCTTGGAGCCCCAGCAGACATCCACTGCCTGCAGACACCATTCTGCGCTGCGTGAATTCGCGAGAACAGGCTGTTCGTCAACATGCACAAAGATCGGATTCGTATGGGCCGATGGTAGTATCCGAACAGCAACCCATGAAGACTCCTTCAACTTTACCGGGATCTCAAAATCCTCGAGATGTCCGTCTGCCGTAAGAACCTGCGTGTCAACAACCTCCCCGTTGACGACGACTTCCACCGGAACGGTTCGCGACTCCCCAACACGACATCGCTCAATATGCCAGTAGGGCTTTTGATCAAGCCGACTGTTGCGAATGGACTCTGTCAACGCAGTCGGCTTCTCCTCCAAAAGAGCCGCCGCCTGAAACTGCACCGTCACAACTCCGGGCTCTTCCAAATCAAGCCGACTAACACCCCGCTCACCCTGCTCGCCAACACACAGTTCGTTGACCCGAAAATTCAGGAGATGGCTCAACCCGTCACCACAATAGCTGCGACCGTCTTTCAGGCCAGCGACCCACGAATCGAATGTGAGTTCCTGCCCCTCCTTCTGCTTGACATAAATCCGTCCAAGACCTACGCGATCGCCGTAAATGCAGGGGAAGTCAGTCTCGCCACTGATCCGCGTGGTAATGCCGCAGTTGAGGGCATGGTACCAGATATTGAGTTCCCAAATTGCCGGCGTGTCGACCGCCGAAATAAAGTCACAGACTCCCAGAGGCCCGCTGACAATGAACTCGTTCGCGCCAATTCCATCAAATCGCGGCATTGCGTAATCAGGAAGCGTTGCCGCCGCTTTCCCTGTCCAGCCGTCCGGGGCTCCGCCCCATGGCCGCTGAGGAAACTTGCGGCTTCCATCCGGCATCACGTCGGGAAGTGCAATCCCCCAGCCGCTGTGGCTGTATCCAACGACCCCCCCCTGGTCCTTCCCCCACTGCAGGACAGGCAATGTCCAGCTGGGCCACTCTTCGATGCGGGTCGTCCCCGGATAATCATCTTCCCTGAGACGAAGCAGACACAAATGACCCGCATGAGATGAAGGGAATCCGCTGACTTCCACATCATATCGCATCAGATAATCAGGCCGCGACAGCTGCGAAACTGCCCCGTCAAAGAACTGTTTCTGTGTGTACCAGCAGGGACCCCAGCTTAATACACAGCCCACGTTCAGATCTTCCCCGAGAATATGCCGCATCATGTCTTCCGGACCAACACCCTCCGTGGGACTGTCGTAGTGTGCACAGCCGGCCGCATGAACATGATGGTCTCCCGAATACCAACCAAGAGACGCGATATGAATCCACCGTTTCAACCTGACGCTGACGTCGAATTCCGAAGCATCCGGCACGCTGACCGGAATCGATTGTGGCAGGTACTCCGGCCCCCGATTCACCACAAATGTGTATTCACCGGCCGGCAACATCACGTGTTCACCGTCCTCCCGGTAAATCTGATTGTGGAAGAAAAAGTCGGGGGCCTGCCTGCGAGATGGCAGTGGATAAATCCTGCCCGATGAATCGCGAATCACAAATCCAGCCGTGACCGGGGCACCGTCAAAATCCCGCACTCCAAGCCGAACTTTGACCGCAGGACGAGCGTCGAACAGAATCGGCAGCTGACTGCGAAATCCCAGATCCTGACTGCCAGCGCCAATGTCAAAAATCAGTGTCGCTTCCCGCTTGCCAGCATCCCGGCTAAACAGCGAAATGATGCGATACTCCAGCATCAGGCCCGACAGCCGAGGACGCATCGGCTCTCGACGAAGAAGATCCAGATCCAGAAAACGATCCCGAACCTGTGCAGCATTCACCAGTTCATCGGTCTTCTGCGGCTCCTGGCGAGCACCCTTGCCTCGCTCGTGAACCGGCAAAGCACTCGGACTCGCAACCTGCAGGGCCGGAGTTACTCCGGCCTCATTCACAACCTTGACAAGAAATGCTCTCCAGCCCTGCTCTGCCAGCTCAGCCTCTGCCGGACCTTGAAGGACTCGAACTCGACTCTCGGGGTTAATTGTCACACCGGCAAGACACAAGGGGTCCAGCAGGGTCTGTATTCGCCGGATTGCCTCAATGTCATCTTCGATCTTTTCAGCCTTTTGCAACTCCGCACGCAGACTGTCAGAAAATGGAGCCCCGGCAATGCGTATTGCCTCCTCCAGACGGCGCACAGAAGCCTCCAGCGGCTGACGCTCTACATCCGTCACGACGACAAGCTCATCAGCCGCCAGTCGTGATGGAATCGGAACCATCAAAGTCAACAAACACAATGTCGACCAACAGACTCTCGGTGATATCGCTTGCATTGCATGACCTCCGGGCGCACGGAACACTCCACCGCAGCAGCACTGCTGCACGCGTCCATTCTGCAGAATATTCCGGCAGTCGTCGAGCCAGCAAGCGTTTCTGTTCTGTCCGACGCCCTGCGCTGGCAGAACCGTTCAGTCCAGAGGGATTGGCCAGCTCCACCCGGAGCTGAAGCCACCATCCACGTAGAGTGTCTGACCAGTCATAAAGGCAGATGCCTGCGAGGCGAGAAAAATTGCGGTTCCCACCATGTCTTCCGGCGTCCCCAAACGCCCCAGTGGTGCATTTGCGGAATTCCACTCCTGCATGGTTTCGTCAGACCAGAGCTTACGAGTCAGATCGGTGAGAATGAAGCCGGGGGCCAGACTGTTCACACGAATGCCATGACGTCCCCACTCCAGAGCGAGCGCCCTTGTCATTCCCTGCATCCCAAATTTGCTCATGGCATATGGCAGAACACCCTTCAAAGGCATCCAGGTGTTGAGTGATTCAATATTGATCTGAACACCTCCACGGCGTTCAATCATGTGCCTGCCAACCGCGCGGGACAACAGAAAAGCCCCACGCAGATTTGTGTCCATGATGAAATCGTAGTCTTCCGTGGTGACCGCCTCTGCTCGCTTACGTCGATTGACACCGGCAACATTCACCAACGTGTCAATCTGCCCTGCAGTGTCCAGCACTTGCCGCACGGCCTCGTCAATCCGGTCCTCTTCACTCACGTCGCAAAGAACACTCTCGACGGGATTGCCGGATTCCTCCATTTCGGCAACCGCCGTCTGCAGGGTCTCCGGGTTCCGACTGGAGATGAATACTCGCGAACCTCGCTGAGCAAATCCCTCAGCAATCGCCCTGCCAATCCCGCGACTTCCGCCGGAAACGAGAACCACCTGACCCGCTACCGAAAACAACTCTTCAGCCACTGCCATGTCTCTTTCCCGCCAAATTCATCGTCGGTGTAACACTCAACAGATCTGCTCTGCACCTCGATCGCGTCGACAGCTGCACCGGCGTTCCTGGAGATCGTGTTTCCAGCAGGCCATTACAGTCCCTCGACTACAGGCGATGTCCGTTGTTCAATCACTCTTACTGCCGGAAGTTCCTTTTCCGGACGATCCGGAATCACTCGCAGGCTTACTTTCGGAAGCCTTCTTCGCAGCCTCCGCGCCCTTGCGATACGAGTCGCTGCGGTAGTCGGTCTGATAGAAACCAGAGCCCTTGAAGATTACGCCTCCACCCGCACTGATGACTCGCTCAGCCTTCAGCCTGCGACACTCCGGACATTTTCGCGAAGGACTTGATTTGATGGACTGGAATTCTTCCCAACGATGTTCGCAGGCTTTGCAGCGGTACTCATACGTAGGCATCTTGTCTTATTCCCGACTTTTAAACCCTGGTCGAAGAAATCACACCGAGCATGGCTCAACGTCGCTGCCCGGACAGCAGGAACACGCAATCTTCTCAGGACGTACTTTCTGTTTCGGGAGGTGCACAACTGACAATCACCCGCGCGGGACGGACAACTCGATCATGCATTCGAAAACCTACCTCCACGACTTCAAGCACCGTCATTGGTTCATGATCAGCCGACGGAACCTGCGTCAGAGCCTCATGCAGATTGGGATCGAACGGTTGCCCCTGAGGCTCGATTGGTACCGCTGAATGTCCCTTGAGAATATCGCGAAACTGCTGAGCAACCATTCGAATCCCCTCCAGCAGGGCCTGCTGGTCGCCGGTCTGCTCTGCCGTGGTGATTGCTCTGCCAAGGCTGTCCAGCCCCGGCAGAAGGTCGTGTGTCAGACGCAGTGACTCGTAGCGTCTCGCCTCTTCCTGGTCCTTCTGCACACGCCGCCGATAATTGTCAAAGTCCGCCCAGGTGCGCGTCAGCTTATCCTGTAATTCGCTGAGTTGCTCCTGCAGCGCTGTCACGTCCTGTGTCGCTTCGACAGTTCCGGACTCCGATGCAGTTGCGTTCTCCTCAACTCCATCACTGACTCCCTCCGGAACGCTATTCTGCACCGCATCTTCATTGCTCATCGAATTCACCTGTTCCCGTACTGGCCCTCAACCATCCCAAAGTGACTGCGAGCAGACTCCCGGACTGATACTGTCACCCTGTTCACTGAACTGCCTAAATGTCGCTTACTCAGACTCCTTCTCCGAGTCATGGCCGGAAAAAAACTCCCGGACCTGTTCGAAGAATGACTTCTGGTGGGGTAAGACACTGGAATGATCCAGCTCAGCCAACTGCCTCAACAGATCTTCCTGCTGTTCTGACAGCTTCTTCGGCACCTCAACCTGCATCTCCACCAACAAATCTCCGGGACCAGCCCGCTCTCCCTGCAGCGGAGGCATTCCCATGCCACGCAATCGAGAAACCTCTCCCGGCTGTGTCCCAGGCTTTACACGCAGCGTTTCCCGGCCCCGCAGTGTGGGGATCTCGATTTCTGTTCCCAGCGCCGCCTGCGCATAAGTCAGCGGAAGCCGATACATCAGATTGTGGCCATCTCGCTGGAATAAGGAATGCTTGCGGACTTCAATCTCGAGATACAGGTCACCACGACCTCCACCATTTCGACCGGCCTCGCCTTCGCCGCGAAGGCAGAGCTGCATTCCTGAATCGATGCCAGCTGGAATCGATACTTCACGAACAACCTCCTGCATGGTTCGGCCGGCGCCCTCGCAGTCCATGCAGGGATTGCTGACAACCCGGCCCTCACCACGACAGTACGGACAGGTCCGCTGAACCTGGAAAAAGCCCTGAGACTGAACGACCTGACCGCGTCCTTTACACGTGGTGCATGTCACCGGTTCAGATCCGGGAGCAGATCCTGACCCACTGCACGTGCTGCACGGCTCGCGACGGGAAATCCTCAGTTCCCTGCTGCAGCCGCTATATGCCTCCGGCAGGTCGATTGTCACCACCTGCTGCAAAGACTCGCCCCGACTGGCACCACGGCTGCGACGCGAGCCGCCACCACCGCCAAATTGAAAGCCAAAGCCCTCAAACAAGTCTCCGAAGGCGCTGAAGATGTCGTTGACATCGTTGAACCCGCCGCCGCTGCCAGCACCACGAACACCTTCGCGACCGAAGCGGTCATACCGGGCGCGTTTTTCAGCATCGCTGAGAATCTCAAACGCCTCCGAAGCCTCCTTGAATCGGGTAATTGCGTCCTCGTCGCCTGGATTGCGGTCAGGATGATACTTCAGAGCCAGCTTGCGATAAGCCTTTTTGATCTCACTCTGCTCGGCCGTCCGCGAAACTCCCAGCACATCGTAATAGTCTCGCTCCGAAGCCATCGCCGTTCCTCATCACTTCAACCGCGACCGACACAAAATCGACCGCACTACTCCGCTGCCAATTCCCGGGATCTTCTCAGTCTCTCGCACCCCCGCCGCATTCCTCCAGCGAAGAGCACGAGAAAATCCCGTCGGTAGCAAGAAAAACGGGACACCATTCCTGGTGTCCCGCTGAAATTTCAATCCGGGCCCCTCAGTGTTTGGTTACCGGACTCCCGACACGCGGTCCTCAGCGAACCACACCCTCGGTCGACGGCTTCTTGCCGCCATCATCATCTTCCGTCTTCGTCACCAGCACTTGTGTCGTCAGCATCAGGCCAGCGATTGAAGCGGCGTTGGACAGTGCACTTCGAACCACCTTTGCCGGATCAAGAACACCAGCCTCCAGCATGTCGGTGAAGTCACCCTTCGATGCGTCGAAGCCCATCGATCCCTTCAGTTGGCGAACTTCGTCAACGATGACAGCGCCGTCACGCCCACAGTTGGAAGCGATCATTCCAGCCGGTGCTTCCAGTGCACGTGCAACAATGTCAGCCCCAATCGCCTCGTCGCCTTCGAGCTTCAACTTTCCGACGGAGTTGATTGCTCTTAGCAGTGCCACACCACCACCAGGCAGAATTCCCTCTTCCACGGCTGCACGAGTCGCATGGAGTGCATCCTCCATGCGAGCCTTGGTTTGCTTCATCTCTGCTTCGGTGCTTGCACCTACAGAAATCACTGCAACACCGCCGGTCAGCTTGGCCAGACGTTCCTGGAACTTTTCGCGGTCATAATCACTGTCAGTCTTCTCAATGTGGTCACGAATCTGCTGCACCCGAGCCTGAATCGTTTCAGCGTTCCCGGCACCCTCAATGATGGTGCAGTCATCCTTTGAAACTTCAATCCTGCGGGCTGTTCCGAGATGACCGACATCAACGTTCTCAAGCTTGATGCCCAAGTCTTCAGAGATCAGCGTTCCACCGGTCAGAACCGCGATGTCGCCCAGCATTGCCTTGCGGCGGTCACCGAATCCTGGTGCTTTCACAGCACAAATATTCAGAACTCCACGCAGCTTATTCACAACGAGTGCGGTGAGTGCTTCGCCATCAACGTCTTCTGCGATCACCAACAGCGGTTTGCCTGTCTGAGCCACCTTTTCGAGCAACGGCACAAACTCACGAAGGTTACTGATCTTCTTTTCAAAGAGCAGAATCAGACAATCCTCCATGACGCTTTTCATGTCCTCCGCCTGCGTCACGAAATAAGGGCTGATGTAACCTTTGTCGAATTGCATCCCTTCAGCGAATTCAAGAGTCGTTGTACTTCCCTTGCCTTCTTCAACGGTGATCACACCGTCCCGCCCAACACGCTCCATCGCGTCCGCAATGAGATCGCCGATTTCGGCGTCATTGTTCGCGGAAATTGCTCCTACCTGAGCAATCTGCTGCTTCGACTCCACAGGTCGAGCAAGCTTCTCCACGCTGGAAAGAGCCGCCTGCACCGCTTTGTCGATTCCACGACGCACAACAGTCGGGTTTGCCCCAAGGGAGATACTGCGGAGACCCTCGTCGTAGATCGCACGGGCCAGAACAGTAGCAGTGGTTGTCCCGTCACCGGCAATGTCACTGGTCTTGCTGGCGACTTCGTTGACCAGTTTGGCTCCCATGTGTTCGTAGGGATCCTCCAGCTCCACCTCTTTAGAAACGGTCACACCGTCTTTCGTCACGACAGGGTTGCCGAAGCTCTTGTCGATAATAACGTTGCGACCGGTCGGCCCCATGGTTACAGCCACTGCACTCGCCAGTGTATCAACACCCCGCTGCAGTTTGATGCGGGCACGATCATCGAACAAAAGTTGCTTTGCCACTTCGTAGGCTCCTTACAGCGTGGAACGCTGATGAAATCTGAGTTCCCGAATGTCTGTCTCTTCGTCATGTCCCTCTGCGGAGCAGTTTGCTGTCCAACGCTGCCCGCACTGTTTACTTTTCCCGGCTTCACCAGCTGCAAACCCTGCCGAATTCCCGGTCAGGAATCGAAGACCAGCTCCACCGGTACACTACGATGAAATTCCCGAAGCGAAATCCCTCGAGCGAAGTCCACTGCAGTGCTTGTCCGGCAGAATCAGGCAGGGTCACCCTGTGGCGTTCACGCCAGTTTCGCGAGGATATCACTTTCCCGCAGAATCTTTACCTCTTCGCCGTCGACTTCGATATCTGTTCCGCCGTACTTACCGAACAGAACCTGATCGCCAACTGCAACTCCCAGAGGACTGCGTTCGCCGCTGTCCAGAAGCCGTCCAGGCCCGACGGCCACAACGGTTCCACGCTGCTGCTTCTCGCGTGCCGCATCCGGCAGAACGATCCCACCAGCCGTGACTTCTTCTGCCTCGTTTGGACGAACAACAACACGGTCATCAAGAGGATTAATCTTCATTCATTTACTCCAGAAAACGGGACCACCCGTGTTAAGACTGTATTTTGGAAGTCACCCCAAGCGCCATGCTGAGCCGCTTGTGCAAGCCTCAACTCTGTCCAGGTTTGGAAGACAGAGACTGCCGGGGTGACGAAAATCTTCGGTGCTAATTCGCTCGAAGGACTTCGCAGGAATTTATTGACAACTGAACATTCGCAGCTGCAATAAACCCGGCGTCGGATCACATCATCCCGGGCATGCCACCCATGCCGCCCATGCCGCCCATGCCGCCCATGCCACCCATGCCCATGTCTCCCATGCCACCGTCGTGATGGTGGTCATGGTGACCATCACCTTCGGGCTCCTTCGGCTCGTCAACAATAATGCAATCGGTTGTCATCAACAGCGCTGCCACACTGGCTGCATTCTGAAGAGCGGTCCGAACCACCTTCGTTGGATCAATGACTCCGAAGCTGAACATGTCTCCGTAGCGATCATTCATCGCGTCGTACCCGTGGGAAGCCTTCTTGCCCTTCTTCACGCGGTTAGCAACGACAGAGCCCTCAAGGCCAGCGTTTGAGGCGATGGTGCGAAGCGGCATCTCGAGGATCCCACGAACAAGCTCAACACCGAAGGACTCATCACCCTTGAGACTCAAACTGTCAAGAGAATCAGCACAACGAAGCAGAGCAACTCCGCCCCCCGGAACAATCCCCTCTTCGATCGCTGCGCGAGTCGCGGCAAGTGCGTCGTCGACGAGGTCCTTCCGCTCCTTCATTTCAGTCTCGGTGGCCGCACCAACGCTGATTTGAGCAACACCGCCAGCGAGCTTTGCCAGTCTCTCCTGCAGCTTTTCGCGATCGTATTCGCTGTCAGTCACCTCAATCTCGCGACGAATCTGCTCTGCACGGCCGGCAACTGCACCCTTCTTACCGCCACCCTCAACGATCACAGTGGCATTCGCGTCAATGCGAATCTTACGTGCAGTCCCAAGATCACTCAGCTGCACATTCTCAAGCTTCACGCCAAGGTCTTTGAAGAAGGCCTTGCCACCCGTCAAAATTGCGATGTCCTCCAGCATTGCCTTGCGACGGTCCCCGTAGCCGGGAGCCTTCACGGCGGCAACATTGACGATCCCTCTCATCTTGTTTACGACAAGCGTCGCAAGCGCCTCGCCTTCGATATCCTCTGCAATGATCAGCAGCGGCGAATTGCTCTTCGAGATCGCCTCGAGCACGGGCACAAGCGCCTTCGCTGAGCTGATCTTTTCCTCGTGAATCAGAATCCGACAATCGTCCAGCGCCACTTCCTGAGCGTCCTGGTCGGTGACGAAATGGGGCGACACATAACCGCGATCGAACTGCATCCCCTCAACAAGGTCCACCTCGGTCGTCACATGACGACCCTCTTCGACGGTAATCACACCGTCCTTGCCGACCTTCTGCAGCGCATCTGCAAGGATCTCTCCGATCTCCGGATCATTATTCCCGGCGATTGTAGCCACTCGAGCGATCTGAGCCTTATCAGAGACTCGGACGGATTTCGACATCGCCTGCAGCGCTTCGGTCACCGCTGCGACGGCCTTGTTGACCCCACGCCCCAATGCCATCGCGTCCGCACCGGCCGCGACGTACTTCAGACCCGCGCGATAGATCGCTTCGGAAAGCACAGTCGCCGTGGTCGTGCCATCACCCGCGACATCATTGGTCTTGGAAGCGGCCTCCTTGACCAACTGGACGGCCACGTTCTCATACGGATCCTCGAGATCAATATCCTCAGCAACCGTCACACCGTCCTTCGTCACCTTCGGCGCACCCCAACCCTTGTCAAGAACGGCATTCCGCCCTCTTGGTCCAAGAGTGCTGGCTACTGCCTTCGACAACTTTGAAACGCCGGAAAGCAGACTGCTGCGAGCCTCTTCATCGAACGTTAATAACTTGGCCACGGCTTCTCCTCAAATCTTTCTCGCTTTTCGATGTCGACTGCATCAATCCACACTAACCTGGGCCTGCCCGAAACAGCCGATCATCGACTCAGCAAATGATCAAACCCGCCTTGCAGAAAACCCACCCGGAAAGCCCCAAAAGCCTGCGATTCGACACTCGAATCAACAATCTTCGATGACCCCGAGCACGCACCGCTGCAGTTCCTGCCGTGAATGGACGACGCCAGCCGACAGTGATGGACGCCCCCTGTTAGTGGGAGTGGCAGAGAAAATTCTCTTTTGTCCGGTGGAGCAAACAGTGTGCCGAGCAAAAAAAACGGCACACAAGTCACTCTCAACAAACAACTTACAGCATATTAAACGACGATAGACGATCACATCCCCAGCGTTGCAACAGCCGTTTTGGCAGGGTCCGGATTCCGCCGCAAGTGCCCGTGGAGCGGTTCCCACTGACTGCATCTTGCCGAGGACAGTTCAGCATTGCACGGACCAATGGATTGCGCTGCCGGGGGCAGAAATCCAGCAATACTCTTCAGGCTCGGAAATTCGCACAGCAAACATCGAACTGTTTCTTTCCCCTGACGCAGGCAAGCTTCTCGTTGACGAGTAGCGACGACAGCGTTAATCTGCGGGCGGAAGCGATCAAAGTGCCAATCGGTACTCGACTCGCGACAGGATTGGGCGAAGAATTGGATATTCTGGCGGTGTCATCGGTGTTGCTTGATTCCACCTGCCAGAAACCCCGGCCCCCAAACTTCGGCACCTCCCGGAAAACAAAAATGACTTTCAACCTGCTACTCCAAAAGTTGCTGCTGACTTAACAGTTTCTCTGGGGTGGACGCAGATCTCACAGAAAGACCCCGGGGAGTCTCCCCGGGGTCTTTCTCTTTAGAGTTTTCGGGAACACTGTTTGTTCCCAAGAAATCTCTCTGACACAGCAACCGCTGATGGCATCACCATCGCAGCGGTTGAACCGCATCACGTGATTTATTTGGCGCAGCGGAAGCAGACCAACCAGCCAATGAATTCCGAGCGGAACAGATCAATTCTGCGTCAACAGACGCAGCCACCAAAGTACCGCCTCAGGCAGTACTGAATGACAACGCGATACACAGAACAGACCGTTCATTCGACCGGGCATTCACGGACTGCCCGCACTGATTGACGGTCTGTTCACCAAGGAGTTCTCCTGCATGACCGGTGACCGGATCATCATTTTCGACACAACGCTGAGGGACGGAGAACAGTCTCCCGGCTGCAGCATGAATACATCCGAAAAGATGGAGGTGGCTCGAGCACTCGTTGACCTTGGGGTCGATGTCATCGAAGCCGGATTTCCGGTTGCCTCGCCTGGCGACTTCGAAGCTGTTTCCTGTATTGCAGAGCGATTTGGAGACCGATCGACGATCTGTGCGTTATCGCGCAGTCGAGAAGAGGACGTCAGGCGGGCCGGCGAGGCAATCAAAGCTGCTGAAAAGCGACGGATTCATGTGTTTCTGGCAACCAGTGCAATTCACCGTGAATTCAAGCTCAGGATGGATAAGGCACAAATCATCCAGCGAGCTGTTGAGTCAGTAAAGCTGGCTCGTGAGTATTGCGAAGACGTGGAGTTCTCCCCTGAGGACGCCGTCCGTACAGAACTCGACTTCCTCTGTGAAGTCGTCGAAAAGACCATTGCGGCCGGTGCGACCACTGTCAACATCCCGGATACAGTCGGGTATGCCACTCCGAGTCACTACAACAAGGTCATTCGACACCTGCGAGAGCATGTTCCGAATATCGATTCTGCAGTAATCAGTGCCCATTGCCACGATGACCTTGGACTGGCCGTAGCGAACAGTCTTGCGGCGGTCGAAGCCGGTGCTCGACAGGTGGAGTGCACCATCAACGGTCTTGGGGAACGGGCCGGGAATGCAGCACTCGAAGAAATTGTGATGGCGATTCGCACTCGTTCTGACTACTTCGGCGTCCACACCGGAATCAACACCAGGAAGCTGTTTCCCACAAGTCACCTTGTTTCGTCCATCACTGGAATGAAGGTGCAGCGAAACAAGGCAATCGTTGGTCAGAATGCCTTTGCTCATGAAGCTGGGATCCACCAGCATGGAGTGCTTCAGGAACGGTCAACATACGAAATTATGAAACCTGAGGATGTTGGCTATGCCGGTGACAATCTTGTCCTCGGTAAGCACAGCGGTCGAGCAGCATTCCGTGATCGCATTGTTCAGTTGGGCTTTGAGCTCGACGACGCAGCCCTCAATCAAGCGTTCGAAGACTTCATTCTGCTCGCTGACAAGAAAAAGGAAGTCTACGACAGTGACATCACAGCACTGATTGAGAACCGCCTTGGCGATCACACGGAACGGTGGGAATTAAGCCGGTTCCATACATCTGCCGGCACAGGAATGATTCCAACAGCGACTGTCGAACTGAAGTGTGACGGCAAGCATGTCAAATCTGATGCTTCAACAGGTGATGGACCAATTGATGCCGTGTTTCGAGCGATGGAACGCATTATGGACCTTGAAGCGAGACTGGATGACTTCGACGTTCGCAGCGTGTCGGGTGGCAAGGATGCACAGGGCGAAGTTCGCGTCAGCATCACGGTCACAGGGAAGCAGTACCACGGCAAGGGTGTTAGTACGGATATCATTGAAGCGGCCGCTCTGGCTTATCTGAAAGCCCTCAACAGAGCTGACGTGAACCGCTAATGGTTTGCATCGCCTGGCACGCAGTTCAGAAGATGCCTCTGCAGGAATTCAGAGCTCCATCGGTGAGAACCGGGGGGCCCCATTCCGGGATGAGGACTGCCGTGCAAACGGATGATCTGCCCTCCGTTCACCGAAAGTGATACTGAGTGGTGCAAGGCCGCATCACTCAGTGCTGCGCGGTTTGCCGATCAATTCCGTTGATGCAGCGGGCAGACTGCTCGGAATCGACAGCCCACGCTGCAGACTCGGGCCCAAGCCACCTCAGCGGACCCGGGCTGAACAGTTCAGGATTCTTCAAGGAATGAACAGATGTAGTCCGTGATTTCTTCAACACGGACTTCAAACCGGGAATCAGCCGGAATATTGAACGCCCCTCCTGCAGCCACGGACTGCCACTCGTTCCTGCCGACGATGCTCCACTGCAACAGGCCACTCTGGATTTCCATCAATTCCGCCTTGCCGGTTCCGAATTCGTAATTGCCCGGCAGCATAATCCCCAGAGTCTTCACTGATCCGTCCGCAAATTCCACGGAGCGACTGGTGACCTTCCCGTCAAAATAAATATTTGCGGTTTTCGTGACACCAACGTTTTCAAAGCGGTCCATGTCTGAATTCCCTGAGAGATTGTGAAACTGGACTCCGGCACCTCCTCAGCAGTCGGGCTGTGATGTGTTCGCGTGAGTCAGATCCTGAGTTGTCGCAAGCAGACTTGCGGCGGCAGGTTATCGCGAAGGAAGGCAGAATCTGCAGTTCCGAAGAAGAATTCTGGAATTTTGGGGGTTCCTCATGCCTCGATCCTCGCACCAATGCCTTATTTTCGTGATTCTCTCTCGATCTCCGGAGCAAGGACGCAGATAATGCCCAACCGTTCACCGGTTACGTCCGCCTCTCCATTGATTGCCCCCGCACGCCTGATGTCAGCACTGCCACCAATTTCTTTCGATCCCTGGCTGCGACAAACCCGCTGGGGAGGCCGCAGACTGGAAACAATTCTGCGGAAGCCGCTTGAGCGTCACGGTCACTACGCAGAAAGCTGGGAAATTGCTGATCACTCCCAGAAAATCAGTGAGGTCACAGTGGGGCCGCTGGCAGGCAGCAACCTGCGTCAATTGATTCGGCAGGAAGGCCGCGGGATTCTTGGTCGACACGCTCCCCGGACTCGTTTTCCCCTACTGCTGAAGTTTCTTGATGCCAATGACTGGCTCTCTCTGCAGGTCCACCCGAACAACCAGCAGGCAGTCAGGTATTCCGAAGCCGACTCCGGAAAAACTGAGTGCTGGGTCGTGATATCGGCTGAGCCTGAAAGTGAAATCTGCTGCGGACTGAAAAAGGAAATCGACCGTTCCGCATTCGAATCAGCTGTCAGGTCCAGTAATTTCGATGACGTTCTGCACCGATATCCGGTCAGTGCAGGGGACTGCATTTTTGTGCCGGCCGGAATACTTCATGCGATTGGTCCCGGAATTCTGCTGGCGGAAATTCAACAGCAAAGTGATCTGACATTTCGTGTTCATGACTGGGACTACGTTGACGCACAGGGAAAGTCACGCGAACTGCATGTGACCCAGGCGATGGCCTGCATCGATTTCGATGCGGGCCCGGTTAACCCAATCCGTTCAGTGGCCTCTGCAGGTTCAGCAACTGCCCCTGAAGAGCTGGTCAACTGTGAGTTCTTCCGAATTCTGAGGTACACGACAGCGGAAGAATTCAACATCCCTGACGACGATCAGTTTCGCATTCTCATGACGCTGGATGGTCATGCCGAATTGTCGTTCGACGGTGGGACCAGTGCATTGACACGCGGACAGACAGTGCTGCTGCCAGCCAGTTGCGCTGGCGTGAAAGTCGTTCCTGGCAGTCCGATCACGATGCTGAAGATTACACTCGACTAAAAAAAGGGCCGAGGCAAACCCTCGACCCTCCGGATTTCGAACAAGCAGTCTCACAGAAATCCGCATCCTCATGCTGCATCACCATTAGTTGGTGGAAACAAATCGAAACAGCATTCCGAACGGTGTGGTGAAGTAAACATCACCCGATTCATCGGAGCCGAATGACATCACCGGAAGATTGTTGCTTTCCAGAGCGTAGTTGGCTGTTGCCACTCCAGCTTCGCGATCGTATTCAAGAGCCCAAAGCTTGCCGGAAACGTAGTCCCCATAAACGTATTTCCCCTGCAGTTCCGAAACACGACTCCCTCGATAGACTTCACCACCGGTAATCGACTTTCCCGTTTCATGATGGTACTCGTGAATCGGATCGATCAGGGAACTGTTATCGGAATCATTTCCATCCGGTCGGAACCAGTGTTTTGCTTCTCTGATGTTCCAGCCATAGTTTCCACCATTGCGGACAATATTGATTTCCTCCCAGAGATTCTGACCGACATCAGCAGCCCAAAGATCTCCATTTGCCGAATCAAAACTCAGTCTCCAGACGTTTCGAAAACCGTAGGCGTAAATCTCCGGTCGTGCCGGAGCTTTTTGGTTACGGCGTCCGACTGTGACTTCCGTATTGATGAATGGATTGTCTTTGGGAATGGCGTAGTTCATGCCGTCAGACTTGTGGTCCACGTCGATTCGCAGAATCGCCCCCAGCACAGTGGTCAGATTCTGACCGTTGCCGTTAGGGTCGTTACCGCTGCCACCATCGCCCAGGCCAACGTACAGGAATCCGTCATGGCCGAAGGCAATCGTTCCACCGTTGTGATTCCAGAACGGCTGTGGAATTTTCAGGATCACTTCTTCCGAGTTGGGATCTGCAACCGAGGGGTTGTCTTTGGAAATGCGAAACCGCGAAACCTGGCAAACATGCTCAGCTGACGCCGTGTTGTAGTAGACAAAGAACTCGCCGTTCTCGCGGAATTTCGGATGGAATGCTAATCCCAGCAATCCCTCTTCATTCTGGTTGTCTGCGTAAACACAGCGTTCATCAATATCAAGGAAGACGGGTGCTTCTTCCGTTTCCTGATCGTTCGTCAGGACGCGAATAACTCCTTCCTGCTCCGCCACAAAAATGCGGTTGCTGCCATCACCAGCGTGGGTCACGACTACTGGACGGTCGAATTCCAGATTCGGAAAAGCCCGCTCTGTACCGACCTTCATGGCCAGCTCTTTTACCGGCTCTCCGGCGTATCCTGCGGTACAGGCGGCCAGCGCAAGAGACAGAGTGAGTTGAACTGTCTTGATCATCAGGTTGCTTCCTTAAGAAATGTGATGACATACAGGATTGAAAATTATGATTCGGTGGCAACAGAGGTTCGCTCTGCGTCAGTCAGAACAAAACATCCGGCTCTTCACTATCTGACCCGGACCGGGTCCCGCGTTCAAGCGTGGAACGACCATCGAATGGCTCCGTCACCGCCGCCCCTGAGGCATCAAACCCCGTGACCTGCTCGATCCGTTTCGCTGCACTGTCAAGACGCTCGTGACAGACACGCAGTAATGCCATCCCGCGTTCAAAGCTGGCCAGCGATTCGTCGAGTGGTTCCTGCCCCGACTCCAGCCTGCCAACGATCTGAGCAAGTTCCTGCATCGCATCTTCCAGTGCGGGCGCCTGCTCAGTCTCTGAGGTATCTGCTTTTGATTTCTTTTTCGCCATATCTCTGCTGTCTCTCCAGGAGTCGAAGTGCGTGCCGAATCATCAAACAAGGCAGCCATTCTGACAAGTCAACACGGTGGAGCATCGGGACTGTCTGACGAAGTTCCTGCTGCCACGAACGGCAAATGCCTTTCCAACCACTCACTTTCCGCAAATCGACTGATGACCCAGCGGAAGGATTCCAGTGGCCTGGCCAGATCGACATCCTGCAGTGGCTGCTCATTCAGCCCGACAAACCCCGATCTTTGCAGGGAACAGCTCCAGCGTTCGGCCCGCTCAAACTGGGCCATTCTGTTCATAAATCGCTGAGCCCACACCGGCCCGTACAAATCCTGAAACAGCAACCACACTGCAGCAGTCTGCTGGCGCAGATTTGTCGCACAGTCGACTGCTGACGTACGACCACGAAGTTGCCGCAATGTTATTTCTGCTTCAGCAAGCAGCAGTAACGCTGCGCATGGCAGAAGATCCTGCTGAGTTGCAGTCCACGCAGCGGCGGGCGCCAGCAGCACCAGACTGGCTGCAAGTCGCATCAGACAGGCAATCGTGAGAGCCCCCCCCAGACCCGGACCTGCACTCATCAGCAGCACGGCCAGATAACCGGCCTGGGCGGGTCCGGAAAGCAGCAATGGACGGAGATCCCTGGAGAAAAACAACTCTGCGGCCACAGGCCACATCAGCACGAGAATGAGAGGGATCACCACAAACAGCTGCCACGCCTGCAGGCCATGACGACGAGCCCCCAGAGTGCTGACCGCAGGTGTCATCATCAGGACGGCCAGAAGATAATGCAGTATCGACTTTGCAGCGGGAGACACCAACTCAGGAATCAACCCCGCCAGCCCCACAAGCAATACAAATGATGCCGACAGCAACCACCAGAACAGGGTCCAGCGAACCGACAGCCCGCTGTATATCGGACGCAGTTGCACGAGTCGGAACAGCGTAAAACCGCCCGCTACGGCAGCGACAGGCCCTGTAATTGTCTGAACTGCCAACATCCTGTCACCGACTCACACTGAACTCAAAGGAAAAGCTGTCTGCTGTATCGTATGAAGTTTTAGACATCTCACTGTTGAGGTAAAAGGACTGTGCGGACTTTTCCGAAAAGGGAATTTGTCGATTTAGTGAATCCCTGGGTCTGAATCCTGTTTCCCGTACCCGAATCGCATTTGGGTGGGATATTTAGCAATGCATCGGGGCCCTCCGCGAATGTCTCTTTCGGCGGCGGTCGCTGCTGTGTCTCCGATCCGCCGGGACAGGAACAACGATCTCTCCAGGTGAAAACAGGTTTAGGTTATGGAACGAACTGCATCCATCTCGCGCAATACAGCAGAAACTCAAATCAGCCTCAGCCTGAACCTGGACGGTACCGGCGACTGCAACGTGGCCACAGGGGTGGGCTTCTTTGATCACATGCTGACTCTGTTTTCCCGCCACTCCATGATTGATCTCCGCGTTGCGGCCACCGGCGATCTTGAAGTGGATTTTCATCACACTGTCGAAGATGTCGGAATCTGCCTCGGGCGTTGTCTTGCTCAGGCGCTCGGTGATCGTCGGGGGATCAATCGCTACGGACATTTCACGCTGCCAATGGAAGAGACGCTCGTAACCGCCGCTGTTGATATGAGCGGGCGAGTAGCTTTTGCATGGGATGTCACCTTTAACGCTGACAAAGTCGGCAACTTCGACACCGAACTGGTCCGGGAATTCTGGACCGCAGTCGCCTCAAACGGACTCATGAATCTGCACTGTCTGATGCATTATGGTGTGAACAACCACCATATTTCCGAAGCCGTATTCAAATCTCTGGCCAGGGCTGTGCGCATGGCCTGCACCGTCGATCCTCGACAAACTGGTGTCCCCAGCTCGAAGGGAACGCTGACGGGCTGATGCATCAGGCATGCACACTGCCGGACAGGAATTCTCTCGCACGGATGCTTGATTCCCGCCCCGCGGCTATAATTCCGAACGCCGTCTGTTGGACTCCAGTTCATCATCTGTTCTGAATTATCGAATGAGGCCCCCAATGCGTGCCGTTGTTCTGCTGGTCACTGCACTCTGTTTCACCACTCTCGCACCTGCTCTGCCTGCTGACGAAGGCATGTGGCTGTTCAACGATCTTCCTCGTGAACTGCTGATGCAGCGTCATGGATTCGCTCCCGATGCGAAATGGACAGACCACCTGATGCGGTCCAGTGTCCGATTCAATTCCGGTGGCTCCGGTTCGTTTGTGTCATCGCAGGGGCTGGTGTTGACCAATCATCATGTCGGCGCGGATACCCTGCACAAGCTTTCGACTGCCGAACGCAACCTGATGCAGGACGGCTTCCTCGCCCGAAACACGGACGAAGAATTGAAGGCCCCTGACCTGGAATTGAGTCAACTGCTGACGATTCGCGATGTCACTGCAGAAGTGCAGGCTGCCGTTTCTGCAGACAGCACGGCGGCAGAAGCGGCGACAGCACGACGAGCTGTAATCTCCCGCCTCGAAAAATCGGTCACGGAAACCGGCCGACTGCGTGGCCAGGTGGTAACGCTGTACGGAGGAGCCAGATATCACCTGTATCAGTACAAACTTTATTCCGACGTTCGGCTCGTGTGGGCACCGGAGACGGCAATCGCATTCTTTGGCGGGGATGCCGACAATTTCGAATATCCTCGATACTGTCTTGACGCATGCATCTTCCGAGTCTGGGAAGACAATCGCCCCGCCGAAACCACAGATTTTCTGCGCTGGTCTGAATCCGGCCCTCAGCAGAATGATGTTGTCTTCGTCTCCGGGAATCCTGCCAGAACCAGCAGAATCCGAACTGTGGCGGCATTGCAGTACCAGCGGGATCACGCACTGCCGGCAACGCTGAATCGCCTGCGGCGTTATGAAATTCTGCTGCAGCAGTACAGTCTTCGTGGAACAGAACAGGCCCGCCAGGCGCGTGACGATCTGTTCTCGATTCAGAATTCACGGAAAGCTCGCCTGGGAATGCTGGCCGGTCTCCAGGATCCTCGCATCATGAAGATTAAGGCCTCGGCCGAAGCCGAACTGCTGGATGCTGTCCGCAGCAATGAGCAGTTGCAGGCTCTTGAATCCGCGTGGCAACAGGTCGCTCAGACATCAGCAGAGCGAGCGGAACACAGCTCCGGACTCCCGTCTGTCCGCTCCACTCTGCTGCAAAAAGCGATCCAGATTGTGCAACTTGTTGATGAGAACCAAAAAACTGATGAAGCCCGTTTGCCGGAATTCTCGGATGCATCGCGAGCATCGCTGGAGCAGCAACTTTTCTCAGATGCTCCTGTTTATCCCGACCTTGAACAGGTTCTGCTGGCAGAGTGGTTTTCGGAAGTGCTGGAATCGCTGGGAGCGGACGACGAACTCTCCCGGAAGCTGATTGATGGAGTCTCTGCGGCCGATCGAGCAGCAGCAGCAATCGCTGAAACAAAGCTCGCCGATCCGGAGATGCGCAGACGACTTGTCAGCGGCGGTCCGGCAGCAGTTCAGGAATCTGCCGATCCACTGCTCCGGATTGCACGCCTGATTGACCCGGTCCTTCGCGCAGCGCGTGATGAAGCAGATGCTCTGGCCGAACAGGATCGGCAGGCCTACGCTTCGATCGCCGAAGCAGGCTTTGCGGTTCGCGGAACATCCGTCTATCCGGACGCGACTTTTACACTGCGACTGTCGTTTGGTCCCGTATCGGGTTATCTGCAGAATGGCCAGCAGATTCCGGCGTGGACGACTATCGGAGAAGCCTGGCAACATCAGAAACAGCACAGCGGCCAGACGGACTATCAGCTGCCGGATTCGTGGATGCAGGCGCGCGAACGACTCGATCTCAGTACACCATTCAACTTCGTCTGCACAGCCGACATCATTGGCGGAAACTCAGGCAGCCCGGTCGTCAACCGTAACGGCGAACTGGTCGGGCTGATTTTTGATGGCAATATCCAGTCACTGCCGGGCAACTACATCTATTCTGACCGACAGGCTCGAGCCGTCTCCGTGCACTCCAGTGCAATTCAAGAAGCTTTGAAGAATGTCTACCTGGCCGAAAAACTTGTCGCTGAACTGGGACACTAGTCCTCTCCGGAGGCCCTGAACATCAACGGTCCGGTCCAGGGCATCCTGTTGGACCCGGATTGTGACACAGTTTAGACTGCCAATGACAGTCAGTGATCCCCAAACCAGCGGGCCATCCCGATTTGACGTGCGGTATTGTGACGGGCAGTATTGTGATGGGCGGTATCGAACTGCAGCATCCATCATGTGGTGATCGATTCGGAATTTCCTCGGCGGCTTCGGATTCCGGACCGAGAGTCAACGTCCGGATGCGGTTTGCTGCTGTTCGGGGCCCCTGCCGACCGTGGACCGTGGACCGTGGACCGTGGAAAAGTACTGCAAGCGAAAGATTCCATTGACAGCGAGGTGATCATGTTGAAGCAGAATAATTGCAGCAGCAGGGCAACTTTCTGCCTGATTATGCTTTGCATTCTGTTCGTGGCCGTGGTTCCTCAGGCCACAGCGGCCAACGACAGTCCGGTCAGCTTTATCAACGACGTCGTTCCAGTCCTGACACGATTTGGCTGTAATGCTGGTTCCTGTCATGCTCGAGCGGGCGGCGGTCAGAATGGTTTCGAGCTCTCACTTCTCGGCTTTGAGCCACAGGAAGACTACGACCATCTGGTCCGTGAAGGTCGGGGCAGACGTTTGTTCCCCGCTGTCCCGGAGCAGAGTTTGCTGGTGCGAAAAGCAACTGGCTTGATGCCTCATGGGGGAGGCCGTCGGCTGGCAGCGGATTCAGCCGCCTCAAGGACTCTGATCAGATGGATCTCGGAGGGAGCAGTTTGGGACGGAGAAACGGCCCCCCGAGTCACACAGCTGCGGGTTCTCCCCGAAGCAGATCTGCTGCAATCCGGTGAGCAGCGACAATTGCAGGTGACGGCCATTTACAGCGATGGCAGTGAGCGTGACGTCACTGCGATGGCATTATTTGAATCGAATGATTCGGCCATGGCTGAAGTCACAGAGTTCGGTCTGGTGACAGCAGAGGATATTCCAGGGCGAGTCGCGATCATGGTCCGGTATCAGGGTCTTGTTGCCGTGTTTCGCGCTGCAATTCCTCAGGGAGCGACAACAACGGACTACCCTGAAGAACGCAACTTCGTCGACACCCTGGTGTTCAGCAATCTCAAAGAACTTGGTATTCCCGCCTCCCCGCAGGTCTCTGACGCCGTATTTCTGCGTCGTGTTTCGCTGGACATCACCGGCCGACTGCCTCCTCCGGATCGAGCCCGGGCGTTTCTTGAGAGTACTGATCCCGACCGCCGAACGCGTTTGATCGATGATCTTCTGGCCACTCCGGACTATGCGGACTTCTTCGCTGGAAAGTGGTCAGCGCTGCTGAAGAATCGTCGCGACGATACCGGCGACCTGACCGCGAACTACGCCTTTCACGCCTGGGTCCGCGATAGCCTGCTGACCAACAAACCGTGGGACCAGTTTGTTCGCGAACTGCTGGCAGCAACCGGCACGATTCTCAGCAACCCGCCGGTCGCCTGGTACAAACGCGTCAATGAGGCCAAGCAGCAGCAGGAGGATGTTGCCCAGTTATTTCTGGGAGTCCGCATGCAGTGCGCTCAGTGTCATCACCATCCCTTTGAGCGCTGGAGTCAGGATGACTATTACGGTTTGACGGCGTTCTTTTCACGTGTGGGCCGAAAGCCGACAGCAACACGCGGCGAGGA
>Ga0075479_10000218_pt1 | contig 23149 bp, 18 predicted proteins | sample DEB08_DNA_8_FD_76341 | JGI IMG/M metagenome (GOLD analysis project Ga0075479, IMG submission 76341) | Aqueous microbial communities from the Delaware River and Bay under freshwater to marine salinity gradient to study organic matter... | ecosystem: Environmental > Aquatic > Marine > Coastal ... | reverse complement strand
AAGAAGGTCTCCCGAGGGACTCCCGGCATTCGATCGGCTTCGGCGAGCCATCGGGCGATGCCCTCGGCCATCGGCGAGCGACAGGTGTTGCCGGTGCAGACGAACAGGACGGTTCTTCGCTTGGCCACGCCCAGAGTGTAGTGGTCTCCAGGGAGGAGACGCTTGAGAGGCGACGAGCGGCGGATACAGTGGGCACGCCGATCGGTCGGCGAGGCGATCGGTGCGGGCGATGGCCCATGTCGACTCCTCGCCCGGAGGTCGGGCGGTGGAGTTTGCGAGCTTTGCGGAAGCGTGGGGGGAACTCGAGGCCTGCGGCGTGGTTCCGGCCGATGGCGAGGTGACCTCCCCACCCCCCGCCCCCGGAGTTCTCGCCTCGCTCGAGCTGACCCTCGAGCACACCGCGTGCCGCATCCGGCTCTCCGATCCCGAGTCGATGCTTGAAGGCGGCGGCGGATCGGACGAGCGGTTCGAGTGCCGTCCGGATCGCATCGCACCCCTGCTCGACCACCTGCTGCACAAGATGCACCTTGCTCCGGTGGCGGTGATGCCGCGATGCCGATGGCGTCCGGTGCTCGACGCGGCCGCCTTCAGTCTCGCGGAGAATCGAGCCTGGCAGGAGGTCGAGTCCGAGACGACCCTGGTCCTCAACTCCCGCGATGCGCTGGTGGCGGGGCCGGCCGACCTCAACGCCGTGACGGCGCTGGTGGCCGCACTCATGGAGGAGGGCGGCTCGGCCGAGGAGTCGATCGCCATCGTGCCGCTGTCGGGCCAACTTCTCGTCGAGGTCGTTCCCAACGCGGGTGCCCGCATCGATGTCGCCACCGAAGCGATCGGCGACGCGGTCCGCAGCCTGCTTGCCGAGGACGAGGCCCGGAGCGGATCCTGATGGACGCGCGTCCGGTCTCCCGTCAGGACCAGCCGGCGAACAGCACGTAGACCAGCGTCAGGCCGCCGAAGATCAGTAGAGCTGCGCCGAGCAGGAGGGCGCTCCGAGGATCGAAGTCGACCTCTTGAGCTGCTCGAATACGCTGCGACCTTCTCCAGTAGCGAACGGTGGCGATCACCATCGTCGCCACGCCCACCACGACCAACAGCAGCCCGAGTTCGCGTCCGTAGGGCGGCGTCGACGGAGCTGCCGCCTCGCCCGACTGGAAGCGGATCGCCTCCGCGATCGACCGCAGGAACAGATCGAACCGCTCGATGAGCATGCCGAACGCGATGACCGCGATCGAGGTTCGCAGCCAGGCCAGATAGGTGCGTTCGTTGGCGGAGTGGTCGGTGAACCTCGGAATCATGCCGGCGCGAGAATAGCCGACCGGGCCCTCGATCCGCGACCCGAGCAGCGGCCGCTACGCGTGCGCCGCCTGAATCCGAAAGTCCGGGTCGAGGTGGTACTCCTCACCGGACTCCAGGAACATCCGTGGACAGCCCGTGCACTGCAGGACCGCCTTGGGCACCGGGTCGATCGGCGGTTGCAGCGAGGGATCGTCGGAGAGCGTCACCTCGGTGCGAACCACCTCGGAGCGGCAGGTGGGGCAGATCCCACGACGCAGGGAAGGCCTCGCAAGAACCCGCTCGAGCCATCCGAGCAGTTCCCCGCCGAGCCAGACCGCCACCAGCAGGAGGATCGACCCCAGCAGCACCACCACCGAGGCGACCGGGAGGAGGAAGACGAACGCGAGTGCCGTGAGGAAGAGCAGCGCAAAGAGGCCAAGCGCCACGAACCCGTAGCTCCCTCGAACCATGCGTAGCAGTCGGTAGATCACGGGAGGTCGTCCAGAAGGCTTGCGGATCGCGGTCCGGGCCGCGGCTCTGAGAGAGGCGGGTCGTTGCCGGGCCCGAGAAGAGAACCCCGGCGACCCGTGGGAGCGTAGTCGAGCGCACCCTGGGTTCGACCGGCCCTCGACTCGGAGTCGCCGATCCCCCGGCTTCCCGCCAGGTTGCCGAGAGGTCCGAGGATCCGCCGGACGGACCTGCCGGTACACTGCCCCGTCCGCTCGGGAGAAGCCTTCCATGAAGATCGTTTGTGACCGCGCCGCCCTCGTCGACGCCCTTGCCCTCACCCGTGGCGTGGTTGCCGCCCGCAGCCCCAGCCCCGTCCTGACCTGCCTCAAGCTCTCGGCCGGCGAGGAGGGTCTGTCCATCTCCGCCACCGACGGCGAAGCGGGAATCTCCCTGTCGTTGGGCTCGGTCGAGGTGCGAGAGGCGGGTGAGACGCTGGTTCCGGCGGATCGACTCGAACCGGTGATCCGTTCGCTCGACGACGACACCGTCAGTCTCGAGACCGAGAAGTCGATGCTGCACGTTCGCGGCGAACACAGCCACTTCAAGATCTTCGGCTACGAGGTGCGAGAGTTCCCCGGAGTGCCGCAACTCCCAGAGGATGCCGAAGGCTTCTCGATCGGCGCCGCGGCGTTCCGCTCCATGATCGGACGCACGCTGTTCGCCACCGCCGTCGAGAACAGCCGCTACGCGATCAGCGGCGTGCTGCTCGAACGGCGTGCGAAGAAGCTCCGCATGGTCGCCACCGACGGACGACGACTCGCCATGACCCGCGGCGAGTGCGGCGGCGACGGAGGCGATCTCGACGCGATCGTGCCCGGAAAGACGCTGACGGTGCTTTCCCGGCTTCTCGTCGATCCCGAGGCGGCGGTTCGGGTCTCTCGCCAGGGCTCCCGAATCTGGTTCCTCGTCGGCGAGGGACAGGATGCCGCGTGCCTCTCGTCGAGCCTCGTCGAGGGCGTGTTCCCTCCGTTCGAGGACGTGATTCCCAAGGATCAGGACAAGCGGGTCTCGTTCGACATCGCGGAGTTCGCCGGCGCCGTGCGCCGGGCGGCGCTGCTGACCAACGAGGAGAGCCGAGGCGTTCGCATGGCCTTCACGCCGGGACGACTGACCCTGTCGAGCCGCGCTCCCGAGGCCGGCGAGGCGGAGATCGAGCTCGACATCGAGTCCTACGAGGGCGAACCGCTCGAGATCGGCTTCAACCCGGCGCAGCTGACCGACGCCCTGAAGGTGCTCGACGGCCCCGAGGTCGTCTTCGAGTTGAAGAGCCCGAACAAGCCCGGCGTCCTCAAGAGCGGCAACGACTTCACCTACGTGGTGATGCCGATGACCCTTTCCTGACGCCTCTTCCACGCGAGCTTGGGTGATCGGTTGAAGGCGGCCCCTGCCTTGCGCCGATTCTTCGGGGTCCGCCGCAGGCGGTCTCTCGATCGAACACGCCCATTCGGTCCCGCCCCCGCGACCAGAGACGCCCATGACCGACCCCAACGACTCGACGTCTCCAGAACCGGCCCAGATCGCCGACGCGCCAGACGCCGGAGACGGCCAAGGCCTCGAACGTCCGCAACTGCCCATCGCCGCCAGCGTCCAGCCGCGACAGATCTTCTGGAATGTGATCTACACGGTGCTCTGCAGCGGCCTCGCCCTGTGGGGCGCCTGGGACTACTTCGTGACCATTCCCGAGCGGGAGGCGAACTTCGCCCGCTTCGTCGAGGCGAAGGAGACGATGGAGGTCCTCGCCCTCGCGGCGGAGTCCCGCACGCTGACCGGCGAGGAGACCGAGGCGTTTCTCGCGGCCGAAGCGGTGACCCAGGAGTTCGCGGAGCCACCGGTCCCGCCCGCGGCGTACGACCGAGCGGTGCAGCTGTGGCTCTACATGGTCGGATGCGGCGTGCTCGGCACACCGTTCTTCGTCTGGAATCTGATCGTGCTGCCGCGGACGGCGGCGAAGTGGCGACTCGACGAGGACGGCTCGCTCTCGACGCCCGAGGGAAGGCTCGCCGCGGACGAGATCGCCGAGATCGACATGAACCGTTGGATGGCGAAGTCGATCGCCACGGTGGTCTCGACCGATGGGCGGCGCATCGCCCTCGACGACTACAAGTTCCGCAACATGGATCGGATCATCGGAGCGATCGCCCAGCGGTTCGAGCCGGACAAGTGGACGCTCGAGGCGAAGCAGATCCCCCAGCCTGAAGTCGTCGCGGACGCTCCCGCGGACGACCTCTCCGAAGGCGAAGGCGTCCAGCCCGACTCCGAAGGCGCAGAGGCCGAGCGTCCGACCTGATCGTGCTTCGGTCGACCTCGACGTCGGTCCAGGCACGAGAGCCTGCAAGGCGAGGCTGAGGACGAGTTCCGCGGGCCGAGGGAACAGGTTCATCTCGGCGGCCGCGAGCCGGTCCGGCCGGATCCGGCATCATCGCCCCGGCGGCCTCGCCTCTCGCAACCCTGCCGAGCTTGCGGCGGCGGGTCCGGGGGTCGCGGTTCGACGGGGCCCCGGCGACGGCGATCCCAAGGGACCTACACTGCCGGTTTCGCGCGAAGGACCCACGGATTCACGCCCCATGGCCAAGGCCACCCTCGATCCCACCACCGCCCTGCCCAAGGTCGACCGCTGCGGCGACCTCCACCACCGCCCACGGGTCCTGCTCGGCAAGACCGGACTCGACGGCCACGACCGCGGCGTCAAGCTGATCGCCCGCCTGCTTCGAGACAGTGGCGCCCACGTCATCTACTCCGGCCTCTGGCAGACCCCCCGCAGCCTCGCGATCTCGGCGCGGGACGAGGACGTCGACGTCGTCGCCTGCTCGATGATGAGCAACTCCCACCTCGTCCTCGTGCCCAAGCTGATCGAGGAGTGCGCGAACGTCGGCCGTCCGGATCTGGTGGTCAATGTGGGCGGGATCATTCCTCAGGAGGACGTCGAAACGCTGATCGCCGCGGGGGTCCATCGCGTCTACCACACCGGCACCCCGATGGAGGAGATCGTCGACAGCGTCCGCGAGGCGACGAAGCCCTACGGCGACGTCCCGACCGACCACCCCACCGCCCGCCTCGCCCGGGCGATCAGTCGCGCATGGCTCGGCGAGTCCGTCGAGGCGCCGCGGGCCCGACCGCGCCGGGTCGTCGGCATCACCGGAAGTCCCGGCGCCGGCAAGAGCACTCTCGTCGCGGCGATGGCCGCCGAAGCCGCCCGTCGCGGCGAGACCACCGCGGTCGTCGCGTTCGATCCGATGAGCCCGATCACCGGCGGGGCGCTCCTCGGAGATCGCCTGCGGGTCGACTTCAACGCCGTCGACGAGAAGGTCTTCTACCGAAGCCTCGCCATCGTCGGCGAGGACTACACCCGGCTTCCGGATCTGATCGAGCTGATCGGCGGGGCCGGATTCGGCACCCTGATCGTGGAGACCGTGGGCGCCGGCCAGAACGACGTCGCGATCCGCGAGCATGTGGACCGGACCGCGGTGGTGACGGTCCCTGGCATGGGCGACTCGGTGCAGATGGACAAGGCGGGCATCCTCGAGATCGCCGATCTGTTCGTCGCGAACAAGGCCGACCACGCCGGCGAGAGCAAGCTGATGCGAGAACTCCTCGACATCGCGGAGGGCCGGCCGATCTTCGAGACCGTGGCCACCGAGGGCCGCGGGATCGTCGAGCTGCTCGACCACCTCGTCTCCTGAGAGCGATCCCGCGAATCGTTCGCCGCGGCGAGCCCCATGACCCTCGAAGTCCTGCTGCTGAGCCTCGCGATCGTCGGCGCCCGCGTGCTCGATGTGACGCTGGGCACGCTGCGCACGGTCTCGGTCATCCACGGGCGCCGTGCGGCGGCGTTCGGACTCGGCTTCGTCGAAGTGCTGATCTGGGTCGTCGTCGTGGGCAAGGTCATCGGGACCGTCGGCGAGAACCCCTGGTACGCCGTGGCGTATGCGCTGGGCTTCGCCTTGGGGAACTATCTCGGCATCACCCTCGAGGGCCGGTTCGCCTTCGGGAAGCAGGTGGTGCGGGTGTTCACCCGGCGGGGCGGCGAGATCGCGGCGAGCCTTCGCGAGCAGCGGATTCCCGTCACCGAGTTCGACGGACGCGGCAAGGACGGCCCCATCCAGATGCTCTTCATCGAGCTCGGCAGACGCGATGCGGCCAAGATGCTCGCCCGCATCCGCGAAATGGACCCAAGCTGCTACTACGTGGTCGACGACATCCGTCTCGCCTCCCTCGCCTCGCCCGGGGCCCCGGTCGCGGCGCCGCACTCCGCCGTCAAGCGAAAGTGACCCAGTGCCCGACTCCCCCACGTCCACCGGCCGCATCCGCATCGCCCCGGCGAACCTCGACGACGACCGCGACGCCTCTGCGGTGCACGCACTGCTTTGCGAGTTCGCGCGCGAACCGGTCTCCGGCGGCAAGGACCTTCCCGAAGACGTGCAGGCACGTCTGATCGAAGGCCTTCGCGCCCACCCCGTCTCCCGCAACTGGATCGCGTGGGACGACTCGACCGCGCCATCGACGCCGGTGGGCTGTGCCATCTGCCAGATCGGATTCTCGACCTTCATCGCCAGGCCGACGCTCAACCTGCACGACCTCTTCGTGCTGCCCTCGCATCGGGATCGCGGCGTGGGAGGGTTGCTGATGGACACGCTTCACCAGGCCGCCGAAGCGCTCGGCTGCGGCAAGGTCACCCTCGAGGTCGCCCGCGAGAACGTCGCCGGGCAGCGGTTCTACCGCCGCCTCGGCTACGGCGACGGGAAGGATCCCGACGGCGGCGACGGCGTGTGGTTCTGGTCGCGGCGAACCTGAGCGACGATCCGCCCGCCTCGGACGGGCCCTACCACCGCACCACGAATCTGCCGGTCATCCACTTGCTCGACTCGACCGAGGCGCACGCCACCAGCTGGCCCGGGCGAAGCGCCGTGTGCACCACTTCCCCGACTCCGTCGGGGAGGTGGCTCGTGAGCGCAACGAGCGAGACGGAGGGGCTGTCCGGACGAGGACGGTGAACAGCGCCGGCGAGGACGAGGTCGCGAAGTTCGCGCTGCGGCGGAGGGCCGCAGACGCTCGACCTTTCTCTCGGCCTGACGCGATCGACCGTCGGACTGCGTTCGTCACCGCTGCGTCTCGTACACTCCGGAACTCGCGACGGCACGGACCCGCCGCGTCATCGAACCACCGCCCGCTTCGAGAAGCCATGACCACGACCGCCGCCGATCCCGCCTGCTTCACCACCCTCCCCAGCGACTCCAACCAGGCCCTCGGCATCGGTCGATTTGCCATCGACTTCATGACCGGCGCGATCGGGAACCCCGATCCGTCGGTGCTCGAGCGGACGCTCCTCTTCCACATCGATGCGACCCTGTGCGGGGCGAGCGCGATCGCCCTGGGCACCAACGCCCCGCTGGTCCTTCGCAAGGAGGCCCTCGAGTACCCCCGACCAGACGGCGTCTGCTTCCTCGGCTCGACCACTCCGGTCGCCCCGGAGAAGGCGATTCTGGCCGATTCGAACGCCGTGCGGGAGTGGGATTCCAACGGCACCAACTTCGGGTTCAACCCCGATCTCGGCCACACCGCCGGCGAGTTCGGCCACAACGACTTCTACGCCGTCCCCCTCGCCGCCGCGCAGCTCGCCGGCCGCGACGGGGCCTTCGCCCTGCGCGGCATGGTCCTGCTCGACGAGATCCGCGGCCGCCTCGCCGAGGTCTTCAGCCTGAAGACCTACAAGATCGACCACGTCCTGCACGGGGCGATCGCCTCCGCGGCGACCTACGGGGCGATGCTCGGCGCGACCGCCGAGCAGATCGAGTCCGCGATCGGCATGGTGGTCGCCCACTTCGTGCCGTTCCGGGCGATCCGCGCCGGCAAGCAGCTCTCCGACAGCAAGGGCGCCTCGGCGGCGATCTCGACCGAGGCCGCGATCGTCTCCATGCAGCGTTCGATGCGCGGATTTCTCGGCCCCCGGGACATCTTCAGAAATCCTGAAGCGGTCTTCCGGCTCTTCGAGCCGACCACCGGCGACTGTCCGTTCGACCTGGTGCTGGCCCACTCTGGTCGCGACTTCGCGGTGATGGGCATGCACTTCAAGCTCGGTCTCTACGAGCACCAGTCCGCGGGCGCCCTGCAGGGCCTCGTCGACCTGCTCGCCAAGCATCCCGAGATCGCTTCGAGCGCCGACGCGATCAAGAGCATCAAGATCGTCGCCTACGAGCCCGCCTTCGGAATCATCGGCGACCCTGCGAAGCGCGACCCCCGCACTCGGCAGAGCGCGGACCATTCGATGGTCTTCATCGTCTCCCGCAAGCTCCGCAAGGCGATCGAGGCCGCCGCGGCCGGCGAGCTGCCGACCGACAACGACGCGATCTGGAAGCGCCTGATCCTCGAACCGCACGACTACGACGCCGCCGCGATCGACGACTCCACCACCCGAGCCCTCATGGCGAAGATCGAGTTCGCCCACGGCGGCGAGGAGTACGACCGACGCTACCCCGACGGCATCCCGACCTCGATCGAGATGACCCTCGCCGACGGCCGGACGATCGACAGCGGCCTGGTGATGTATCCCTCCGGCCACGCCCGCAACACCACCGCCGATCTCGAGGGCATTCTCGCGAACAAGTTCGAGGTCCTCGGCCGTCTTGCGATGGACGATCCCAAGCCGCTGATCGAGCGTCTCCACGGCCTGCCCACGCTCGACGCCACGGGCCTGCGGTCGATCCAGCACTTCGCGATCGCCGATCGCGGACGGTTCGAGTAGCGGCCCCGCCCAACGACCGCGGCTTCAGTCGTCGATCACCCCGAAGATCATCAGCAGCATCGCCACGATCCCCAGGAGCGGATAGAGCATCACCAGGATGCCCGGCAGATCGATCAGGTATCGCCGGATCGGGACCCCCCGGAACGTCTCCCGAAGACCCGATCGAATCGTCGGCACCCGTCGCGTCGTGGCATCCGCACCGCATTCCGGGCAGAGGCTCGTCGGATCGCGATCGTCGAGGCCGGTGGTCGGATAGCCGCATCGCGCACAGCGGTGGCGATCCCGCGGGCGCAGTCGGCCGACCATGCACCACCGGAAGCCCGTGAAGAAGATCGCCGCGAGCCACAGCATCAACGCCCCGAACGAGTTCGCGTAGTCGGTGATCGAGCCGATCTTGTACGTCTCGCCTCCGGTGCGACCGGCGATCGGGATCGCGATCGCGACCGCGATCGCGGTCGGCCACATCCAGTCGCGGAGCCGAAGGCGAAGCACCTGCCACGCACTGCGGCAGTCGAAGTCGGGAGGTTCCTTCGGCATCGTCGTCGGAACGCGGCGTCCGTTTCAGGCCTGCTCGCCGTGTTCTCGCAACGACGCGAGCAGGCCGTCGACCTGTTCAGGGCTGCCCATCGCGACCGGGATGCGTTGATGCAGTTCGGCGGGCTTCAGGTCGAGCGTGCGCTTGAGGCCGCTGTAGGCCATGCCGCCGGCCTGCTCGATGATGAACGCGAGCGGGTTCGCCTCGTAGAGCATGCGGATCTTGCCGTCGGGCTTCGAGGTCGTCGGGGGGTACATGAACAACCCTCCGGCAAGCAGGGTGCGGTGCACGTCGGCGACCATCGAACCGATGTAGCGGCTCGAGTAGCCGGAGGCCTTGGCCTCGTCGAGAAACCGCCGGTAGCCCGCGGGGAACTGCAGGGCGTTGGCCTCGTTGACGGAGTAGGTCTTCGCCGACTTGGGGATCCGCACCCCGCGGCGGACGAGCAGGAAGCTGCCCACGGAGTGGTCGAGGACGAACATGTCCACGCCCGAGCCGGTGGTCAGCACCATGATCGTCGCGGAGCCGTACAGCACGTAGCCCGCGGCGACCTGGTCGCGACCGGCCTGGCAGACCGTCTCGACGCTGCCCTTGATCGTGGGATCGTTCCGCAGCACGGTGAAGATGGTGCCGACCGGCATCGCGCAGTCGATGTTGCTCGATCCGTCGAGCGGATCGAACAGCACGCAGTACTTGCCGCCCTCGCCGCCCCGCCTCAGGATCGTCGGCTCCTCGTCCTCCTCCGAGGCGAGGAGCGCGACGCTGACCCGGTCGCCGAGGCACTTCATGATGATCTCGTTGGCGATGACGTCGAGCTTCTGCTGACCCTCGCCCTGCACGTTGGTGGTGCCGAACGCCCCGAGCACGTCCTCGAGGTTCGCGCGGCGGACCTTCGCCGCGATCGCCTTCCCGGCAAGGCTGATCGCCGAGATGATCATCGAGAAGTCGCCGCTCGCCCCGGGGTGCCGCCGCTCCTCCTGAAGGATGTGGGCCTGGATCGAGGTCAGGTTGTCGCGGACGACGTCGGCGTGGGGGCGGTCCTGCATCGAACGAGGCTCCCGAGGGGCGAAACCGGACGAGACCCGCCGGCAGAGCGGAGTATCATCCGACCCGCGACGGGGATCGCAAGCGAGGCGTGCTCGAAGGCGTCGCCGCAGCACACGGTGCCCCGACATCCGGTCGGGAGCGGTTCTCGCTTCGCGGGGTCATCGGCCACCCTGCGATCCCCCGCCAGTTCCACGCCGACCGACCATCAGGCTATCGGTCCTCCACGACCGATTCGCCCCGTTGATCCCCGACCAGCACCCGACACCGACGCTCTGGAGACCCCGATGTCCGACGACCGCACGCCCGTGATCCTCGCCGCTCGCCGCACTCCGATCGGTCGCTTCATGGGCGGCCTCGCCCGCGTCCCCGCCCCCGATCTGGGTTCGTATGCGATCGCCGCCGCGATGGCCGATGCGAAGCTCGATCCCGCGGCGGTCGAAGAGGTCTTCATGGGCTGCGTCCTGCAGGCCGGCGTCGGGCAGAATCCGGCGCGTCAGGCCGCCCTCAAGGCGGGCATTCCCGACGCGGTCACCGCGGTCACCGTCAACAAGGTCTGCGGGTCCGGACTCGAGAGCGTGATGCTGGCCGCACGGGCGATCCGTTGCGGCGACATCGACGTCGCCGTCGCCGGCGGCATGGAGAACATGGATCTCGCGCCGCACTTCGCCCATGTGCGTGCCGGCGTCAAGTACGGGCCGACGACCATGCAGGACCACATGGCCGCGGACGGCCTCACGTGCGCCTTCGAGCAGTGGCCGATGGGCAACGCCGCGGAGTGGATCGCCGGCGAACACGGAGTCTCCCGGGAAGAGCAGGATCGCTTCAGCGCCGCCAGCCACAACCGCGCCGAAGCGGCCTGGGAGGCGGGCCACTTCGATACCGAGGTCGTCCCGCTGTCTGCGGAGCAGTGCAAGAGCCGCGAGGGCGTCGCCCGCGACGAGGGCTTCCGACCCGGCTCCAGCGCCGAGGCCCTCGCGAAGCTGCGTCCGGCGTTCACGAAGGACGGCAGCGTCACCGCCGGCAACGCCAGCCAGATCTCCGACGGGGCCGCCGCGGTGGTCGTGACCAGTCTCGCGAAGGCGAAGGCCCTCGGGGCGACGCCGATCGCGACGATCGTCGACTACAACACCGCCGGAGTCGAGCCGAAGAAGCTCTTCTTCGCGCCGGCGGTCGGCATCGAGAGGCTGCTCGCGAAGCAGGGCCTCTCGGTCGGCGACATCGACCTCTTCGAGATCAACGAGGCGTTCGCGGCCCAGGTCCTCGCCGACATCAAGCACCTCGGCGTGCCCGAGGAGAAGCTCAACGTCTGCGGGGGCGGCATCGCCCTGGGCCATCCCATCGGCGCCAGCGGTGCCCGGGTGCTGGTCACCCTGCTTCATCAGCTCGTTCGCACCGGGGGCACCACCGGCGTCTGCAGCCTCTGCCTCGGCGGCGGCAACGCGGTCAGCATGCTCGTACGTCGCTGATTCGGCGCCCCTCCCCCTCTTCGAGATCCCCGCAACGGAGTCACTCCATGGCCAAGGCGATCGTCGACCCCGAGGAGCTCCGCCGCTTCGCCGGCGAACTCCGCAAGAGCACCAACGAGATGCAGGCCCGCATGAGCGGGTTGCAGGCCCGCATGAGTCAGCTTTCCGAGACCTGGAAGGACCAGGAGCAGACTCGTTTCGCCGAGGAGTTCGATCAGACGCTGAAGGTGCTGGGCCGCTTCGTGAAGGCCGCCGAGGTCCACGTGCCCTTCCTGATGCGCAAGGCCGATCGCATCGACGAGTACCTGAACCAGCGTTGACCCGGTCGCGAAGGAGCCTTCGCCATGGCGAGTCCCGACGGCGCCCGCGTCGCGAGCATCGACAGCCTCGAGCGGTTTCGCACCTCGCTGCAGGAGTTCATCTTCGACGCCCGCAACGCGCTCTCCGAAGCCGACGCCGAGGTGCAGCGGATGCTGGTCTGGCTGGAACGAGACCGCAAGTTCCACTGGCAGCAGCGTCTCAAGAAGGCCAACGAGGAACTCGTCCGCGCCAAGAGCGCGCTGTTCATCAAGCAGAACCGGATCTCCTCGAAGGATCGCCCACCCTCGGCCGTCGACGAGAAGCTCGCGGTCAAGAAGTGGCAGGCCGCGGTCGCCGAGGCCGAACACCGCCTGCGCCGCATCAAGCACTGGTCCGTCCATCTCGGTCAGGAAGCGGCCCGCTACAAGGGTTCGGTCGCAGGCCTCTCCGCGGTGCTGGATCGGGAGCTCCCCGCTTCGGTCGAGATGCTCAAGCGGGCGGTCGCGTCGCTCGAGGCGTATCTCCACACCAAGGCGCCGGATCTGCGAGCCCTCGTCGAGGGCATTCCCACGATCGAGGCGGTGGTCTCGAGCGGATCCACCACCACGACGCCCCCGGCGGGTGGCGGCAACGATCTGCGATCGATGCTGCGACGCCGCACCGTGACGGATGCCCCCGAATCGACGGCCGACACCGCGGCCGACGCCGTGCCCGGGTCCTCTTCGCGCACGCCCCCCGATCGCGAGGCCGAGGCATGAGCGTCGAGTCCGCCCGAGCCCGCCTGCAGCTGGTCCACAAGGAACTGCTCCTTCGATGGGGGCGGGTCTGCGACGTCTGGGACGACCCCGTGCGCCACGCGCTGCAGGAGCGGCAGATCGAACCGCTCGACGGTCGAATCCGATCGGCGGTGTCGGCGATGGAGAAGATGCGCGATACCATCGCGACGGTTCGGCGCGAGTGCGGCTGAGCTACCCCCATGAGCTCGTCGAACCCGAACCCAACGCCGGATTCATCGCCTCTCGACGCCGGACCGCTCCCGGTGGCGGATCCCGCCGATCGTGCTGGCGGAGCGTGTCGGGACCTTCTCGACGCCGCCCGCCGATTCGCCACGACCGCCGCGGAGGCCAGACAGCGTCTCGAAGGCCGTCTCGCCGACGGCGAGCGGTTGCACCGCGAAGGCCGTTCTCGCAGCCAGCACGAACGCGAACAGGCCCTCGCATCGGCCGAACGGGCCCGCGAGGAGACCATCGAGCGGGAGAACCATCGCTACGGGGAGCGACTGCAGCGCATCGACCGCGAACTCGAGAACGCGCGACAGGAAGCGATCGATCGCGCCGAGCAGTCCGAGGAGGAGACCCGCAAGCTGCTCGCCGACGCCGTCTGGCTGGCCGACAGCGTGCATGAGAGCGGCCTTGAACGGAACCAGCGGGACGTCGACGCGGTGCGGGAGCGCATCGCCGAAGCCCGTGCGGTCCTGGAGGAGTTGCGGGAACGACTCCGGACCCACCTGCGCCGCTGCCGGCAAGGACTGCCGAAGTCCGCCGTCGACGAGGAGCGGATCGCCCGAGAGTCCAAGGGAGCGACGGCGGTGCCGGTGGCGCTGCTGGACCTTCGCAAGCACGCCGAGGCGATCGAGAAGCTGACGCTCCCACTGGTCTTCCGAAACGTCTTTCCGCTGCTGCTGCTCCTGCCCGGTGCCGCGATCGGAGCGACGGCGATGGCCTTCCGCGACGGCGGAGACGGGCTCGCCATCGGACTCGGTGCCGGTGCCGGCGTCGGGGCGTCGCTGCTGCTGCTGCTGCTGGCGCACGGCGTCGCCAAGGCGCAGGTCCGTCGGATCTACCGGTCCTTCTCCACCGCGGCGGCGATCATCGACCGCAGCGCGGAGGTCGCCGTCAAGGAGGCCGCCGAAGCCCGCAAGCGGGCCGATGCGAAGCTCGACGGGACCCTCGCCGAGGAGACCGCTCAGGCGAAGGCCACCTACGAGCCGGTGCTCGCCGAAGTCGTCGCCAAGCGCGAGGCCCGCATCGCCCAGTTGGCGGAGCTTCGGCCGAAGTACCGCGAGAAGGCCCGGACCGATCGCGACGAGGCCATCGCCGCCGCCGAGCGAGCCGCCCGCGAGACGGCCGACGCCACCGAGCGACGCCATCGGGACGAGATGGGCGAGATCGATCGACGTCTCGAGTCCAATCGCAGCGAGGCCGGGGACGAGCACGATCGGATCGTCGCTGCGAACCGCGATGCGTGGACAGAGGCCCAACGTCTGTTCTCCGAGGCGTCGGCGGCGCTCGACGCCCTCGCAGCCCCGCGGGCCGCGCCTTGGACGGCGTCGTCGTGGTCCTCGTGGAATCCGGCCGATGCTCCGGGACTTCCCATCGCCGTCGGCCGTCTTCGCTTCGAAGCGAAGAACCACCTCGCCGACGCCGAGCATGCTGCGGACCTGCCATCGCCCCTGCCCGAGGCCGTGGACCTGCCGCTGCTGCTGGACCTGCCGGCACGGCGGGGACTGCTGATCGAGACCGACGCCGAGCAGCGGGACCGCGGCCTTGCGGCCCTTCAGGCGGCGGTGCTCCGGATCCTGACGACGCTGCCCGCAGGCAAGGTCCGCCTGACCCTCGTCGATCCGGTCGGCCTCGGCGCGAACTTCGCCGGGTTCATGCATCTCGCCGACGAGGATCAGCAGCTCGTCGGAGATCGCATCTGGACCGAGCCTCGCCACATCGAGCAGCGCCTCACCGATCTCACCGAGCACATGGAGACGGTGATCCAGAAGTACCTGCGCAACGAGTTCGACTCGATCGACGCCTACAACGAGAAGGCCGGCGAGATCGCGGAGCCCTATCGGGTGCTCGTCGTCGCGGATCTCCCCGCCAACCTGACCGAGACCGCCGCGAAGCGCCTCGCGAGCATCCTCGAGTCCGGCGCTCGCTGCGGCGTCCTGACCCTCGTCCTTCGGGACCTGCGAGCGGAGCTGCCGCCGACCTTGAAGGCCGAGGATCTCGCCCGGGGCGTGGTGCGCCTCGCACCGCAGGAGTCCGGTCGTCTCGCCGCCATGATCGGCGGACTCGAAGCCCTGCCGCTCAGTCTCGACGAGGAACCTCCCGCCGACCTGCTGCAGTCGCTTGCAGGGCGCATCGGGTCGAGCGCTCGGGACGCCTCGCGGGTCGAGGTGCCCTTCGAGGCGATCGCGCCAGCCGGCGACAGGCGATGGTCGATGGACAGCGGCTCGAAGCTCGCGGTCTCCCTCGGCCGTGCCGGGGCGACCCGGCTGCAGCAGCTCGTGCTCGGGGTGGGCACCGCGCAGCACGTGCTGATCGCCGGCAAGACCGGTTCGGGCAAGAGCACGCTGCTTCACGCGATGATCTCGAACCTCTGCGCGTGGTACGGGCCGGACCAGGTGCAGCTGTATCTGGTCGACTTCAAGAAGGGCGTCGAGTTCAAGACCTACGCCACCCATCGGCTGCCGCACGTCAAGGCCGTTGCGGTCGAGAGCGATCGCGAGTTCGGTCTCAGCGTGCTGCAGGGGCTGGACGCCGAACTCAAGCGACGCGGCGATCTCTTTCGCGCGGCGGGCACTCAGGATCTCAAGGGCTTCCGGGCGGCCCGCCCCGACGAACCGATGCCGCGGACGCTGCTGGTGATCGACGAGTTCCAGGAGCTCTTCACCGAGGACGACCGCGTCGCCAGCGAGGCCGGCCTGCTGCTCGACCGCATCGCCCGCCAGGGTCGGGCCTTCGGCGTGCACGCGGTGCTCGGCTCGCAGACCCTCGGCGGGGCCTACTCGATCGCTCGCAGCACCATGGGCCAGATGGGCGTGCGGATCGCGCTTCAGTGCTCCGAAGCCGACGCCCAGGTCATCCTCTCCGACGACAACAGCGCCGCGCGGCTGCTGTCCCGTCCCGGCGAGGCGATCTACAACGACGCGGGCGGTCTCGTCGAGGGCAACAGTCCGTTCCAGGTGGTCTGGCTCTCCGAGGAGGTGCGCGACCGGGTGCTTGCCGACGTGGTCGCCCTCGCCGGCGAGCGGGGCCTTCCCCCGGCCCTTCCGCTGGTGTTCGAAGGCAGCGCGCCCGCGAGTCTCGAGTCCAACGCGCCGCTCGCGGGTCTGCTGCGGAATCCCGCGCCGCCGGACACCCGCGAACTGCTGCGATGGTGGATCGGCGACCCCGTGGCGATTCGCGATCCCGCTTGCGCGGAGTTCCGTCGCCAGCCCGGCGCCAACCTCGTCGTGGTCGGCCAGCAGATCGAGACCACGCTTGGCATGCTCGCATCCGGCGTCCTGGGTGCCGCGGCGCAGCGCGAGGCGTCGCGCCTCCGGGTGTGGGCGATCGACGGAACCCCGTCGGACGATCCGTCCTTCGGCGTGCTGCCGGGAATCGTCGAGCGCCTGCCGGGCGAGCACCGGGTGTTGTCGGTCCGGAACCTGCCGGACGCCCTGACCGAACTCGCCGAGGAGATCGTCGCAAGGCAGGACGACCCGGCTCGAGAGAGTCCGACCACGGTGCTGCTGATCCACGGCCTGCATCGGTTCCGGGATCTGCGACGCGCCGAGGACGACTACGGGTTCTCCGCCGACGACGGCCCACCGAAGCCGGACAAGCTCTTCGCATCGATCCTTCGCGAAGGCCCTCCCGTCGGCGTGCACGTCGTCGCGAGCGCCGACACCGTGCCCAACCTGCAGCGGGTCGTCGATCGCAGCGGTCTTCGCGAGTTCGACTGGCGGGTCGCGCTCCAGATGGGCGCCGGCGATTCGAGCACCCTGATCGACACGCCGCTCGCCTCTCGCCTGGGCATGACCCGTGGGTACCTGCACAGCGAGGAGCAGGGCCTGCTCGAGAAGTTCCGCCCCTATCCGCCGCCGGAGGGGGCGTTCATCGACGCGACCCTGGCGCGACTCGGCGAACGCACGAACGGCTGAGGTTCCGCCCGAGGTTCGATCCGTTCCTCAGGCCATCGCCTCGAAGTGCCGTTGGAGTCGGGCCGGGGAGATCGGCTCGGCGGTTCCGAGGCGGTCGGCGAACACGGCCACGTGCAGTTCCTCGATCGAGGCGCGCAGCCGTCGGCATCGGACGTCGAAGACGCCGAACTCGGTGGCGGCGAGTCGCGCCTCGAAGGCCGCCACCGTCTCCGCATCGATCCGGTCTCGATCGGGGCCCGCCCCGCGAAGACGATCGAGACGCACGCCGAGAGCCGCCGTGTATCGAGGCAGTCCCGGCAGGAGTTCCGGGACGAACGACGGATCCCTCGGGTCGAGCCGCCGCAGCCTCGCCGCGATCGCATCGACCGCCGTCCGCCACGCCTCCGGGGTGGGCAAGGCGAGGCGAGCCGAGAGATCCGCCCTCGCCCCCGCCGCCGCGGCGAGCGATGTGACGACCTCGTCGAGGTGCACGTAGAGATCGCGTTCTCCTTGCGCCAGTCGAGCGTCGAACGCTGCCGCGTCGCGAAGCTCACGCGGCGCGATCCGAAACGCGCGCTCGCACACGAGATCCGCCACCGCATCGACAAGGGGCGTTCCACCGCTCGACCGGTAGGTTCGCTCCACCTCGGCCCATCTCGGGTGGTAGTCGAGATGATGGCCCATCGCGTCGCCGATCGCGTCTCGAAGGAGTCGCCTCAGGCCGAGATGGGTCGACGCCAAGGCCTTGTCGAGACGAGGTTCCAGACGCATGGAGACCCCCGACTCCGTCGGGACCAGCGCCGGGTGCATCTCGACGCGCCGACCCTCCAGATCCACCTCGACCGACATCGGCAGCGGCGTGTCGGGGAGCCGATGAAGCTGCTCCCGGGTCCATTGGGACAGCATCTCGGCCTCATTGCCGCGGCGATCGAGTCCCTCCCGCGCCGACGTGGCCCACCGTTCCCGCAAGGCGGCCGCGTCGCGCGAACGCTCGAGCGTGCGAGTCCCCTCGCGCACCTCGACGAGAAACCTCAGCGACGGTTCGATCTCGCTTGCTGCCAGCACGGCGGCGTCGACGGGCACCCGGCAGCCGCGCTCGAGTTCGTCCGCGATCGACTCGAACAGACTTCCCGAACCGAATCGAGACGGTCGCCGCAGCGCATCCGCGATCTCCTCGACCACCTCGCGCATCGGATGGATGCGGGTGCGCCAGGACTTGGGCAGACCTCGCAGGATGGCGGCGACCTTCTCCTCGAGTCGTCCCGGCACCAGCCACTCCAGTCGCCGAGGATCGAGCAGCTCGACGGCTTCGACCGGCATCTCGATGGCGAGGCCGTCGAGATCGCCTCCCGGATCGTGGCGGTATCGGATCGGCACCTTCAACGTCGCTGCGCCCACGCGATCGATGGAGAGTTCGTCGGGAAAGTCCCGGTCGTCGGGAAGGGGCCGCTCACCCGCGAGATCCTCCGGACGGATCGAGAGGATCTCGGGATCCCTCGCCTCGGCCCTTCGCCGCCAACGCTCGAAGCTCGGTCCGGAGTGGACCGAAGCGGGAACCACCCGGTCGTAGAACTCGAACACCGCCTCTTCGCGCAACGACGCGCGAGGCTGACGCGTCCGTGCCTCGAGTTCCGCGAGACGCTCGAGCATCCGGCGGTTGCGCTCCAGGAAGGGGCCTCGCGAGCGGAGACGGCCTTCGACCAGTCCCCCCTGGATGAACACCTGCCGGGCCGCCACCGGATCGATCGGGCCGAACGGCACCTGCCGCTTGTGGACGAGCGTCACCTCTCCGAATCGCACTCGCTCCCACGCGGCGACCTGTCCGGTCTCGGGGATCCAGTGGGGCGCGAAGTGCTCCCGCACGAGCAGGTGCGGCACGAACCGCTCGATCCATCCGGGGCGGACCGGAGCCACCGTGCGCAGCCAGCGACGCCCGGTCTCGACGAGTTCGGCGGCGACCACGAGGCGCGGCGTCTGGCGAGCCAACGTCGATCCGGGCCAGACCGACGCTCGAACTCCATCCACGGTCACAAATGGTCCTTCGCGTGCGGCGACTTCGCGGCGGCCTGGAGGCGGTTCCCGACGATCGCCCGCGAAGCGTTCCCGATCCTCTTCGCGATCGAGCGCCGCCACCGTGCCCACGAGGCCTCGAAGCGCCGCGCGATGGATCCGAGCCGCGTCGCAGGACTCGTCGAGTCGAATCGGCGTGGCCAGGCGCACCCGCCCGCGTCGAGCGATCAGCGACGCGACCTGAGTGGCGGCGGCCTCCCATTCGCGCATCGCGAGCATGCGAAGGCCGTGCCGGCGACACCACTTGCGGCGACGGCTCGCGCCGTGTTCGGCCTGCTCGCTCCAGGCCCGCCAGACCCGCAGGATCGACAGAAGATCCGAGCGCGGATCACGAAACGGATCGATCGCGACCTCCCGCTCCGCTCCGGCATCTCCCGCAGGAGTCCTCGCGGCGATCCGGATCTCCGGCACGGCCAGCGACGTCGCGACCACGATCGCCTCGGCAAGGCATCCCTCCTCGAAGCCGCCGTCGACGATGCGGCCGAGGCGCGGATCGAGCGGAAGAAGCGAGAGGCGCCGTGCGACGTCGTTCAGCCGCTCGCCGCCCCGTCCGTCCGGCTCGATCGCTCCGAGTTCGCGCAGGGTCCGCCGCGCCTCGTCGATCCGCACCGCCGCCGGGGGATCGACCCACGGGAACCGATCGACCTCGGGGAGGCCGCGGTGGGCGAGTTCCAGCATGACTCCGGCGAGACCCGTCCGCAGGATCTCGGGCGGCATGAACTCCGGCCGCTTGGCGAGATCCTCCTCGCCGTAGAGGCGAATGCAGGTCCCGGGACCCACACGTCCGCAGCGGCCGGCCCGTTGCAGGGCGTTGGCCTGGGCGATCGGCTCGACCCGCAGTCTGGCGATGCGGCGACGCGGGTCGTAGCGACGGATCCGCGCGAGGCCCGTATCGACGACCGACCGCACCCAGGGGAGGGTCAGAGAGGTCTCGGCCACGTTGGTGGCGAGGATCACGCGGGGTCCGGACGGTCGGTCGAACGCGGCATCCTGCGCCGCGGCATCGAGGCGCGCGTGCAGCGGCAACAGGGGCACCCCCCATCCCAATCGGCCGCCGAGCAGGTCCGCGAGATCGTCGATCGCCCGTGTGGTCGGAAGGAAGACCAGCACGTCGCCGGACTCCCCGCCCTGCCGATCGAGCGCCTCGTCGATCGCCTCCGCCGCCGCGTCGAGCAGTTCCGCGTCTCGATCCCGTTCGCCTTCTCGAGCCGCCTGCGGAATCGGTCGGTGCAGGATCTCGACCGGATGCTGCCTTCCGGGAATCTCGACGACCGGCGCGCCGTCGAAGAACTCCGAGAACCGCTCGGCCGCAAGCGTCGCCGAGGCGATCACCACCCGCAGGTCCTCGCGGACTTCGACCGCCCGCTTCAAGGTGCCGAGCAGCACGTCGATGACGACGCTGCGCTCGTGGGCCTCGTCGATGATCACCGTGTCGTACCCGCGCAGGCGAGGATCCCGACCGAGACCGGCGGCCAGCACGCCGTCGGTCATCACCTCGATGCGGGTCGAGGGACCGTCGCGGCGTTCGAAGCGCGTGCGCCATCCGACTCCCGTTCCGAGCTCGACTCCGCACTCTCTGGCGAGACGCGTGGCGATCGCGCGAGCCGCGAGACGGCGCGGCTGGGTGACGGCGATGCGCCCTTCGATCCCGCGTCCGAGCGACGCGCAGAGCCGCGGAATCTGCGTGCTCTTTCCGCTGCCGGTGGCCCCCTGCACCACGACCACGCGGTGATCTGCGATCGCCTCGCCGAGGCCCTTCCACATGCCCGCGATCGGCAACGTCTCCGGCGGAGGATCGACGCCAAGGACCGTCGCGGCTCGGCGCCGGCGATGCTCGGCCTCGCGCTTCACCACAGCGATCAGTCGTCTCGCCGCATGCCCCGTGCGTCGGCCTCTCGCGACGTCGGCGAGCCCCCTTCCAAATCGCCGACGGAGTCCGATGGGAAGGTCCTTCCGCAACGCCACGGCCTCCTCGACGAGCGATCGAGGCGAGGGATTCTCGCCTTCGTCGACTGGCCGTGGGTCGGAGGGTTCCACTTGAGCGTCTGGTGGGGATCGGGGTCGGATCGGACGCGAGTCCGGAGCGGATCGGAAGTCTAGGAGCCCGTGGGAGGCGATCGAGATGCCGGGCGGAGCGGAAAACTCGACCCGCCCGGACCGGGATCGCCCATACCATGACGGACCGCGGGCGCTTAGCTCAGTGGCTAGAGCACCGCCATTACAAGGCGGGAGTCGCTGGTTCGAATCCAGTAGCGCCCACTCACTCCGCGAGTCGATGCCGTGAACCACCGCCTGCCGATCCGCCCGTTCGCCGCCACCCTCGTCGCCGCCCTCGCCACCGCCCTCGTGGGGTGCGAGATGATCGAGCGTGCCGAACCCAAGGCCAGGACCACCCGCAGCAACCAGAACTTCGAACTCGACGTCGAGCCGATCCTTCGGGGAACCATCGCCAGCGAGACCGTGCTGGTCGGCTTCGAGCCCACCGTCGTGCGCGGCTACGGACTGGTGGTGGGCCTCAAGGCCACCGGCAGTCGTCTCGTGCCCGCCGAGGTGCGGACCCAGATGATCCGAGAGATGGCTCGCCGGGGCATCGGCAACCACGCCTACGGCGCCGGAGACCTCAGCCCCGAGCGGATGCTCGACTCCGACGACACCGCGGTGGTGGTCGTCGAAGGCGTCATCCCGGCCGGATCGCCGAAGGATGCGACCTTCGATGTTCGAGTCGCCGCCATTCCGGGGTCCGGGACCACCAGCCTCGAAGGCGGACGCCTCTACACCACGGATCTTCGCCCGGGACCGCTGCGAACCGGCAGCCGCCAGTCGTTCCCGCTTGCCGAGGCCGGCGGTCCGATCTTCATCAACCCCTTCATCGAACCCGACGCGACCGGAAGCGATGCGGTGAACCGCACGACCGGGCGGATCCTCGGCGGCGGCAAGACCACCGACGACATGCCGCTTCGCATCCGACTCGCGATGACCAGCCACGCCCGCGCGGCGTCGATCGAGGCCGCGATCAACTCGATGTTCCCGCGGGAGCCGGGACAGCTCGGCGACACCGCGCAGGGCCGATCAGGCGACACCGTGGACCTGACCATCCCTCCCTCGTGGCGGGACCGTCCCGAGGAGTTCGTGCAACTGGTTCGCCACACGCCGCTGCGGATCACCGCGCCGGAGCAGACCGCGTACCGGGTGAAGAGATCGCTGCTCGCAGCACCGGCCCAAGGAGAGACCGCGACGTGGCGCTGGCGGGCGATCGGCCCCAAGGCGGTTCCCGTCTTCCAGGATCTCTACGACCACCCCGAGGACGGGCCGCGCTTTGCCGCGATCGAGGCCGGGGCCCATCTGGACGATCCGCTCGTGGTTCCGGCTCTGGTCGAGATGGCCACGGTCGGCGGCTCGACGACCCGCCTTCGGGCCATCGAACTCCTTGCGGGCTTCGGCCTCGACCCTCGGATCGATCTCGCCCTGCGACCGTTGCTGGACGACACCGACGTCGACATCCGCCTCGCCGCCTTCGACTGCCTCGAGGAGCGCCAGGATCCCATCGTGGGACGCTTCTCGATCGACGGGAAGTTCGATCTGATGGTCGTCCCGAGCGACGAACCGATGGTCTACGTGACCCAGAGCGGCGATCCGACGCTGGTGGTCTTCGGGGACCGGACCGAGATCGGCCGCCCGCTGGTCTTCTCCGCCTGGTCGAACCGCCTGATGGTTCGCGGCGAGGCCGATCGAGACGACCTCTCGGTCTACTACCGCCGATCCACCGACGAGCCGCCGGTGATCCTCGACGCGCCGACCTCGCTGCCGGAGTTCGTGGCCTTTCTCGCCCACGGCAGAACGCCGGAGAGTCCCCTGCCGGGGCTCGGACTGACGTACTCCGAGACCATCGGCGCCCTGCACTCGATGTGGCGAGAAGAGGCGTTCGAGGGCGGGTTCAAGGCCGAACAGGACCGGATCCTCGCCGCGATCATGCGTGCGTCGGAGGGCGAGGAGATCGAGGAGCGGCCCGAGTTCGAGGAGGAGCCGCTGCCCGAGGAGTTCGAGTTCCTCAGGCCCGGTGGCGACGCGCCCGCCGGCGTGGTCCCGGGCACCACGAGAGGCTCGTCCGCAGGCAGCGGTCTCGCCGGTCTCGCCCCGCCGGTTGAAGCAGCCGTGCCCCGCGGCGATACTGTGCCGAGGTGAGGGTCGGGCCGCCTTCCGGGCGGCTGAACGGGATCCATGGTGGGATCCCGACCCCCACGCCGTCGAGCCCGACACGGAGGTCCGCGATGCGTCTTGAAAAGCTCACCCTCAGCGGCTTCAAGAGCTTC
>Ga0075479_10000210_pt1 | contig 23534 bp, 14 predicted proteins | sample DEB08_DNA_8_FD_76341 | JGI IMG/M metagenome (GOLD analysis project Ga0075479, IMG submission 76341) | Aqueous microbial communities from the Delaware River and Bay under freshwater to marine salinity gradient to study organic matter... | ecosystem: Environmental > Aquatic > Marine > Coastal ... | reverse complement strand
TCCCACTGCGGGACGCCCGCTTTCCCAGCGGAGACCATATGCGAAGCCGCACGTCACTCACCTTCGCTCGGGTAGGTCAGGAAGCCGAGGTGCAGCTCGGCATGCCGCAGGTTGAGTCGAACGCGATCCTCATCAGAGAGAGGTCCGAAGGCAGGATTGTGGAAGGGTGCGTCTTCTGGACTCCCCAACCGATCAAGCGCAGCCAACAGTCTCTTCGCAGCGTCCTGCGTCTCCATCGACTCCATCCCTGTCGTGCCTCCCGGCACCCCAGGAATCCGCACACCGGGCGACATTCCGTTGGCAAAGATCCCTTTGAGCTGTCGTCGCAGAATCCAGCGTACGAAGAAGGGTGGAGGGCCAATCGGAAACCCTTCGTATCCATACTCGATCCAGGCGGCGACATGGGCCATCACCTGTCCCGGCGTCCAGCTGCCGGTTGCTTCGAGACTGCCTGCAGTGTCGGCGTCTGCAATCCGCCGAACTTCCTCCACGCAGTCCTCGATTGAGGAAAACCTCAGCTTTCTCGTCGGCGGCTGACCAGCTCGAGACGTGCCTGCCATGCTGCTCCTCCCTATCCGCGTGGTGGCGTCGGCACCGCCTGCAGGGCGGCGCTCACGATGCGTCGCTCATCATCGCACGTGATGACATTCATTTCTTCAGTCGCTCTATCAAAGTGCACCTGATAGGCAACAAGATCTGGCTTCGCCGCCGCGACGTTCGCTGCCACCACATGAGCGAGGGCACGCTCCCAGGCAGCCGATGATTCAGCGAAAAAGATCGGCTCCGAGCGTGACAGATACAGCATCGCCTGTTCTGGCTGATTGAGCAGTCCGTAGACATGACCGAGCAGCTGGGCCGCGTGCGCCATGCTGCGTTCATCCCCAACCAGATTCCAGAAGTAGATGGCCGCATGTGCCGCATGCAGCATCTCCTGCTCTTCAGCGGATGTCCGCTCCATCTGCTCAGCGAGCGTCCATGCCCGATTGTTGGCTTGACCAGCAAGCCGCTTCTGCCACAACAAACGCTCATCATCAGCTGGCGTCTCTGCCATCACCCACTCCTCGCCCGATTCTCTTTGACCCGAAACTTTACGATTCTCTCGATCAGCCGGTACGGCACAGCTATGTCGAGCGGAAACTGCACAGAACCTTTTCCCGTTTTGTAGTTGCTGAGCTCCTGCTGAAACTTTTCCATCGCCGACGGTGTCGGATAGAAGCCAACATGTTTCGCAAAGCCGGCGAAGTGCACGAGCGTGCCGTTAAGCGTGAACGTCGGCATTCGATACGCAATGGTCTCTGTGGCCCCCGGAGCGGATGCACGCCTGGACATGACGGACCCACGACGTAAAAACTGACCTCGAACAACCGATCTAGAACAACGGTTCTGCCATCTCGCTATTGAGTTGTTCCCACCGTGAGACCAGCTCGGCGAGCGTGTCTGGTTGAGCGTCGGCGAGGTTGTGCTCCTCAGAGGCATCACTGGCCAGATCGTAGAGCTCCCAGCGTGCCTGCCGCGGGCCTGTTGCAGGGCCCATTCGCACGAGTTTCCAGTCATCATGCCGCATGGCTGTTTTCACTCCCTGCCTCCAGAAGAGGGTCTGATGCGGACGTCCCGGCGTTTGGCCTGAGAGGAAAGGCAGCAGATCAACTCCCTCGACATCAGCGGGCGTATCGATGGCGGCGGCGGCAGTCGCTGTCGCAAAGATATCCATCGAACTCAGGGGCTGCTCGTAGACTTGGCCGGCGGGCAGTTTCCCTTTCCACTGCACCATGAACGGCACACGGATCGCTCCCTCATACATCTGCCCTTTTTCTCCCCGGAGAGGGAGATTCGATGATGTCAGCTCTCGAGTCGGGCCACCATTGTCGCTCAGGAAGAACACCAGCGTGTTCTCCTCGAGGCCCGATGCACGCAGCTGTTCCAGCACAGCACCAACGCTCTCGTCCAGGCTGGCAAGCATCCCAGCGAAGATGCGGCGGTGCAGGTCGTCGATATGGGCGAACCTCTCCATGGCGGCATCTGTCGCCTGCAGTGGGCTGTGCACTGCGTTGTAGGCGAGGTAGAGGAAGAATGGCTTGTCGTCATGCCGATCAATGAAGTCGACCGCCTCGCGGGTCAGGGCTTCGGTGAGATATGCAGACTCAAGCACAGGCTGGCCACCACGCACGATCGGATTGTTGGCGTCGTAGTCAGGCTCATCATGGCCCATGTGGTCGGTGTAGATCAGCCCTTTGTCGCCAGTCCACCTGCCTGTGCGACCGCCGGGAAGTGCTTTCCGACGCAGCATGGTCGTCACCCCCTGCCATGGCGGCGGCACAAAGAAATGCCCCTCGTGGGTGAATCCAAAGAACTCGTCGAAGCCGTGCCGAAACGGGTGATAGGGAGCCGCTCCGCCCTGGTGCCATTTACCAAACACACCGGTGGTGTAGCCCGCGTCATGCAATGCCTCGGCGATCGTGATCTCACGTGCCGGCAGACCGTGCCCTGGCTCTTCATTGGCAGCACCGATGGGATTGAACTCATAGCCAAACCGTGTCGGCGTACGACCGGTCAACAGACCGGCACGCGACGGGCTGCAGTTGGGACCAGTCACGTAGGCCGCGGTACACCGCACGCCACTGTTGGCAATCGAGTCGATGTGGGGTGTGGGAATCTCAGCGTTCCCCTGACAGCTGAGCTCACCGTAGCCCAGATCGTCTGCAAACAGCACCACGATGTTGGGCTGTCGCTCGGCGGCCAGCCCCCACGCGGGCATGAGCATCACCATCCAGCAGCAGGTCCGGGCTATGCGTCTGACCACCAACGCCTCACTCTTCACGTGTTTCCCAGAGGCCCAAAGTCTTCGAGAGAGTCAGAGCCTACCAATACGCAGAGTCCTGATAGGTGAAGCCGGTCGCAGGATCGTGAAAGTACAACGACATGCTCCCATTGGTGGCGCATCCGGCGTATTCGACGGTCTCATTCGTGAGCCGAAATCCGAACGGTCCGACCGTGGTGCCGATTTTCGCCTCCGAGATCGGTGTGCCTTGGGGGTGCATCATGTCAGGGAAACGCCTGGCCAGGAATAACTCCAGATCCTGCTGGGCAACGGTGTAGGTGCAGTAATGGTCCAGTGGGGCTTGCTTGAGGGTGATGTCCCGTGCCGTCGACGGGATCAAGCCCTGTCCGCGTTCAGACCACCAGATACTCTTTGGCGACGCGTGATGGGTTGTCGTGCCAAAAATCCAGAACAGCACCAAGGCCACGGCAACAACCAGCAACGCCAGCACGCTCAGGAATGTCATCGCAAATGACTTCGCGGAGATTTCGTGCGACACAGTCTGCTCCTTCTTGTAGCCCTGTTCCTTCCCGTAGCGTTGACCGCTGAAACGAAGAGGCAGGCGGATCAGGCAAACAGCTTTGTGACCGCCTGGGCCTTCACCAGTTCCCGCGGCTGATTGAGGTGGTTGTAGACAATCGTCTCAGGGTCGATACCGAACCCGTGATAGATCGTGGCCAGCACCTCGCCGGGATGCACCGGGTCGGTGAGCGGAGCGCTTGCCGTCTGGTCGCTCTCACCGTGCACATAGCCACGCTGGATCCCAGCGCCAGCCATGATGCCCGTGTAGCAATACGGCCAGTGGTCACGGCCATCGTCGCTGTTGCCATTTCCACTGGTGCTCACGCCCCGCTGCGGACTCCGCCCAAACTCACCCACGGCGACCACCATCGTTTCCTCAAGCAGCCCGCGATCATCGAGATCCTCAATCAGGGCGGAAAGACCAGCATCGAGCATCGGGGCTGACTGGTTCTTCATCCGGGCAGAGAGCCCCGTATGGTGATCCCAGGAGTGGTTGTCACTGTTGGCCACCTTCGGCCAGATCACTTCCACAACGCGGGTGCCTGCCTCAACCAACCGCCTGGCGAGCAGGCAGCTCTGCCCAAACGTGTTGCGGCCATACTTCTCACGAGTGGCCACCGACTCCGCCTCGAGATTGAACGCATCCCTCGCCCGACCGCTGACCACGAGCGACAGAGCCTGATCGTAGTACTCGTCGAGCTGATACGACTCCACCGCCTTGTTGATCACGGGCATCTGCTCGTTGAGCAGTTCTCGCAACCGGGCCCGACGACGCAGTCGAACGCTGAAGACTTCCGGCCGCAGTTTCAGGTCATCAATCTTGATGCGGCTCATCTTCTCCATGTCGAGGTCGTCGCCGTCTGGATAGAGCGTGTAGGGATCGAAAGCCTTGCCGAGAAAACCGGCCGTGCCTCCTTTCCCCACCACGTTCGACTCCTGCAGCGGACGCGGCAGCATCACAAACGGCAGCATCGGCTCATCCGCCGGCTTCAGCCTGACAAGATTGCTGCCGAAGTTTGGAAAATCCTTCGGGCTCGGTGGCTCCAGCTGTCCGGAAGGACTGACCTTGTCCGTCGTGTAGCCGGTCATCATCTGGTAGATGGCGGCAGTGTGGTTAAACAGTCCGTTGGGCGAATACGACAGCGAACGGATCATGGTGAACCGATCGTTCACCTGCGCGAGCTTCGGCAGGTTCTCCGTAAACTTCACGCCTGGCAGCTTGGTGGAGATCGGCGAGAACACGCTCTTCACATTGTCAGGCACGTTCTCCTTCGGATCCCAAAGATCGAGGTGGCTCGGTCCTCCCTGCAGGTAGACCATGATGATGCTCTTGGCCTTCCCCCAGCCCGGCCCACCTGCCAATGGCGCATTCGCCGCGTTTGCTTGAAGACCGAGAACTGTCGGCAGCGACATTCCGAGGCTGCCTGCAGCCCCAACACGCAGGAACGCCCGACGCGTGGGCCTCAGATGCGGGTCACAGAGATCGCGAGCCGGAAAGCCTTCAAAGCTAAGCATGGTTTTCTCCTCACAGGCCGCACACAGCCGCGGCCACGGTCCCATTGATTCCCACGTTTCCTTCAGCGACGTCCTAGTGATTGAACAGGAACGCCGGACTATTGATCAATGCCCAGGTCAGGTCTTCCGCCGCCGTGAGCCGCCGGTTCCCCTGCTGGAGATCACTCTGCGCCACATCTTCTCGCAGCCGAATGAGGAACGGGTCGTCCTGAATCGGCTTTCGCAGCTCAGCGAGCTGTCGCTCGATCGCCGTGATCCCTGGATCCACCGGAATCGCCGCCGATGCCTCCGCCACCTTCTTCTCAAGGTCGCGAACACCCTGATCTGTCTTCTGGAGGAAGGTGAGCACAGGTGCCACCGCCTCCTCTGTCCTCGACTCGGCAGGAGCCGCCAACACCGCAGCGAACGCCTCTGGCACACTCAGCGGCAGCGGCCCCTCGGCAGTGGTTGCTGAAATCCGGAATGCACCGAGCCGATGCCCTTCGGCATTGTGCTGCTGGTGCAGTTTGAAGGTCAGTCGCACACCCTCAGGGTTGGCCACCGGCTCAGCAAGCGTGAACGTCGCCCAGTGCTGCACACCGGTTGCCGGATGCACTGCCCAGCCCTTCTGGTCACCAGGATTGCCATCAAAGGCCTGCTCGATCGCAAAGCCCTCTTGCGTAAAACTCGCTTTGCCGGAAGCGATCTTGAGGGGAATCGCTTCGCCTTCGCCAAGTGGCGACTGAAACACCTCAAACTCGGTAAGCACGAAGTTGCCATTGGGTGGCAGGCCCGGCCCACCCCCGGGCAACTCAGGAGAGGCAAGCGCCTCGAGCCGAAAGCCTGTGATCTGTGGAAGTCGGGTCTCCACCACAACTTCGTAGATACCTTTTTCCTTGCTTCCGCCACCCCAGACAGAACGATCATCGCGGAGCATGAGCTCATTACCACCGGTCGCAGAGACCGTCTTAGGCTGCAGCAGGAACCACTCAGGGGACCCCGCCAGCATCTCTTCCCATGCCGGCAGTTTCTCGGTGAGCTTTCCGCGGGCCTCAGCCACTGCCGCCTCCGCCGCCGCGATCTTTTCCGCCCGCTCTTTCTCTGCCTGTTCACGGGCAGGCCGCAGCGATTCTGTCAGCTCGGCAAGCGCCTGCTCCGCTGCTGCGATCGCCGCAGACTGCTCGGCTTCGAGCTGGGGCTTGCGAACCGCCCAAGCCTGTTCCTGCTCCGCGAGCGCCGCGACAAGCGATGCATGATCCTCATCGATCGCCTCGAGTGAAATCTGGAAGGCATCAATCTCGGCCGCCGTTGGCAGACGGTTGAGAATTCGCACGAAGAGTTCTTCCACAAGCGAGGCATTGCCAGGCACACGCTGCACAAGCTCATCGAGTTCATTCCCTTCACTGGCAATGGCCGTGCCCACAGTCGGTCCGCTGACCAATGCCATGATCGGCCCCAGCTGTAGGTCGCTCGACCGCTCACACTCGCAGGCCGATTCCCGAACCGGCCGGCCAAGGTTGGCGAGGAAGCCGTCGGGGGTCGCAACACCGACATCAGGCAGCGCCGCAGCCCGCGTTCCTGCGGGCACGCCGGGAATCTCTGACGTCGCCCCGGTCACCCGGTGAATCGTGTCATAGAGCACCTCAGCCGGCAGCCGGCGTGGCTTCGCATGGCTGTAGTTGAGTGTGTCATCTGCATTCCACTCGTTCGCCTCGACTGACAGCTGATAGGTGCGGCTGGTGCAGATTTCCCGCAGCACATGACGGATGTCAAAGCCGCTTGCCACAAACTCGTCAGTGAGATGATCGAGCAGGGCTGGATTGGTGGGTGGGTTGCCTGCACGAATGTCATCGATCGGCTCGATCAGGCCCACACCAAGCAGGTAGCCCCAGAGCCGATTCACGTAGCTTCGCGCGAAGTAGCGGTTATCAGGCGACGTAATCCAGGCCGCCAGCCGCTCCCGTTCGGTCGCAGACTCGGCAACCTCGTAATCACACTCATAGGGAAATGCCGGCTCAACCGGTCTGCCCGTGCGGGGATGCTCGATGCTTCCTGCATCCGCATCAAAGACCTCCTCGTAGAGCGGCTTCGCGCCCTCAACGGCCGTGCCGCCAATCTTGGCATCACCGGCCTCTTCAGCCTTCTTCAGCTTTGTCTTGGCAAAGAAGGCGGCCGTCTCGAAGTACTGGTCCTGCGTCCAACGCTCAAACGGATGGTCGTGGCACTGGTTGCAGTTGAACCGAACGCCGAGGAAGAGGTGCGTCGTGTTCTCCATCATCAGCTGCGGATCACGCAGCACCTTGTAGTACGACGCGGCGGGGTTCGCCTTGTTTGACCCGGCACTGGTAAGCACCTCGCGAGCAAACTGGTCATACGGCCGATTCTCCTCCACCGCCTGGCGGATCCAGTCTCGAAACGCGACCGCTCCCTCCGCCCCCAAGAACTTGCGGTTGACCTGCAGCAGGTCGGCCCACTTGTTGGTCCAGTAGTCCACATACTCAGGACTCGCCAAGAGGCGATCGATCACCTCTTCCCGCTTCTGTCGCTGAGGACGACCATCCGCGAGGAAATCACGAACCTGCTGTGGCGAAGGGGGTAGTCCTGTCAGGTCGAGCGTGACACGACGCAGAAACGTGGCGTCATCACACAACACGGAGGGACGGATCTTCATCCGTTGCCACTTGTTGATCACGAGTTCATCGATGCGTCCATACGACTCCACATCGGTCCACTCAAAGCCATCCCGCGGCCCCATGACAGTCAGCGTGGTGGCGGCGTAACTTCCCTCGTATCGCACGAGCACCGCAGCCTCGCCCCGCCGAACAGCCGTGAGCACGCCCGTTGGAGAACTCGTGGCCACCTCGGTGTTGCCGCTCTCCATGAACGCTTCCCGCGTCACATCGCGAGAACTGCCATCGGCATAGCTGGCGACCACCCGAATCTGCTGGGTACTGCCGATCGCTTCGACCACAGGGTTCTGGGGCTCCACGACGATGCCGGTGACCCGTGGCGTCTCCATATTCAGCCTGGCTCCGTCCGCGATCCAACGATGCAGGATGCCATGCTGTGGTGAGCCAGCCTCGATCCGCACGCCGCCTTCGTGCGGCACCCGCCCGAGCCCCTTGGAGAGCATCAGGCTGTCGTCGGGCGACGCCACGTTCACCCGACGCGCGGCCAGATCGTCTGTGAGCGCTCGTATATCAAACAGCGGGTCATACCCCCGCAGAGACAGCTTGAAGCCGTTCTTACCCTTTTGCGCACCGTGGCAGGTGCCCTGATTGCAGCCGGCCTTGGCCAGGATTGGATTGACGTCGCGGATGAAGTCGATCTCAACAGCCGCATCGGCCGCCATCCCCGTGACCTCAACCGGGAGCGTCACCTGTTGGGAACCAACCGTCACGCTCACCGTACCGGCGCCATCACGAAGCGGTCGCAACAGCCCCGACGGACTCACAGCGAGATTGTCGGTCACCTCATAGGCGGCTGCACGGGTGGCATCCGCCGTCGTTCCGTTTGTCATCTCTGCCCGAACAAGCAGCTGCACATAGGCAAATGGCCCATTGAGACTGACAGCCTCGGCAGGCGACACAGCCAGCGCGTTCACCTGGTCGACTGCCAGCGGAACAGCAGCCGCTGCCACTGGTTCACGTTCAGCGGTTCCCTGCTGCCAGCCAACGGGGTCGTACACCGCAGCCTGCCCCGCCACCGCTTCTTCGACGGCCACCACAGGGAATGCTCGAATCTGCTCCCCAGCCTGATTGAGAACCCGTACCTGACCGTCTGCCCCTCCAACAGCCACATCACCATTGGGCAGAAAACAGGCTGCGTAGGCGGCGACGTCCAGCGGCACGCGAGCAAGTTCCTCATCCGCCGGCTTCATAAACGCCGCGAGCTTCTCATTCTCTTCGCCAGATCGCTGACCGCCCTCCTTCTTCAGGATGGCCATGATCTCATCAGACACTTCAGTCTGTTCACGTGCTTTCCAGAGGCAGAGTTCGCTCGCCCCGTCGATGGTGGAAACCGCCGCGAGCACGCCGGTGTCATCACTGATGTCAACGGCGAAGATACGCCCCGGCATCACCGGAAGCGTTCGCAGCAGATTGGCGTCATCACCGATCTTCCGGGGCGAGGCCCGAAACACTCGGTAGACCTTGGCGGAGCCGTCTGCGCCGCCCACAAGAATCTCATCCCGACCCGGCAGTGGCACCACTGCCGAGAGGCCACCACGGAGGGCTCCCGGCGTGATCGAGGTGATGTTGTCGATAAACCGTTCGGTGGCCGTTTCGGTGAGCTTACAGGTCATGTCCCGGGCAACCGAAACAATGTGGGAACCGTCGGCAATGAAGGCCGTGCCGAGCACCCAGTCTTCATGAGCTCCCTGAAACACCTTGAGCTCGCCGGTTGTGCTATCGATCGCCCGCACGATGTTGTCCGCGCCACCAAACGCCACCAGCGCACCATCAGGAGACCAGCTCACCCCTCGCAGCGTGTCGAAGGTGAAGCTCTTGGAGAGTTCCAGTTCCCCGGTGGCCACATTCCAGATCTGAATCTCACCGGATCGTCCAGGATCACCCGCCGCAGCTGCCAGCCGGGTGCCATCGGGGCTGAACCGCACCGATTCAATCCGCTCACTCATGCCGATCAGCCGTGCCGTCGTCGCTCCCGATTCCGCATCAAGCAGGATGACCTCATGGAATCCGGCCACAGCAATCAGGTTGCCTGCGGCCGTGGCGTCGACTGAGGTGATCGCTGGAGGGCGTGTATAGACCGGTGGGTTGTCACGTGAATAGGCGATTGGAGCAACTGGAGAATCGTCGTGTGCGCCTTCGGCGATCCAGCGGCGAATGATATCGATATCACCGGCGGACAACGCCGCGGCCTTCTTTGGCATCTCCGCGACACCGTCGACAGGCGTGATCTGGCCAACGAGGTAACTGGCGTCGGGGTCGCCTGGCACGATCGCCGGCTCCCCTGACTCACCGCCCGCGAGCAGCCGATCAAAACGAGTCATCACATACTCGCCCTGCGGCTTGGCCTCCTGGTGACACCCCACGCAGTGCCTTGCAAAAATCGGCTGCACGTCGCGATGGAAACTCACCACGCTGGCCGGCTTCTGCTCTTCTCCAAGCTCCTCAGCGACCGCCGCTCCTCCGAACGCTCCCGCTACGACCAGCAGACAGGCATTCCAAGCCGCCCGCCTGCTGGCACGGCTCTCGCAGAGTCTCCCGAGTTGCTCTCTCGCCGAATGAAGACGTTGCCCACGAAAACGTTCACCCACACACCGCATGCGACACCTCGCTGCTGCCAAAACCCCTGCTCAGCTCTTCGAAGGGGAATCACGTCGCCTGGCGACCGGCCACTGTCTGTTGGGCCACTGTCTGTTGTCTGTCGACAGATCCCCCACCCGGCAAAGTCTACCTTCTTCCTGACATCCACGCGCCCATGCAACCAGAGAAGGCAGCTCATTCGGAGCCAGACACGACTCGTGTACGTTGCGATGAGTGGCATCGCCCGGTATCGTTCGGCACGGGCGGCGGGTTTGCGTCGTCAACTCGAGGGGGGGCATAAGCCCATGGTCTGGCACCGCCTGGCACAACAACGCTTTTTTTGGGCGACTGCGGTTCTGCTATGCCTCCGGCTGTGTGGCGAGGCATCCGCACAGGACACTCTCGGCGACAGTTCTGGGGCCGATTCCCCAGGCCGAACCGTCGTTCGAGCGGCGGCGTCGGTGGTGCGGCAGCATCGCGCCAACGCCTGGAGCGTGCTGAGCGTGCACGCAGAACACATCCCAGGCGAGACCGACCAAAGTGAAGGCAAGGGCGGTGAGGGCATGGTGTCGGTGTACTTCGCCGACACGGTTGACCAGCAGTATGTCCGACGCATCTGGGTTCCAGAGGGTGCCCAGCGACAGGCGTTCCTGCCCTTTCGGATGCCAGTTTCGATTCCCAGATCAGAGGGCAGCATCGAACTCCAGATGGCATCGATCGAGGTGGGGGAAGGCGATCGTGAGGTCTTTCGCCGGACCGACGGCGACCCGCTCACCGACAGCATTCTTCTCTCAGTCGATCACGACCCCGTGAAGACGATGGCGATCTACCGTCGCCATTACATCAATGAAGACGATCGAATGGTCAGACCCGACACCGATGCGGTCACCACGCTGCATGTGGCTCGGCAGTCAGCCAAGCTTTCCACGAACGTCACCTCCTATCAGGAAGACTTCTTGCCTCCCTGGCCTGAGGTTTACCAGCAGTATCACACGATGGTGCTGTGTGGAGATCGGCTCGCCCACGATGCAGCCGGGTTCGCTGCGATCCGCGGCTGGCTTCGCGACGGCGGGCGGCTGTGGATCATGGCAGACCGCACACCCCCGTCGATGATCTCGGCGATTCTTGGCAACCGCCACGACCTCACGATGGTCGATGAGGTGGAACTGGACCGCTACACCATCGAGTCGCCGCAGCGTCGTTCGGGAGATGTCATCATCGACGACTGTGAGTTCGAAGAGCCGGTTCGGTTTGTACGGATGGCCACAGATCGCGATGACATCACCGCCACAGTCAATGGCTGGCCGGCAGCCATCTGGTTTCCCTTTGGTGAAGGCGAGGTGCTCGTCACGACCCTGGCCCCTCGAGGTTGGGTCGCCGAGTTTGAGGAACTGCCTACCGAGGCATTGAGGGAAATGATGACCCGCTTCTTCAGGGTGCCTGAAGGGGGGCTCGACCCCGAGCTCATGCAGACTGCTGTCACACAGCAGATCGGCTACTCGATTCCCAGTCGCAGCTTTGCCGTCAGCCTGCTTGCTGCCTGTTGTGGCTGCATGACGGTCGCTGGGCTTTTCTTGGCACGTCGCAACCAGCTTGAACACCTTTCCTGGATCATTCCCGCAATCGCGCTCGTGACGACAGGCGTGTTCATCTCGACGGGACTTGCCAACTCAACAAGTGTTCCCCCGACCATTGCCGCGATGGAAGTAAATCGTGTGCTCCCCGGAACCAACGAGGTTCGTACCGAGGGGCTCGCGGCGATCTACGACTCGCAGTCTCGCCAGGTCGACTGGGAAGCCAAAGGTCGCCAGTGGGCGATCCCTGTGCCGCCGTCGGACGGCGAGGTGCGACGGCTGATTTTTCTCGATGACGACACGGTGCTTCCCGCCAACGCCACAACGGCAGCCGGCAGCGTGGGAACTGCCCGGCTCAGTGCCGAGACAAGCTCAGCAACACCACTAGCGGTGACCGCACACTTTGGTCCAGACGGCCTCGAAGGCCGCTTCGAAGGTGAAAATCGTATGGTGCCGAGTGATGCGGTGATCGTGCAGGCATCGATGCCAGGACTCTCCGTCACTCCAGGCGACAACGGCCAGCTGACCGCGCCGGCGGAAAACGTGCTTGCCCCTGGTGAGTACATCGCCGGCGGCCTGCTCTCCGATGAGCAGGCGCGGCGACACAGCGTTCTTCAGCAGCTCCTCGACCCGGGAGACGCCTGGGTCTTCCCACAGGAGCCCGCACTGCTCTCCTGGTCAGAAAAGCTTCAGCTTGAGGAGAGTTTTCCAGCCGACTTCACCAGAATCGGTGCTGCCCTCGACGTGATTCCACTCTCGCTGGAAGCCACGCCGCCTGGGACGTCGTTCACCATTCCCTCAACCTTCCTCAAGCCCTCGATCGAGCCCGGCCGCAGTGGCACCTCCACCGCCTACAGCGTTCGCTCTGGACAGTGGGTCAAGGGGCTAACACGTGGCGGTGAGACCGTGCTTCGATTCGAGCTGCCAGCGGAGGTTCGCCCCTGCACGCTTACCGGCGGCAGCGTGTCGCTTCGCTGCACGATCCCATCGCGGCAGCTCGAAGTCTGGGCATACGTTGAGCCTGAGCCCATCAAAGTCATGACGCGGGCAAACCCCAGCGGTGTGCTCACGATCCCTCTGTCAGCGGAGCACCTCGTGATGGACTCCGGCGGTGGTGTTCGTATCGGCTTTTTCGTAACCGACATCGAAGAGCCAGAAACTGACGACGACAATGACGCCGACGACTCGGCCTATCAGGACACCGGTTGGCAGATCGACTATGCACGACTGACGCTCACCGGCGAGACCCTTCCAGCGAGAGACCAACCATGATCAGTACGGCGGGGCCCGTTGTGGTCACCCATGAACTGACGAAGCGTTACGGCGAGTTCACAGCACTCGACAACCTGTCGTTCATGCTTGATCGCGGCCAGATCCTTGGCTTCATCGGCCCTAACGGGGCTGGCAAAACCACGACCATCAAGATTCTTGTGGGGCTGATGCGGCCCACGAGCGGATCGGCAAGCATCGCTGGCGCTGACTGTGTGAGGGATGCCCGCCGCATCAAGCGACTCGTGGGGTTCATGCCCGACACATTCGGCTCGTACGACAACATGCGTGTCCGCGAGTACCTCGACTTCTTCGGGGCTGCGTTTGGTATCGGCCGTCGCGAACGCACTCGACGGATCGACGAGGTGCTCGAAACCACCGGCTCGACCTATATGCGAGATCGCTATGTCGAGAGTCTCAGCCACGGCATGAAGCAGCGGATCGGCGTTGCCCGCACCCTGCTGCACGACCCCGACGTGCTGATTCTCGATGAGCCGGCCAACGGCCTCGATCCGCAGGCCCGCATCGAAATGCGAGAACTGCTGCTGCGGCTCTCCGACATGGGCAAGACACTGATTGTGACGAGCCACATCCTCCCGGAGCTCTCGAGGATCTGCAACATCGTGGCGATCATGACCAAGGGCAAGCTACGGGCCTTTGGCACACTCGATCAGATCATGCAGGCCATTCGGCAGCGTCGCACCTTCGAGGTACAGCTCGTCGAGGGCACCAAGGCAGCTGAAGTAGCCGAAGCCGTCACCAAAGGTCTTGATGAGACTGAGCAGCGAAGCGTGGCCGCCCACGAGTCCGAGGCTGTCGTGCGTTTCCAGACCAGTCGCAGCGACGCAGACCTGGCGGACCTCCTTGGCGGCCTAGTTCGAGCGAGTCTTGGCGTGGCCCAGTTTCGCGAGGTGCCCACCGACCTCGAAGACGCCTTCCTTACGGTCACACGTGAGTCATGATCGCCATCTTTCAACGTGAGTTCTTCGGGATCCTGCGACTGCGGCGGGCTGTTGTGGCGATGGTTGCCATGGCGGTCTGTTCGGGGCTGCTCGTTCTTGCACGCTGGCCGTCTGAGGCCCTTGTCGACCTGTCTGGCAGTCAGGCCCGCCAGGTCTTTCGCATCTTCACCTACGGCATGCTCGCTGGAGTGTTGTTGCTCGCCCCTGCCTGGCCGGCCACATCGTTTGTGCAGGAGCGGCGACGCGGCACACTGGCCCTGCTCTTCAACACGCCACTGTCAAAGCTGGCGATTTATGCAGGCAAACTCTCTGGCGTGCTGGCGTTTGTGGGACTCGTGCTGATCACAAGCCTCCCGGCCGCAGCAGCCTGCTACGCGATGGGAGGCATTGATCTCACCCAAGACCTGGGATCGGTCGCGTTGGTGTTGTCTGTCGCCACCTTGCAGTATGTCGCGGTGGGGTTGCTTGTAAGCACCTTTGCCAACTCGACGGACTCGGCCGTCCGCACCACCTACGCAGTGGTGTTTTCCCTCTGCTTCCTCGCCCTCGGTCCGCACTACTTCCTCCAGGGTCAGGAAGGCTGGACACCGCTGCTGGCGGCATGGCTTCGGCGGGTCTCGCCGCTGCCGGTATTGATGCACCTCGTCGGACAGGGCAGCGTCGGCTCCCAGGGGTTGATGGAGTCGAGTTCGGGCATGCCCGAGTATCTGCTCGCCAGCCTCGTGGTGACTGCTGGGGTGATGATCGCAACCCTCGTGCAGCTGCACTCCGGCATCTTCGACCGATCACGCTCGCAGGGCCTGATTACTGATGAGCAATCGCTCGGTGTGCGAGCGGCCCGCCGCGTGTTTTTCTTGGTTGACCCACAGCGGCGGTCGGCGGGCATCCCCTTCTGGCTCAACCCCGTGATGGTTAAGGAGTTTCGCACCCGGCGATTTGGGCGGCTCCACTGGATCCTGCGACTCGTCGCCGCGTGTGCAGTCGTCTCGCTGCTGACGACCCTTGCAGCAACCACAGGCACCGTCGACTGGGGGGTGGAAACCATCGGCGGACTGTTGGTGATTTTTCAGGTGCTGCTGATGGTCTTGCTCACGCCGAGCCTCACTGCGGGCTTGATCAGCGGTGAGCGCGAGAGCGGTGGCTGGGACCTCCTGAGAATGACGCGGCTTTCTGGCTGGCAGATTGCCGTCGGTAAACTGATGAGCGTCGCCTGGACCCTGCTGCTGGTGCTACTGGCAACCCTGCCAGGCTACATCGTGATGATCGCCATCAAAAATGTGATGTGGCTGCAGGTCTCACTGGTCATCGTCTGTTTGCTGCTGAGCACGCTCGTCACGCTGGCGGTGAGCGCCGCCGTCGGCAGCCTGTTCTCCAAGACAACAACTTCAACGGTCACCGCCTACGTGGTCTTGCTGGCGATGTTTTTTGGCCCACTGCTGATCTGGCTCGGCCGCGACGCCCCGTTCGGATACGAGGTGGTGCAGGCCGCGCTCTCCATCACCCCTGCCCCGGCGGCCCTCTCCGTGATCGGGATGCCAGGCTTTGAACAGTACGAACTGATACCGCTGGCTTGGTGGGTGGCGGCCGGAGTGAGTGGCCTGTCGTTTGCCTTCCTGTTTGCCCGTATCTGGCGGCTGATGCGGCCGTCCTGATCTTGCCAAGGTTGTTGGTCATGCACTTTTTCTGTCGATCGAGATCTTTCATCCTGGCCTGCAGCGTGGTGCTCATCCAGACGGCCGTGGCCGCGGATGAGGCCGATGATGCCGTAGCCAACAAAGGTGGCATGCCAGCAGTCGTCGCGCCGGTGGTCGACGACGTGATGTGGCAAGATCCCTACCTGCCTGTGCCGAAGTGGCTGCCGAAGTTTTCCAAAACCCTTGTGCCGATTTGGCTCGAGGCACTCGCCCGCCCCGAGGCCGAAACCCGGCGAGTGGCGGCAGGCACGTTTGCGATTGCTGCTAGCCGTTCGATGCCCGACCTTGAGCCGGCAGTTGAGCCGCTCAGAAGCATTTTGACCAATGACGATGATCCAGTCGTCAGACGTGCAGCAGCGGCCGCATTGGTAGCGATGGATGCCCAACAGGCCAGTGGTGAGCTCGCTACCGCCGCCGCGAACGATGGCCTGCTGATGGCTGTCATCGCAGAACCAGCGCTCGCTCAGTGGGGAGATGCCGCTGCCCAAGAGGTCTGGCTGTCACGTCTTCAGGATCCTCGCTGTGAGCCGGCACTGCTGCGACTGGCCACGGAGTCGCTGGCGATCGCCGGCACCTCTAAGGCCGTTGAACCTCTGCTGGCAAGCGTCGTTGACGACACGCGTCCCTTCGCCGTACGCGTCACAGCAGCACGCGCCTGTGGCAGTCTGCAGGCAACAGGCCTGCTCGACACCGCCAGTGACCTCGCCACGCGACGACTCCGCCCAGCACACACCGGCCCACTGCTTGCGGTGCTCCTGCTCGCCAAGCATGACGATCCCGGCACCGTGAAGCTCCTGACCTCTCTGGCCAGCACCTCCGAGCCCACCGTGGCCACGGCTGCCCTCGACCGGCTCCGCCAGATCGACAACGAACTCGCTCTCCCTCTCGCACGCCCAGCGATCACCAGCCCAGACGCCGGACTCCGCCGAGTGGCCGCCGAGATTCTGATCACCCGCGGTGATGCTGCCGCAGTCACCTCGCTCTGCCCGCTGCTCGATGATCGTAACCCAGGCATCCGTGGCATGGTTGCGGGAGCGCTGATTCTGTTTGCCGCAGATGACGACCTAGAACCCGCGGTGCTTGAGGGCTCCACGGCGGTCCTTGCCGCCGACGGATGGCGTGGGCTTGAACAGGCTGCGTTAGTGTTGGGCACGCTGGACCATGAACCTGCCGCCGATCGACTGCTCCAGGTGCTCAACGACCCTCGTCCTGAGGCTGCCGTGGCGGCCGCCTGGGCCCTCCGCAAGCTCTCCGTCGACGCCACGCTCGAGCCTCTGCTCCGATTTGCCGAGGCGGGCCACGCGCGGATGGCCGGGGAGGGCGCTGCGAGTTACGTCGGCTTACAGCTGAGCCAGATTTTCCAGTTCTTTGGTGAGGTCCGTTACGAGCCTGGCGAGCCGTTGATGCGAAAGTTCGTTCCCAAGTCGACGCTCCTCCCTGACACCAGAGGAGCGGCCTGCTGGGCGCTTGGGTATCTCAAACAAGAGAATCCCGACGAGCAACTTGCAGAGACCTTCGCGGGCCGCCTGGCTGATGTGGGATCTCCGAATCCAGAGAACGATCTCGTCCGTGCAATGACCGCACTGGGGCTCGGACGCATGAAGTCAGAGAGCCAGCTCTCGACACTCCGCACATTCGGTGATCAGCACGGACCGATCGATCACGTCGGTCTTTCCTGCCTCTGGGCGATCGAGCAGATCACGGGGGAGCCGATGGAAACGATCGAAACCCTCACCTTCGGCGTCAGTGGCTGGTTTCTGCAGCCCGCCCTCCGCTAGCGCCTCTGGCGAGAGCGGTATACTGTAGAGGAGAGTAGCCGGTCCTGGCGGATGAGCCGGCACAGGCTGTGTATTGCTGTCAGTGCTCTCTCTTTGTGCCCGCGTACTGTCTGCCGAATCTCTCACGTCGCTATGCCATCACCGTCGCGTTCTGTTTCCAGCCTGATCCTGCGACTGGCAGTCCTCGTTGCCGTCACCACGGTCTCGCTCGCGTGTGGACGGCAGGCAGCCGCGATGGAAGGCTCTCCGCAGACCACGGCAGTTCAGCCCTCTGATAATCGGGGCACACCGCCAGCCTCCAACGCTGAGCTCGCAGCCGCGATCGATCGTCTGCTTGAAGAAGGCTGGGCTGCGGCAGACGTCCAGGCTGCTGATGCCATCAGTGACGAAGTCTTTCTGCGTCGTGTGTTTCTCGATCTTGCGGGGCGGATTCCTTCAACGGCAGAGCGGGAAGACTTTCTCAGTGATTCCCGTGAAGACCGACGGCTGCTCCTTATCGATCGTCTACTGGCTTCCGACGACCACGCCAAGCGGATGGCCGATCTGTTTGACGTGCTCCTGATGGGCCGGGGATCTGGCCGAACTATGCGAGAACGGCATGAGCACGGCTGGCGGCAGTGGCTGCAGACACAGTTCCACGACAACCGGCCCTGGAATCAGATGGCAGAGGCGATGCTGCTCGCCCGGCCAGCCACAGCGGCAGACAACGCTGCCACCTGGTTTCTCTACGAGCGAAACAACGACCATCAGCAGATCGCGGAGGCCGTCGCCCCGGCCTTCTTCGGGTTTCGCATCGAGTGTGCCCAGTGCCACGACTCGATGACGGCTGCCGAAGTGGAGCAGGCCCACTACTGGGGTCTGGTCGCCTTCTTCAATCGCGGCAAGAACGAGATGACCGACCAAGGCCCGCGGATAGTGGAATCAGCCGTGGGAGGATTTTCTGAGTTCGCCGATATCGAAGGCACGAGTTCTCCAAACCTCTTGAAGTTCCTCGACGTGGACGTGGTGGACGAGGCACGCCCTGCTGCCGACGAAGAACAGCAGGAGAGCGACGAACTCTACCAGGCCGCATTTCGTGACGGCGAACCTCGTCAGCCCGTCTTCTCGCGTCGGGAACGGTTCGTGGAAGACGTGCTGAGGGATCATCCGCGTCTCGCCCAGGCGATGGCCAATCGACTCTGGGCGGTGCTTATGGGACGCGGACTTGTGCATCCGTATGACGAAATGGACTCTGCACATACCATCGAGCACCCCGAAATCCTGCAGCTTCTAACGGATGACTTTCGTCAGCATGGCTATGACATTCGTCGGACGCTGCGGGCGATCGCCAGCACCCAGGCCTACCAACGCTCCTCGCGAAAGCCCGCCGGCGTTGATGACCCTGCCACGTTCGCCTGGTATCTCGAACGTCCGCTGACCGCTGAGCAGTTCACCAGCAGCCTTCGCGTCGCTCTCTACGGAGCGGGCGAGATGCCTCGGGAACTGACGTCAGCTGTCCGGCAAGCGATGCCTGACGTCCTGCCAGATGAGAGCGTCACGACAATCGCTGAGCCGTTATTTCTCTCCAATGGGCCTGACCTGCAAGCCCTGCTGCAGGAGGTGAGCGAAGGTGATCACCCGCTCGCTGCCATGGCTGCACTGCCTTCCACCCACGAGGCCGCCACCGCCCTCTTTCTCGCCACACTCTGCCGCATGCCGACCGCGGAAGAAGTGGAGGCCGTGGCAACATTCCTCAGCCAATCCCCTCAATCCGCTGAGATCAGTTCCAACGATGCTCCACCGGTTGCGAAACAGCGTCTGGTCCACGCCGCTTGGGCGATCGTGACCTCGGCCGAGTTTCGCTTCAACCACTGAAGTCCCCATGTCCACGCAGCTCCAAAACCGACCCACCTCATCAGGCAACCGTGACTGCGGCAGCCCTGAGCATGGCATGCATCGCCGGCTCTTTTTGGAAGGTTCGCTGGCTGCCGGAGCGGCGTCGATGGGGAGCTTCGCAGGGCTGTTTTCGGCTCAGGCTATCGCCGATGAAGTCAAGAAGCAGGGAAAGAAGTGCATCCTGCTGTGGCTCTGCGGGGCACCGAGCCAGTTTGAGACGTGGGACCCCAAGCCGGGCACGGAAACGGCCGGTCCCTTCGCCGCCATCCCCACTGCGATGCCTGGCGTGCATGTCAGTGAACTGATGCCACAGTGCGCCAGCATTCTCGACAAGCTTGCGATCATTCGGTCGATGAAGACCGAACCGAGTGAGCATTTCCAGGGCATCGATGTGCTCACCCGAGGCGACGCTCCCCGCCCCCCGTTTACGCGACCGATCCTCGGCTCTGTCGTCGCTCAGCAGCTTGGCCAACTTGACAGCCCGGTGCCGCAGTTTGTGCTGCTTGACCCATGCCCAGAAGGAAATGAGTTCAAGGCTTTCAAGGGGGGCAACTGGGCCGGCTGGCTGGGAGCGGAGTATGGTCCAGTTCGAGCCGGCGGTGAGTACTCGATCCCCAATATCCTGCGACCAGAATCGATCGATGAAGCCGACCATGCCGATCGCGAAGCCCTCCGCCGATTCCTCAGTCGCAAGTTCGAGAACGACCAGTCGAGTGCCGCTGCTGCTGGCTACAACGCCGCGTTCGCCAGGGTCAAGGGCCTGATGAGCTGTGCACCGCTGTTTGACATCGAACGCCTCCCCGCGGACGACCGTTACCGCTACGGTCCTGGTGCCTTCGCTCAACACGCCCTTCTCGCTCGCCACCTGATTGAGAATGGCTCCACGTTTGTGATGGTGGCCAACGGCATGCCGTGGGACAACCATGTCTTCCAGCACGAAATGCATCAGATGCTCGTGCCTGAGCTCGACAATGTGATCTACCAGTTGGTCAACGACCTCAGCGAACGCGGCATGCTTGATGACACGCTCGTCATCGCCATGGGCGAGTTCGGACGGACACCGTGGCTGAATGACGCACGCGGCCGCGACCACTACGCAAAGGCCTGGAGTCTTGCTATGGCAGGCGGCGGGATTCGCGGCGGCGTGGTCCACGGAGCCACAGACGAACGAGGCTTCGACGTGACGACAGATCCAGTCGACAACCGTGAACTCTTCGCCACGATCTTCACGACCCTCGGCATTGACCCAGCAGCGGAATATGACCTGGGTGACCTCCCAACCTTCCACCGCGTGGAAGGTGATGCAAAGCCGATTTCGACCCTTCTCAATGCGGGCTGACGCCCTTTCCTGCAATGCCGCTCGACAGTCCAACTCGTCTCACCGATCTCAAGCTTCCGACGGCGGTGCTCGCTGCGGCATGGCTCGGAGATACCGAGTTGCTCGTTGGCTGCCTCGACGGGATCTACCGGGTTGACCTCGACACGGCGAGCCACCGTAAGGTCGCAGCCCACGCCAGTTATGTCAGTTCGGTGGCGGCTCTGCCTTCGCAGGGTCAGTATCTCTCAGCTGGCTACGACGGCATGCTGCAGTGGTACGATCTCGCCACCGACAGCATCGTCCGGTCACGGAACCTGCATGCGTTCTGGTCGTGGGACATGACGGTCTCGCCTGATGAGACGCTGATCGCCTCGGTGACCGGCCAGTACCTTGCCGGTGGCTACAAGTACGAGCCGGCTGCGGAACGAGAGCCGTCGGTGAAGATTGTGGCAGCAGACACCGGTGAAACCCTGCAGAGTCTGTCCCACGTGCCCTCCGTGCAGGCAGTCGCCTTCAGCAATGACAGCCAGTTCGTTGCAGCAGGGAATCTGATGGGGGAGATTCGCATCTGGAATGCCCGGAGCGGAGAGCAGGTCGCCAGCTGGACCACTCCCGACTTTACGAGCTGGGGCATCATCAAGAGCCACTGCTACCTGGGTGGGATCTTTGCCCTTCGCTTCGCGCCAGATGACGCGGAGTTGCTGATGTGTGGCATGGGGCCTATGCGAGACCCGATGGCCGGAAACGGGCGGCAGCTCTGGCAACGGTGGGACTGGCGAGCCGATCCTCCTGTGAAACGTGACGAGACGCACAAAGACGAGTCGGGTGAAGGCTTGATGGAATCGCTCGCTGTTCATCCACACCACGAGACATTCGCGATGGGCGGCAGGCTGCGGGGTGGCAACCTCAACGTTGGGTTCTATCGGCTCTCCGACGGCAGCAAGGTGGGGAGTCTGAAGTCTGGCTACCGCGTCACCGACATCCTGTTTGCAGGGGATGGCTCGCGGATGATTCTCGTCGGCGGGCAAGGCCAGCCGGATAAGGACGAGCAGGGACGAATTGCCGATTTCGGTCGCCTCGAGGTTTACGACATCGCCTGATGGGAGCCACGGATGCCTCGCCCAGTGCTTGTCGCGATCGGTGTTGTTGCGGTCCTCGCGGTTGGTCTGCTCGCAGTGCTGCTGTTTCCGGATGTGTCACCGCCTCCAGGCCCTCCGGCGGTGATTCCTGCGGTGCAGCTGCCGGGCCCAACCAGCACGACTCCGGAGACGCCTGCAACGAAGGAGACCTCTTCAGTTTCTTTCGTCGCCACCGAGGATGCCTGGCTGGCTGACATGACCGCTCGTTCAGGCATTCGGTTTGAGCACGTTTCTGGTGACTCTGCCGAGAAGCCGTTTCCTTCCGCCAACGGCAGTGGCCTGGCCGCATTCGACTACGACCTCGATGGAAGGATCGACCTCCTCTTCGCCACAGGCAACGAGTTCCCAGTCTCGTCACTCACATCCACCCACCCCAACCGCTGCTACCGCAACCTCGGCAGCTGGGCATTTGAGGAGGTGACCGATCACACGCGGCTTGGACACCAAGGCTACACCCATGGCGTGACCGTCGCAGATGTCGATGCAGATGGGTTTCCAGATGTGTTTGTGACATGCTACGGCCCAGACGTTCTGTTTCATAACCTCGGCGATGGAACCTTCGAAGAGCTCACCGTGGGCCTGGAGGATGATCGCTGGAGTTCCAGTGCAGCATTCTTTGATGCTGATCTTGATGGCCACCTCGACGTCTACGTCTGTCACTACGGCAGCTGGTCACTCGACGACAACCCGTTCTGCGGAGACGCCGTGAGTGGCGCGCGGGTGTTCTGTAGTCCTCTGACTGTTGAGCCTGTCGCCGACGCCTACTTTAAGAACCAGGCCGACGGCTCATTTGCCGATGCGAGCGAAAGCTCTGGCATCCTCGTGCCCTCAGGCCGAGGGCTGGGTGTGTTGGCGGCCCACCTCGACGACGACCCGCATCTCGACCTCTACATAGCCAATGATCTCAACCACAACGTGCTCCTGGCAGGCGCAGGCGATGGCAGCTTTACCGACCGCAGCGACCTCTCCGGCGCGGCCTATGATTCACTCGGGCGAGTGAAGTCCAGCATGGGCATCGACGCAGCCGACACTCGGGGAACCGGCCGCTTCGACCTACTCGTCACCGACTTCCAACGGGAATACAACCTGCTGTTCGCCAACTCCGGAGGTGGCATGTTTGTCGATGCGAGTGAAGGCAGTGGCATCGGGCCTTCCAGCGTGCAGCTGGTCAGCTGGGGCGTCCAGTTTTCCGACATCGACCTCGATGGCCAGGAAGATGCGATCGTCACCAGCGGGCACGTTGGCGACGAGCGAAACCCAAACGCTGACCTGCGGCAAGCAGGCCTCCTGCTTCACAACCAGGAGGGGCAGTTCCGTGCGCTGGATGCCGACCAGGCAGGCAACTACTTCCTCGTTCCGCATCAAGGGCGTGGGCTTGTGGCCGCTGACCTCGACAACGACGGCGACGAAGACTTCATTCTGAACCACCGTGATGAGCCGGCCGCTCTGCTGGCCAACAATGCAGCCAACCGATCCTTGGCTCACGCAGCTCTCTCAATTCGGCTGGTGGGCACCGCGAGCAACCGCGATGCAATCGGCAGTGTGGCACGCCTGATGACCTCACCACCGCAGCTACGGCAGGTGAAAGGCGGCGGGGGCTACCAGTCCAGCCGTGACCCACGGCTCTTCTTTGCCAGCGACCGTGACGATGAGCCGTCACTTTCCATTCGCTGGCCCAATGGCCGTGAATCACAGATCGACGGCCTTACCCCAGGCGGAAGTTATCTGATCATTGAGCCACGTGATGACCAGCCACCGCAGGTGGTACTGCTTCGGGAGCCCCTCCCATGAGTTCTCTCGAGTCACCTCTTCGCACCATCCCTG
>Ga0075479_10000205_pt1 | contig 23623 bp, 43 predicted proteins | sample DEB08_DNA_8_FD_76341 | JGI IMG/M metagenome (GOLD analysis project Ga0075479, IMG submission 76341) | Aqueous microbial communities from the Delaware River and Bay under freshwater to marine salinity gradient to study organic matter... | ecosystem: Environmental > Aquatic > Marine > Coastal ... | reverse complement strand
TTAGGTGCTGATTTACACACTGGAACTGTGTCAAATCTTACTTATGGTGGTTCTGACGTTTGGGAGGGTGCTACTGCTAATGCAGCAATTTGGACTAAACTATTAAGCACAAGTGAACGTAATGCAGTAGTATCTGCAATGGTAGAAGAGGTAGGATTATGAAAAAATTAATATTAATTACTATATTGTTATCACTTACTGGCTGTAAAACAGTAGAAAAAGTTCTCTATACTAATAGTGGTGTAGATGATCCTACTACAGTTGATGTGGATGAATCAGTGGAACTTAACCCAGTGGTCAAGGGAGCTATCAATGTTACAAAACCTATTGCTGAAAGTGTTCCTTTTGGTGGGTTAGCATATGGTTTATTTAGCACTATGCTTGCTGCGGGATTGGAAGTTAAGCGAAGGAAAGCTAAAACTGCTGTTAAGGTTGCTGCAATCGCAATAGAAAAGATTGCGGAGTCAGATGAAGGCAAGGAGCTTGCTAAAGCAGTTAAAGATAAGGTATCAAAACTTGCAAGTAAACACAACGTAAGCAAAGAGATTGACAGGGTTGTGAAGGAAATCAGCTAATGGAAATCACACCTGAGATCATGGCACTAACAGCATATGCCGTAACTGTGAGCGTCTGGATTAACAGACGCTTGAATGCGGTAGATGAGCGTAGTGATGTTAAGGATGAGAAAATCTACGATAAGCTGACTGGCAAGATCGAGGGTCTTGGTGACTCACACGATAAATTAGCCGAAAAATTTAATAAGCACGAGAAAGAGCAGGTAGCAACACTAGTGGAAATGTCTGCTCACATGGATGGGCTTATGCAATTTCGGGAAGAATGTAAGCGAGATTTTGATATAATCAAAACTCAATTAGCTGACATCTCTAATGAGTCCAACGAAAGTCGAAGGGCAACGCAAGGGGTGCTAAAAATGATCTTAGAGGAACTACAAAAGAGGGACTGAATTAAGTCCTTTTTTTATGCCCAAAAAAGGGGAGGTTTACCAAGACCTCCCCAATTTAGTCATTCAAAGTATCGATAACACAAACCACTCTCTTTCTATTTTAAGTGTGATTAATATTATTGATTGTTGGTGAATTTGAACCCATCCACCAAGGGCGTAATGACTGTTTAATGTCGGTCACTCGGACTGCTCTTATTTAACCATATCCCAAACAAAACCCTTATAAGGACGCTTTCTATCGCCCTGTCAGGTTATTTTATTTGGTGAAATTCTTATTTAGGCTCACCCGCTTCGCTTTCCGCCTCACTTTCTAGTGCTGCTAGTCTGGCAATATATCTAATTGCCACTGACTCACTCTTGCCAGATTGTCTGAGTAGCTTTTGCCACTGAAGCCACTCTCCTAATGGCATATTTCTTGGTTTATCACTCATATCCTATATCCATATTTTCAGGTTCATCTGCTTCAAGGTGTATATATTTGGGATTATATTCACAAATAGGTTCGTTGAGGTCTATGTATGATTCATCTCCATCCTCATGTATTTTATACCAATATCCATCTTTTACCATCATGTCTGCATTAAATTTGTTGTCGGTCATAAATTTTAACTGCTTTTTTAGACTAACGATGGTTAATGTAGGTGTATCACTCATCACCCGCCTCGCTTTCTATTCCGAAATTAGTAGGAGTTTCAAAGTTATACCATTGTAAGAGGTGTTTCTTTTTAACCGTTCTTTGTTTCTTAAACTGGTCATAGCTATAGCACTCTTCAACCTTCAGGCATTCTTTTTCAGATAGCACTCGACTGAACTCTGCATACATCAGACAACCTGTTCTAAAGTATGCGATTGATTGATCCTGTGGTATTAACTGCCACTCGTATCCTACACCTTCGGTGTAACATACTGCCGATTTATAGTCTTTAATTGATTTCATTCACCCGCCTCGCTTTCTAGGAACATTTCTATTTTAATCCTACCAAGTGTATTAATTCCGTTTTCTTTGAGAACTGTGCGTAATAATCCCTTCGCCTCCTGAAGCTCATGCTCCAGTTGACAGGAGTGTTCTGCTAAATCCTCTGCTGCTCTAACTACTGTAGCATTAACTTCCATGTGCTTTCTCATTAAAGCATCCGTTCTCGGTGTATCACTCATCGCCATCCCATTCCCATGTTCCCCAAAAATCCATCGGGTCACTATTTTCCTTGTTCTTAATGAATCCATCCGGGTCCATGTCTAGCGCATAGTCTGCTGCGCTCATCTCGTCTGGGTCGTATCTCATTCTTCTCTCTTCGTTAAAGTTATGCTCCCTGCCTTCGTTCGATTGCGTGCTTAATGCCCCGGCAGGGAGCGTCTGGTTATGTGGGTGCGTTTCGCTTTACAAGTCAGCCCATAGACTCAAAGCCATTCGATAGTAATGTGAGCTCCGGCCTTTTGAAAACCGTAAGCGTAATTCTTGGTGGAGTGTTCAATAACAATTTGTGAATCATCTTTCCAGACTAGCTGTGTTTGAGTGATAACATCATAAACCGCTTTGTTAAGATTATCAAGGTCTGGTTTGCCTGCCGGAAATTCAGGAGCACTTTCTTTGATTAAGTCCGCATTCTTGCCCGTTCTGTAGTGTCCTTTGGGTCTTTTAATGTAGTAATCCACTATTACTTGAACGGGGCCACCTTGGGGCAACTGTGAAGCTTCTGGAAAGTCATTAAATACAGCCTTTAATTCATTGGCTATTAATTGTTTCCATCCGTCTGCAGTTCCGGGGTCATACATCCTTGCGGAATTGCCCATTTTAAATGCTCTAGCTCTAGGTTGTGGCTTCGGATCTCCCGTAACCACAAACTCTATTCTGTCCTTATTTCCGTTTTTAATCGCAATCATTATTCAAGTTTTCGTTGATTAGGAAATGGCGGTTTACTTTTGTTTCTGGCTCAAACGCATAATCCGCCTCCATGACATAGGCAATGACTCTTTCTGTCGTGGCGATATGCTCCGCTTCTTGGGTTGCGTTTTTTTCTTTGAAGTGGATTTGACCTGTTTTTCCATTACCTCTAATTACTATCCAGAATTTACGTGGTTTGTTAATAATTGAATCTTCCATATTATTTCTTTGCTAATATTGGTGATGATACTCTTTCTTCGATTACCTCGCTAAGTAATCCTTCTACCTTTCTCCGAGCGTTTACTTTGTTAACCTCCGGATTATTTGCTTTGTAGGTATCTGCTAATTTAGGGATACTTACTGCACAACATAAGCTAAACTGTTCTGGATCAAGACCTTCCTTCATCATAACTCTGCAAGCTTCTTGTGGATCCGTAACCGTTTGAGTCTTTCTTCCGGCTCTTAATTTCCATCCCGGTATTGCGTCACTATTATTTTCAAGCATTTGGATGGCTTTCTTATGTGATTCATCCTTAAGCTTTTTTAATAATGTTTCGGCATCCTTAATCCTCCCTAGTAGCTCCGGGGTTATGGTCAATTGGTTATTGTCTGGAACAAGTAGTGCTTGGACTTTTGGAGCATCGCAATAGTCATATGACTTACAATACCTACATTGTTCCCCGACCATTTTTGGTTGATGCTCTTGGTTTGCTCTCCAAGCTGCAGTTGGTATGATCATTTTCAGTGTTCCGATATCATCTAGAGAATATCGGGCCACACTATATAGGTCGCCAAATACTGCTGGATGAACGAGCATGGTGTAAACTTCTGAAACGTTTGGGTATTTCTGTTGCAAAAGTATGGTCAGTGCTTGTAGTTGTCTATTTTTATCAGCTGACTCAACTTCACCCATCCCGGTTTTAAGGTCAACGATCAGTGCAGTTCTGTCGAATATGTAGATAACGTCTGCTTTTCCGGAGAATATTTCGTTTCCAGCACCATTTTTATAGAACCAGCGTTCTTCTCTGATAATCTTTGTTGGTTTTCCCCGGAAGGTTTCTTCGATAAACTCTGCGATAATATCATTTGCTTTATCAACAATTGCAATTTCTTCTTTATTTAGGTCACCGAAGTTACCTGTTTCGAAGTAGTCATGCATGGCAGTTCCACGCTTAGCAGCTTCACCGGGTTCATCTTGTTTCTTAGGCATTTTAAAGCTACCGGGACAATTTATCCAACGGTATGCTTCTGATGCGGATGGTAATCCTTTTCTCTCGTCGCTCATCTTATTCTGTCCAATCTTCTTCTTTATCTTCTGTTGTTTCTGGTTCTGGTTTTTTCTCTGGTTCAATTCCCATGAATGATTCAGCTGCAGGAGATGCAACCTTCATTGAGGTTTTCCCGGTATCTACATCTATAATTTCTTCCTTGCTTTGCATGCCGAGTAGAATCTCTGGAGCATACAATCTTCCGAAGAATGTTGCTGCGCGATAACGCAACATTAAGTCAGGCATCGTTTTCCATTTTGATCCGGACTTGGTTGACCATCCTTCGGCTTTAGCCATTTTAATGGAAACCTCCGGGCTTTCTAGTCTTTCCCCGGTAAGCTTATCTATACAGTGAGCTACGCAGGATCTGGTTTCTCCTTCACCTTCCATCCGGAATTGCAGAGGTGTAAATTTACCCGATGCATTGACAGCTGAAATAATGAATTGTGAACTCCAGCTTGGTTTCCCATGCACAATATAGAGTTGTTGCATTACCGCAAATGGTGAAGCTCCAAGTCGTTGTGCCATCTCGAGCGCAATAATGCAGTCAGGAAGGTTACCTTGGAATTGTTTAGGAACTAGCGTAGATGCACTCAGGCATTTAGCTTGTCGCTGCATAAGCTCAAATCCTTGGGCCGATGCGAATCCTGAAACAGACTGTTGCAAGTCTACTTCTTGGATTGGTTCAGGAGTCAGTTGTGTTTCTTGGTCGCTCATTGTTATTAATATATTCTGTTAGTGCTTTGCTTACTAGACCGTTCAGGCTTATAAAGTTTTTCTTTGCAAACTCTTGTGCCTTTTCTTTTAGCTGCACTGGCAGATAAACTGTTGCTGTTGTTTTTTTCATACGCACCTAAACAAAATCATATTAAGGCCATAGTCAAATTAAATTAAATTTATTTCAATATTATTTCAATATTACATAAGTGTTAAAATAAAATAAGAAATTACTCGACAAAAGGAAAATAGTATTCATTGATTGAATTAATTATGAGTTATAGATTCACTAACACCGACAAATGGGACGATGAATGGTTCTTTGAATTAAAACCCTGCGAAAAGCTTGTATGGTTTTATATCTTAGACAAATGCGATAATGCTGGTTTTTATGAAATGCCAATGAGGAAAGCTTGTTTTGAATTAGGCATAGATGAGGAAAAGTATTTAGGGGCTATTGAGGGGCTAAACAGGGGCTATATAGGGTCTAGTAAAGAAGGGAAATTATGGGTTAAGAATTTTCTTAGGCATCAAAAAAATGGCAAACTTAATCCAGATAACAATGCTCACAAACAAATAATTTCTCTCATAAATTCTAAACATAAAGATTATGCAGGGTTAATTGATAATTTAGGGTCTAATCAGCCCCTATTTAGGGGCACAGGTAAAGGTAAAGGTAAAGGTAAAGGTAAGGTAATGGTAATGGATAATTATATGATTACTATAGGATCTTGGTTCAATAGAAAACCCGAAACAAAATGGAGTAAAAACGAGTTTGATAAATATAATGATAATAAGGATCTAATTCAGGAAACCATAGATGAGATGGAAAGCTACTACACATCGGACTGTGAATATAAACGAAAAGATGTGCAGACACTTTTGAATAATTGGACTGGTGAACTTGATCGTGCCAGAGATTTCAAATCACAAAAGAATGGGGAGATTACATTTTGACCGAAGAAGAAGCATACAAGGAAGCATTAAAGGAAATCACAATTGAGATCGGAAACGAAAGATTTATGGATACTATGGCTTTCGGATCTCACGTAATTACGGAAGAGGAAATACAAATACGATTTAGAGAAAGATACCAACAAAAATTAAATGACAAACACAGATCAACTGAAAGAACTAACGAAAGCTAGAGCCGAGATAATTGCTGTGGCTCTATTCCCAAACGGGAAACAAGAAGGAAACAACTGGTGTGTCGGTGACATATCCGGAAGCCCCGGAAAGAGTTTTAAAATCGCAATCCAAGGAACAAATGCCGGGATGTATAAGGATTTCGCCAATGAATCCGATAAGGGTGACCTAATCAAACTTTGGATGGAAAAATGCAATACCGATTTCAAAGGTGCGTGTAAGGACATAGGAAGCCTTTTAGGTGTCGAGTGGGGTAACGATAAGGGTAGGCCTATAAAAACCGTTTCTACCCCTACCTCTGTGGCTGTAAAGCAGCAATACAAAACCAAACAACTCCCATATCTTGAATGGTGGTATGATTATTTCAAAGAAAGAGGTATTTCTGCCGATACAATTTCAAAAGCCAAATTGGAAGAAACTGAGTGCGGGAAATTATGCTATCCGGTTTACGATGAAGATGGGAAAAAGGTTCTTTATCGAAAGTATCAAGCTCGTGAACGAAACGAAAAGGGTAAGAAAAAGGTTTTTCAGGACTCAGGAATTACCGGGAAGCAATGCTTAATCGGAAAACAGTGTCTGGACCCAGAGTCAAAATATATCGTGATTACCGAAGGTGAAGAAGATTGGCTCACTGCTCTAGGAATTGGATGGAACGCTCTTACCATTCCCCAAGGTGGACCAAGTAACTCATGGATCGAGAACGATTACGACTTCCTTATGCAGTTCGATGATATCTACCTGTGCTTCGATATGGATCAAGTAGGTCAAGATGCTACTGACGATGCCATTAAGCGACTAGGCATAGACAAATGCAAAATTGTAGAGCTACCGGAAAAGGATCTGAACGACTGTTGGATGAATGGTTGTGATAAGGATGAACTCGAGAGAATATTGTTAAATGCAAAAGTCATTATACCGGAAAAACTTAGAGATGTTGGGTTTTATGAGGATGAATGCGTAAGGCTTGCCGACCCACTCAGATACCAAGGAACAGAGTCACCGTTCCCCAAATTAGAATTTAAACAACGAGAAGGAGAACTCACCATCTGGACCGGGTGGTCATCGCATGGAAAGACTATGGTTTTGTCACAGTGGATCATTAACGAGATCCGTAACGACAAAAAAGCAATGATAGCTTCTATGGAGGTAGCAGTCCCCAAAGCAATAAACCTCATGGCCAAACAAATCACCGGGCAAGTAAATCAACAGTCAATCGAGAAAACAGTATCGTTTCTGCATAACAAACTATGGTTCTATGACAATACCGGGGTCGCAGATAAAAACGAAATGATCGAAGCTTTCATCTACGCAAGAAAACGCTATAACGTCAGAGTCTTTGTGATCGACTCCCTATGCCTATGCGGTGTGTCAGAAAAAGATATCGATGAACAGAAGGATTTTGTCCAACGACTACGAGATTTCGTAGATATACACCAATCACATTTACACCTTGTCGCTCACTCAGGAAAAAATGACACCAAAGATGAATCCAAAATGCCGACTAAGTTCGACGTAAGGGGTGGTGTAGCCATTACAGACATAGCATTCAATGGTATTACCGTATTCCGAAACAAAAAGACACCAGAAGAACGTAAGGAAGGTGAGTCAGACTCCATCATCAAATGCTGGAAACAAAGAGAGAATGGTATTGAGAATTTCGTGAAATGCAAATATAACAGTAAACACAGCATATTGGAGGAAGTATGAGATTAAAAATATTAGAAATACTAGAGAAGTGGGTCGGTAAGTTATACTGGAGACTTCTGCAAGAGCTTGAATACGAAAGACGTAAGAAAGGTATCTAATGAGCCATGCCGACAGATTCAAGCACATCTACCTCTGGCTTGTATTCGTCTGTAGATCAATTTTAACCGGGAAACTGGACAAGAATAGAACAAAACTAGCTCTCGGTGGAATCCGCAGAGCACTAACAACGAGAAAATACTAATGGGTAAAAAACTAATCGCATGCTCGATTGACGTAAGCGCAATCAATAAAGCTAAAATCAAACCACACCAAAATGGTAAGAAATACTACAACTTCACCGTTTCACTTAGTGACGAGGAAGATCAATACGGAAACCATGCCATGATATCCGAATCCACCACCAAAGAAGAACGAGACAACGATATTAAAGGAACCATCCTTGGCAATGGCAAGGTCGTATGGTCCACACCTGAACGACAACAACCTAAACAAGAAACGGCTCCAAGCAATAATCCTGAAGCCGTCACTGAAATCGACGATGATGTGCCATTCTGATAAGTTACTCCAATAGAATAACTTAAAAAAAGGCCGGGTATCAACTCGGCCTTTTCTCTTTCCCTCTCTCGTGATGAAAATAATGATTATTGTATTTGATTATGTTTGTGGCCCAACTCGGTGGTGCGCTGCTACGGAAGTGAGTATAGTTGAAACTAGGCATCGGATCTATTCCAGCTTCTAACATACTCGCCAAGTAAATCGCTCGCTTCCCTTCAGGTGTCCTTAAGTTCTGCTTGTGAGCATAGTTTAAACCATCAAACTGATAAGGCTTTCTAACCACTTCCTCGGGGCTTATTCCCTGCCTTATGCTACGCTCATGGATGACGTCTGCTACCAACGCCATCCCAAACTCTCCTTCTCCCTTGCTCTCAGCCATTATTACGCTGGCCAGTAGTAACAAGCTCTTCATTTCTCCTCCAGCTTCACTCCAAACACATTCTTTACCAGCATCCAATCGTTTGCAGCTTCCTCCGCATCGACCCGGCTCGCTGTGATATGTTCCACTAGCTCATTACCTCCGTAATATATTATCGTCATTTTCCACTTACGCTGCTTCATGATATTCCCCTAACTCTCCTACTACATTGTAAAATTCAAACTGTGTGTGCTTCGGTGTGATGTAGGCCTTATACCATGCATCACTATTCAATTCATCATCCCAGTATCTCGTCAATACCGCTATCCTACCATCATCCTGCGCTCGTTTCCAAACGCAGGTTTCTCGGTAATATCTCCATCCTGTTCTACGCAGGAATTTCTCATCTTGTTGTAACTTGTTCATCTTTATGTATTTAGCCATTCATCAAAGGTTAGTAATCGCTCCCCGGTGATTCTACTGTAACCATCACCGTCATCCTCGCAATTCAGATAAATGTCGTATTCATCCTCCTGCGTTCCTCGCACCCTAGTTTGTATCTGATCTTCGTCCATTATAATCCTAAATAAAATATTAACCCGTAGCTAGCCCCAATGAATGCTACCAACGCACCCATGCTTATCATCCGAGTCAGCCAAACTATGCTGCGCTCGTTCCAACGTATCATCTGCCTAATCAAGCTCCACATTATTCTTCCTCCGTTGCTTGTTTCTTCTCACCTTGTCGTTTAATGTAACCTCGGCCCACCTCGTCGTGCTAACACCAACTCGCTGCGCTTCAGCTTTCCACTTCAGGAAATCACTCTCCCTCACCTGAAACGTAACCCTACGGCTACGCTTCTCCCACTTGTATTGTATCTCTTCATTCATACGATTCTCTCCCATTTGTAATCTCTCCATTCCTTAACTTCTTGCACATAAGGTGTTTGCAATATCTCGGTCAACCCTTCGGCTCGCAAGGGGGCTATTATCATGAACCTGATCGCTTTCGTGATTCCTCGCTCTTCCGCTAAGAAAAGTGGTGTCCCACTCTCTTCGCACCAGTTCTTCAGTCTACACCAACCATCAAATAGGTCGGCTACTCTCGGCCCAAAGTCGGCCACAAATACTCGTGTCCGACTCGCTACTGTGTTTTGTTCTTCATTCATAATCTATCCTTTTATCTTGTAGTTACTCTCAAGCAATACCCCGGCCATGTAAATTATTTGACCTTGTTGCTTCTTATCTAAGGTCAAATCGCGCTCAACCAACTCTCGAAAGTATGGCATGAAGCACCATCCCCTATTCAGGTAGTCGCGCATAATCACTCTGGCTTTACCGCAGTCTATATTATTCAACATCTCATCGAGGATGCTAAGTAGCATCCCCTCCTTCTCATTTGTCTTTGTCATCTCGTCTCTCCTACCAATCTGTTAAGCAGCCAGCTACTCCAATTTCGCCTTCGCAATGTTCTAACTCTTCCTCGGTCATGCCTTCGCAGTAATTCCAAAGCTTATCCTCGGCTCGCTCATGGGCCTTCTCATCTCCCCGGTCACCCATCTCCTCCTTCTTCAGGTAAAGCTCAGCTTCCGAGCGGTATAATTTTATGCAGTGGTTTATTTTTTTCGTTCTCATAATTTTACCAGTTGTAAGTAGCTTCAAATTCTTCTCGAGTATAAACTCGATAGCTTTCCGATCCGTCCAATAAGCGATCAGGTTTGCAATCAATGTAGACACCAACCTCATCTTCATATTCATAATCTACATAGTCGCAAGTGTTAGTATTCATCCATTGGTCATTTGATCTGTATAATTTCATATTAATTTTCTCCAGTGCTGTGGCGGTTTATCATAATTGAATTTACACTAAGCCATACCTTTCAAACCTTATCAAGTCTCTTTCCAAAGAAAGTTGAGAAAGTTTTATATTCTTCCATTTCTCCTATACAGTATACCAAAATAATTAAATACCGGATTAAATGGTATTTTAACAAAAACTAACAATTCCGGCAGGTAAATCCTCATACCAACTTTCATAACTCGTTGATAACACTTAATGCAAATTACTTGCAATAATAACGCATCTCCATCCCAGTAAACGCTTTACCGAACAATATTGACAACCACCCCATTTACTATTAGAAATTAGGTGTAGACGAGCACCGAGCAGGAGCACAGTCGACCGACCAGCACAACCAACAAAGAACAACACACACAGCCAATCCTCCCGGCCTTAACTATCCAAATATTCATAGTCAGCTCCCAATACCTCGTCCAATGTCCCCTTCAACACCAACCCATCACTCACCAACCTACGCATAGAGTCTCGCAACGAGTTCTTCGTAGTCCGCTCAAATCCTACCTCACGCAAATGCTCCAGCACCCCTCCATGACTGTCCATACGAACACACCACAAATACTCCAACACCGCCAACTGAACCTTACCGTAACTCTCAGCATTCATAGGCATGCGGATGATACGCCAACACACCTTCGGTCGCCTGCCCTTACGACGATCCAATCGCCAACGCATCAACATCGCCAACAATAATGCTACCTGATCGTCACTCAGGTTGCTCATCTCAGTCTCGTAACAGTCACGCAAGAAGCGATTAGCTATCGTGATCTCCGGCCTACGATGACTAGGGTATAGTAATCTGTTCCTGCGCTCTCCTCGGGATTCTTGGTAGACTGACATAGTTCTTAAAGTTCCTACAATTAGTAATAAGTAAACTACACTTAAGGGGTCAATCACTGCGGTGTCAAGAGAGGGAGGGAGCCATTGCGCTTATCTATAGCCCATTTCCCCAGCGTGTGCACGTCCTGCAGCCCACACCACTACACACACGCAACTGTCCCGGCCTTAAGTGTAAGGAAATGTATCTTACACCGACGCACAATAACCATTATGTCCACTGACACACATCTTACACCCGTTTCCCTGCGATATTCGAGTGATCCTGAATGCAATTGCACCTGCGGAAGGGGCCTAGGGGGAAGCCGGATTTCGTTTTAGTTTTATCCATCCCACCTAAAAACTGAGCCAAAATTTCCGATTTGACTTTTCCGGAACCTAATAAATATTAGTGTCAGTAGTATTCAAATTGACCTTTCAATATTACGGGATACAAGTTTAGGAGGATACCTTGGAACAAAGACGGGGTATCCTCTTTTTGTTTTTCCGGAATAGTCAAAAACTTGACAAAAGCGGTAAAATATCCTCTATAGTTCCTATGGACGTGGAAGTATTGGTAGAAGGGGTGGATGGGGTATTGCCTAAGAAGGAGGCCCGTAAGCGAGCTAAGAAGCGTATAAGTGCGGTAAAGAAGTCTGCTAAGGAGGCTAATAAGGTTCGTAAGTCTGAGATAGTGACTAAGGATGCTTGTTTAGAATTGGGGTTAAAAAGTGAAGCGCATGTGGCATTGGGTGTGAGTCGTGTATGTGCTGAGATGGACTTCAATCCGGTAAAGGAGATGATAAATCTTTATAAGGCTGCTGGGATGGAGTTACCTTATTGTGAGAAGGTAATGGAGAAGATGGGTATAATGGAGTTTCAACGAAAGATAGTGGATTCATTGGGAGCTAAGGTTCAAAAGGATGAACACGTTGAGAAGGGTGTAAATGAGGTAAGTGGTAATGTATTTAATATTACGATACAAGGAGAATATAAGAAGGAAGATGAGATAAAGGGGGTAATTGATGTATAAGTATCAAGTTGTTTGGGAGACTATACCTTTTATGAATGGGTTAGTAGATATCTTGATGGTTGTTAATCGTGAGACTGAGAGATTTATTGAATGGAGATGGGCATTGGGTGAGGAGAGTAAGTTGAGTGCATTTCGTAAAGTTAAAGGAGAGATTAGGAGTAGGTTATGAGTGAGATACAATTCATGGATAAGGAGGAGGCTAAGAAATTGCATGCGAGAATGTTATTTCGTAGTATGTTGTTGGATGTGCCGAATATATTGGTCAGGCATGAGGAGATAGTTTGGATTAAGTATGAAATGAGGATGTTGGATGAGTTATGAGGAGAAGAGTGTAGACAAATGTTGGGTTCCGACATGTTACCAGAGGTGGGAGGAGCGCATACTACCTGAGTTTGTTATAACAAAGAAAGTCCTTATGACCAAGTGGATCAATACGACTAACGGTCAAGAAGAATGGCGGGAAGTGCCGGAGGTTACTGAGGGATGAGTATAGCGGAGTTACCGAAGATAGGTGATATTGACGCGAAAGCGATAACATCTTGGAAGGACGTTAAGATACATGGAGATCCGAAGCGCAATGGTAAATATGTTGCGTATGTGGATGGTGAGGTATGTATGTTAAAGTTGAAGAGTGGCAAGTGGTATAAGTATTTGGATGATGTGGCGTATTCTGTTGGCAGTCCTAGATACTACATGGTGATACCGGAAGGGCCTTGGACTACGAGTTATTTGCATGGCAGACCATGATATGTGACTTATGGGGTTTTCCTTGGCCTATACCGCCAGAGATGCAAGAGGAAATGGAATTAGTATTTATTGAATTAGTGGACGAAGAAGATGGCGAGATCGATCAAACCTAAATATTTACCAGATTGGGATAAGCAAATCCCTTGGATGTGGAAACCTAGAGACTATCAGAGTGAAGCTTGGAATTATCTAGCGACCGGGGGTAAGAGAATGACTATTATCTGGCATCGACGTGCTGGTAAGGATTTATTTTCTTTACAGTGGTTGATCAGGAGTTGTGTTTTGCGACCGGGGACGTATTGGCATGTATTTCCGAATTATAGCCAAGGTAAGAAATCTATCTGGTATGGTAGAACGAAGCACACTACTCCGGAGATTAGATACCTTGATTATATACCAATTGAGGTGCGGAATGCTAAAAACGGTGGTAATGGTATAAACGATGCAGAGTTGACGGTCACTTTTCACCCGGACTTAGGGGGAAGTATTTATCAGATCATCGGTGCGGATAAACCGGAAGCATTAGTAGGTGCCGGGGTTTCTGGTGTAATTTACTCGGAATATGATTTGATGCCACCGTCAACACATATGATGTTGCAACCGATGTTGAAGGAGTCGGATGGTTGGGCTATTTTCTGTTATACTCCTCATGGAAGAAATCATGGGTATGACCATTGGAACCGGGTAAAGAGATTGGAGCAAAAGGAACACTACACTCAGCTATTGACAGTCGAGGATACGCAGAAGTATACTGGATGGGACTTAGAAGAACTTGTAGAAGAGGCTCGTAATGAAGGGTTTAGCGAAGAGAAAATACAAAGTGAATATTGGTGTAGTTTTGATGCTCCTGCGGAAGGTTCGATATTTGGTCAACAACTTATTGAACTCGACAAAAAAGGATACATAGGGAAATACGAATGGGATCCAGATTATCCGGTATTTACTTGTTGGGACTGGGGATTTGATGATCATACTGCTATATGGTTTTTTCAGGTGTTTGAGGAAAAGGTAATCTTTATTGATTACTATGAGGATAGATTGAAAGGAATTGATCACTATGCCCGAGTGCTTAAAAATAGACCGTATGTCTATGAAACTCATTATGTTCCGCACGATATGAGGCAACACGAGTCAACCGGGATTACCCGTATTGATAATGCTCGTAGATTTGGTCTAAGGCTTCACCCGGTGCCTAGATTGCCCAAGACAGAGCAAGTTGAAGCCGGGAGAGCGTTGCTTAGAAGGGTAAGGTTTGATGATGCTCTATGTTCGGAGGGATTGGGCTGTCTGCGGTCATACAAGCGAGAATACGACCACAAGATGAATAGATTTAAAGATAACCCGGAGCATGATGATGCTTCGCATGGTTCCGATGCTTTTATGCTTGGAGGTATAGCCATGAGGTTTTGGCAAAATAAGCAAAAGAAAAAAAGACCTAAGAGTTATCTTCAGGAAACGGCCTACAAGCTTAAAGTTTGACAAGTCAAGTTTTTTTGTAAACTAATTATCTATTATGGCAAGCTTGGATGAAATATTAAAAGGAGCTACGCAACATCGTAAAGATACTGCTGCGTATAAGACTCTAGGTCATGGCGAAAGGGCACGTGTTGACTTAAGAGCAGAGGTAGATGAAACACTTAATGTCTTAGGGAATCGCAATTTATCAAATCTAATGTCTCAGTTAAATGGGTCGCTTTTAGGATTTGACGAAGCTGCTCTTACAGAACGACTTACGGGGGGAGGTATGGGAGCAGGGGAAGATGTAATGCGAGACGATTACAATATGGCAAGAGAGCTTATCAGCTTCAGGGCCAAGTTTACCGCACCACCCGTTGACGTTTCAGGACCAGCCCCAGTTCAACAATACCAAGCCCCGGAACGAGTAGCTCCAAGTAGAGATGCTGCCTCAGTTCAAAACCAAACACTTAATAATATTGTGAGCAGGGCCGGAAGAGCAGCAAGTATTGTCTCACCAATGGCCCCATCATTACTTTCATCTACGTCTAGCGCCAATACTGCAGTCACTACCAGAAAAAGAAGCTTAACGGCTTTAGATGCAGACGAAAATCTACTCAAGCCAAAGGTCGCTTCATGAGCATGCACTACGTTAAAAAAATAATAGAGCGACATACTACTGCCCGGAAAAATAAAGCTAACTTTACAGATGAGTTTAATGAAATCATTAGATTCATCAGGCCAAGAGGGACATTCTTTGATCACAAAGTTGAACAAGGATATAACCGGGAATCGCAAATTTACGACTCGACAGGGATATGGGCACTCAGACAATTCGCTTCTGCAATGTATGCCTACAATGTAAGTGACACTGTCAGATGGTTTACTTTCCGATCGCAAAATAGAGAAATACAAAAAGATCCAGATTTTCTCAGTTGGGTCGAGGAAGTATCAGATATTATTTATGAAGAGTATCAAAGACCAGAAGTCGGGTTTGCTCAAATGGCAGATGAAGTGTTTATGGACATTGGGGCTTTTGGCACTGGGGTTCCTTATCAAGAATACGACAGAGATGCTGGCCATCTGCAGTTTCGGGCTTTTAGCCTTGGCGAGTGTGATCTATTGGAGAACTTTAGAGGTCTCTTTGATCATGTTTTCCGAAGTATGCAATATACTACCATGCAAATCATTGAAGAATTCGGTGAGGAAAATGTGCCAGCTAAATTGCTTAAATCGTCTGATGAACATCTTCATACGGTAATTCATGCAGTTCTGCCAAATAATGAGAGAACATTTGAAGAGTATACTAATAAGTTCCAAGGCAAGAAGTATGCAAGTTGTTGGTTTATAGAAGGTTATAGTGGAGCAAATAAGCCAGAAGAATGTGTCCTGAAATGCAGTGGGTTCGATTACTTCCCGTATCACCCGGCACGTTGGTCAAAGGTCGCAGGGGAAACTTTCGGAAGAGGTCAAGGTGCACTCGCATTAGATGACGTGCGTATGCTCCAAGCATTGCGATTAATGACGATTAAAGCTGCAGAACTCGCAATCAATCCACCGATAGCTTGTGTTGATGGTTCCGTAACCGGAGATCATACTCTTAATTCAGGTGACCTTGTGTTTGTGGATCCGGCATTCGCTTTCGGAAACGGTGACCCACTGAAGCCAGTTTATATTGCTGGAGATCCAAGAATCGGTAGAGATATGATTAACGATGTTCGGGAGCAAGTTCTTCAAGCGTTTTTCGTAGACCAATTTATAAGACCCAAAAAGAAAGAAAGACAGACAGCCGTAGAGATCAGCGATGACAGATCCGAAGGGTTGCGTCAACTTTCTCCAATGATAGCTAGAATTCAAAAGGAGTTTACCAGCCCATGCTTGATGACAAGCTTCAAGCTCCTTTATAAGAATAAACGTTTGCCAGAGTTACCATTGGGGGTCAAACTTGATGACCTATCAGTCTATTACACAAGTCCGGCTGCAAAAGCACAAAGAATGGTTAAAGTAGAAGCATTCTTACAGTTCCTGCAGATTACCGCTCAGACTGCACAGTTCGATCAAGAAGCACCAATGATTGTGAAGGGTGCAGAAATGCTGAAAGAAATTGCTATGGAAATGGAAGTTCCAAGAACAGCAATTGCGACAGAGCTTGAATTACAAGCAGCGAAAGATCAGCAAGCAGCACAACAGCAAGCACTTATGCAATCGCAAGTGCAAGAGCAACAATCAAATGCAACTCTGAATATGGCAAAAGCCAGAAATGAGATGGTCGGTTAAATAATTTTATGGACAGATTACAAGACCTATATAAACAACTTGCCCCGGCAGAAATGGCTAGTGATAGCGTCACTGCCGAGGCAAAAGAAAAATACTACAAATATCAAATAGACCGCAAAAGAGCATACAAGAAATTGTTTTCTACAAAAGAAGGTAAGCTTATTTTAGAGGATTTATGCGATATCGCTTGCGTTTGGAATAGCACCTATCGACAAGATAAAAGATTGTCTGAAAGGTTAGAGGGCGCAAGGGATCTAGTTTTAGAGATGATTAAAACCGCAGGGAAAGATCCTCTCACGATTGCACAAGAAGGTAACAAACGAATAGAAAATATAAGAAATGGACGAGACATCAACAACGCAAACCCAATCAAGTGAAACAACAGAACCAGTTAGCGATAACCTAATTGGAGATGTTACACCGCAAAATCAGGAAACATACTGGTATGAATCTATTCAAGATCCAGCACTAAGAGAACATCCTGAGATTCAAAACCATAAGGATATTGAGTCTTTTGCCAAAACACACGTGAATTTACAAAAGATGATCGGTGATAAAAGGATCGTTGCACCAAAAGAAAACTGGGGAGAAACAGAATATAATGAGTTTTATAACCAATTGGGTAGACCAGAAAAACCCGATGAATACGGTTTCGACCTTGGCGATGTTAAGCCAGAACAGATTGGAATCAGTGAAGAAGATATTTCTCAATGGCAAAACTTAGCACATCAATTAGGGTTGCCAAAATCTAAAGGTAAACAACTGTTCGGAGCATTTGCAGAAAGAGAAGCTAATTTTATTGCTAATCAAGAAAAAGAAAAAGCAGATACCCTAGAACGAAACATAAAGGAACTCGATGAATCATTCGGGGATAAGAAAGATTACAAGGTTGATCTTGCCAGAACTGCATTGGAGAAATTCGGGAATAAAGACATTTCAGAGCACCTACAAGAAAAAGGTCTACTCGCAGATGCAAAGTTTATCAAATTCCTTAGTGGACTTGGTGAACAAACACTTGATGATAGTGCTTTATTTAGGGCTGTTAATGGCAATGGTTCTAGTAATCCCGTTAATACTGTTGCTACAGCTGATCGCAGGATTAACGAAATAAAGAACGACCCAGAATTAATGTCTGCCGTTTACGATAGCAACCATCCAAGACATAACGAACTCTCAAAAGAATATAAATCACTGAGAGACGTGAAACTAAAATATGAGCTAGAACAGGCAAGAAAAAGGGGATAGTAAAAAATTTATTGATTTTTCAAGCTTATTGTGTTTTTTTTTAATTGTGTCCGATATTTATCGGAGTCCACTAGTTGGGTAGCTCCACCGAATTTTAGTTTTTCGGGTAGCACAAGATAACAATACATCTAAACCAACAATTAGGAGATATAAAATATTATGGCTACTGGTAATTTAACTGTATCAGAATTGGCAGTTTACCAAAACAGTTATGAAGAAATGTTCTCGGAAGAATTGCAACAAAAGCAATCTAGACTAATGAGAACCGTTCAACTGTTTAATAAAACTGCTGACAAAAACTACTACGACAGAATTGAAAAGATTACTGTTCGCAAGAAAACCGGATCTCACGAAAAGGTAATCAGCGATCCAGCTTCTTATCAAAGACGTTTCTACGAATACGACACTTATTACAGCGATATCGTTGTTGATAAGGACGATATGCTTCGCATGGCTAATGAGCCGGGGAATGCAATCGTTGGTCAAATGAGACAAGCAATGGCACGTGAGCATGATGCTGAAATCATCCGTTCTTTCTTTGCAGACGTAAAGACAGGTGACGATGGTTCTACAGTTGCAACTTTCCCAAGTGCTAATCAAGTTGCTGTTGATTTCGCATTCGGTGGCGGTGGTTCCAATTCAAATCTTGGAGTCGATAAGCTTTTAAAAGGTATCGAGACTCTTCAAGCAAATGAAGCAATGGATCCAAGCGAGCCTTTGTATTGCGGTATTACTGCAGCAATGGAACGTGCGCTGAAACGTGATTCTGATTTCAAAGACTTTGATTTCAATAATTCAAAACCATTGACTATGCGTGGGCTACCTGAGTGGCAAGGCATCCAATTTATCCGTTGTGAGTTCTTAGAGACTGACGATAATGGATATGTTCGTTGTCCGCTATACACTCCAAAGGCTATGCGTTTCAATGCTCCAACTCTGGAAAATCTACGTTTACGTGAAGATCCAGACTATCACTTTAACCCACACTTCTATATTGCTTCTCGTTTCGGTGGAAATCGCCAATACGAAAACGCAATCGTAGAAATCAAGTGTGATATCACTGTTTAATAGGAGGTAAAATATAATGGCAACTTACTATTCAGAACAACTCGCTAAAGTAAACGGATCCAGCCGTAGTCCTTTGAATAAAGGCGAAGGTTGGACAGACGTTAAATCTAAGCGTTGGACACTTAATACAGCCGATGACGTAACTGGAACTCTTGCTGAAGGTGACGACTTTGAATTGGTTTTAATCCCCAAGGGTGCTAGAATTCGTGGTGGTAAAATCCTATTTGAAGCAATGGGAACCGACATGACTGCTGATATCGGTCTAAAAGGAGCAGACGGTAGCGGATATATTGACGCTGCTGGAACTGTAGCTGATGATCCTGATTTCTTTACTTCAACTCCATTAGATGTGAGTGCAGCTGGTGAAGATACGTTTGGAGATACTCTTGGTGATAATTATGATTACCAATTAGAGAAAGACTGCTACTTGACTGTGACTACCGACGATACTGGTGGGGCAGATGCTTGGGCAGACGATAAAGACTTCAACGGCTATATCGACTTCATTTGCGGATTATTCTATTCGTAATCTCGTCCACAACCTTAACCGGACAGTTTGATCAGCTGTCCGGTTTCCTTGTATATAATTATGAGTGCAATATCAAAAACTAGTATCGCAAACGTAGCAGCTTTAGCATTAGGAAATGAACCGTTACAAGATATCGGGGAAGATTCTGATTTTGCAATTTTAGCAAACAATAGATTTGATTATTGCCTTGGGGCTGTAGCACGTATGCACGAATGGACGTGCCTAACAAAGCGTGTTATATTAAGCCCATTAACAGATAGTCCAGAGTTCGATTGGGATTATCAGTTCGTTTTGCCAAGTGATCTAATAAAGATACTTAGCGTAAAAGACGAACAACTGAATTTATTAAAGTATGAGCCACAGGGAAGTAAGATACTATCTGACTATAATGTCATTTATCTTAAATACATCCATACCCCTACTGCACTAGGAATAGTTGACCATCTATTTGCAGAAGCATTAGGCTACTACATAGCAAAAGACTTAGCGTTTAAAGTCACTCGAGACGATAAGATCGTGCAAATGATTGAATCAAAGTTTCAAAGAGCAATGCAGCAAGCAAAGAAAGAGGACTTTAACGAGAACGATAAACAAATGGTTAAGCCCGACAGATTAATGTCTGCAAGGCATGGTTATTCCAGAATACACTCACAATATGTAGATTCACGAAATCACGACTATACTAATCTAGTTCCATAATCATGGCTATAAGAGTTGCAAAGAATAATTTCTCAAGCGGAGAATTAAGCCCTAGACTTCATGGACGAGCTGATGTAAAGCAGCACGATAACGGTGTAGCCGAAATGAATAACTTCTTTTTGCGAAAAAATGGAGGTTGCTATAGACGTTCCGGGTCATTGCTTATTGTTGAGCAACTAAGTAATTTATATAAGTCCAGAATTGAGGACTTTAAGGTAAATACGGAAAATACTTATGCCATCGAGTGGAATAGATTTATTGCAAGACCAACTTTTAATCAAAGCCCACTATACGAAGCAGAGTTGTCCATCTATGGAACTCCGGTATTAAATCCACTTACGGTTTCAATCGCATCACATACCTATACTGCCGGGGACTATATTGATATATTTGATTCCCTTGGAGCAATTGAGTTAAACGGAAGAACATACAAGGCAGCATCCGTTGGAACCAATTTAATAAAACTAAGTGATGTTGATGGGAACCTTATCGATGCCAGTGCTTTCGGAGCTTACACTTCTGGTGGTGCTACGTTCAAACACATAGTATTCTCGCACATATATGACGAGACTAGGCTAGAAAAATTAACATTCGCTCAAAGGGCTGATAATTTATATATCGTTGACGGTGCAAACCCACCGCAGCTATTAACTAGGCAAAGCGATGCTCAATGGACAATCGAAAGGTTTTACACTAAGGATGGTCCCTATCAGGCAATCAATGATACAGCTATAACTCTTACCGCTTCAGGAACTACCGGGAGTGTAACAGTAACGGCAAGTGCTTCTCTATTTCAATCTACAGACGTAGATCGCTTAATAAGCCCTACAGTGGGAGGCACAAGGGGCTGGGGAACCATTACAGCATTCACTAGCTCAACAGAGGTTACAGTGTCCATATCGAGCGATTTCGGTGGAACTACTGCAACTTCAGAATGGAGGCTAGGAGCTTTCTCGGATACAACAGGATGGCCTAGAGCAATAACATTTCACGAGAATAGATTAGTATTTGGTTACACCGACACCGATCAACAAAGATGGTGGACTTCTAAACCAGATGACTACCCAAGGTTTGATCCAACAGAACCAGATTTAACAGTGCTTGATAATAATGGAATCAACTTTGAGTTATCATCAAAGGATTTCGATGCAATCACTTGGCTTGAATCAGGAGTCGGTTTATTTATTGGAACAGTTGGTGGGCCACACTTAGCGACAGCTTCCGGTGGTTCATTGACTCCAACTAATGTCAGAGTTAAGAAACAAAATGGTGTAGGATCTAATTTAATACCGCCAGTTCTTGTAAATAGCACAGTTCTATATACAGCAAGAACAGGTAGGCAAATAATGGATCTGTCATATAATTTTGATATTCAATCGTTTGAATCATCAGAGTTGTCAAATATAGCAGAACATCTATTCAAGAATGGCACAAAAGTCGTAGACACAGCATGGCAACAATTCCCGGATGGGAACGTTTGGTATGTATTGGATAATGGAACCTTAATTGGAATGCTATACGACAGAGTTCAAAACGTAGTAGGATTCCATAAACATCAATCGGGAGGGACTTATGTTGCCGAATCCCTATCAAGCGGATATGTTAATGTTGGCGATAGGTATCGCATTACTAATAATATTGGCGGCGCAGACTTTACAGAAGTAGGTGCAGCAGATAATGAAATTGGAACTGAGTTTATTGCTACAAATATTAATCCAACTTGGGGAAGTGGAACTTTAGATCGGATTATTAATGGAGTTATTGAATCAGTAACAGCAGTAGCAAGTAGCGACTTAAGAGAAGATCTCGTTTATATTACCGTTAAAAGGACCATAAATGGGGCTACAAGACGTTTTGTTGAATACTTTAACGTAGAGCATAACCCATCCCATAATCAGGACTACGATGAAGCCGTATTCGTTGATTCATCAATTACATACTCAGGAGTAGCAGCAACAACATTTGGAAACTTATGGCACCTAGAGGGTGAAGAAGTTCAAGCATTTGCAGATAATGGGGTCCAGCAACCATTAACAGTTACAAATGGACAAATTACTCTTGATGATTCAACCACTACTTTAAAGGTTGGATTTAAATATGAGAGTAGATTAAAGTTTTTACCATTCGAAATACAGACGAAATCAGGATCCACCTTCTCCGCTAAAAGAAGTATCAATAGACTTTTGGTTAGAATTGATAACTCAGTTGGTATAAAACATGGAAATAATCCACTAGACTTAAGGGATATTCCATTTCGTAAACCACAAGACGAAACCGATGTTCCAGAGAATATGGTCTCTGAAGATGTAGAACTATTGGGTGTTTCTAATTGGGATCGAAGGAATGAATACTATCTTGCTTCAGATTACCCACTTCCGTTAAATATATTATACGCACTAGTTGAAATGGAGGTTGGAACATGAGTATGACAATGGAAGATATTGATAAACAAATAGTTGAGAATCCTATTACCAAGGAGGAAGCAAGAGAGCAGTTTGTAAGAATGACTGAGTACTTTGGCTTAAAGCACACTTTTACTTTTGATGAAGCGTGGGAAGCTACGCAAGAATTGAAAAGAAGAAGAGAATATCGAGAGAATGTTGCTAAGTTTCAGGAAGAGTGCCTCAAGAATGGATCCATGCATTCAGGTGAAATCGTAGACGAATACAATCCATTAAAACACTCGTTTGCAGATGGTATGTATATTCGTGAGATAATTAATCCTAAAAATCAACTCCTTGTAACTAAAATACATAAGCAAAAACACCCATTTTTCTTATTATATGGAAAGATGAGCATTGTTACAGAAAATGGAGTAGAGCACCTAGAGGGACCAAGTTACGGAATAACATCACCGGGAACCAAAAGAATAATTTATACACATACAGAATGTAAATTTGTTACTGTTCAAAGAACAGACAAAACAGATTTAGACGAAATAGAGGAAGAGTTAATATGTAAGGACTTTAGTGACCCGGCAGTTACTTCTGAAGATTTAGAACTTTTAATGGGAGGATTTAAACAATGAGTTGGGCTGCGACAATTGCAATAGGGTCTAAGATGACAATGGACTTCTTCGGAGGTATGAAGTCATCTAAAGCCAAAAAGAAAATGGCTGTCCAGACAATGAGGGCAGCTCGTTTTAATGCTACAATTTTAGAGGGAAACGCAAAAGAAGTACTAGAAACCGCTAGGATAAATTCAGATATTGCTCTGTATAATGTAGATGCAATTCGAAGAGCTACGGCATACAATGAACTTACAGCACTAAAAACTGCCGAGCAAATAGAGCAATCAACA